>FKKE01000188.1_pt2 | contig 22983 bp, 21 predicted proteins | sample 1106331 | NCBI WGS metagenome assembly FKKE01 (sample SAMEA3931202, study PRJEB13176) | freshwater metagenome | biome: Drinking water system; feature: drinking water; material: freshwater | place: China | collected 2013-02-06
TGGCCGCCTGCGAGAGCGCCAACCGCCCGCAGCCGGCGGTGCCCACTGTGATCGTGTCCTCGGGGTTCGGAAACGCAATGATGGCCAGACGAATGAAGAGGGTCATGGCGCAACCGGCGCACATGGGGTGCTCTTCCAGCACCTCCTTAAAACTTCCCATCTGCGAGACCGTCACCTTTTTGCCGAACGGGCCATGGTCTACCATATCTCGATATTCTTTGGGCATGAACTTCTCAAAGCCCGGGGTAAATTTCACATAGTCTAGGCTCATAACGGCCTCCTTTATCTGTCGCTTAGCTCACTCGATATCGCTGACGCGCATGAGGGAAATCTTTCGACGAAACAGCCCCCCTCCGACTGGCCTCAGAAGGTCCGATGACGATATTTCCTTAGATGAAACAGTTACTTGGAGGTTTCGAGTCTAACAAAGGCTCCAAAAGCTTGTCAATTTGAATCTCGGCGAACTCGGCAACGAGCCTTGGCGAAATCTGGTCCCTGAAGATCGAATCTCCTAACACTAATGGTATAACGCGCGGGAACAGGGTGCAACCAAACAGAAGGCCCACGGTACCCGAAAGAAGGCCTAGCCCCGATTCGATGCGTTAGGCCATTGGCCCTAACCGAGCGGTCACGCCGGGCCTTCGTTCCCCCGCAACTCCACAATTTTCTTGGTATCTCTCCCGCGGTTGGCTCGACGAGGCTCGGAGAAAACACCCTGTACGCCACGATTCGCGTTGCGCGACGCCGGTGAAGCCGTTGCGATCGCGTCCCATTAAGAAATTGCTGAAAGGGTCGAAACTGTACTAGAGTAGCCCCTGATGCCACGACGGGTCATCATTGTCGGCGAAGAAAGCGGCGACGCCCAGGCCGGCGGTGTCCATAATAGACCTGCCATCCCAGACGGCTCCCTCAAAGCCGAATGCCCAAAATTCATGAGCCACGGCCCCTGCGGCGGCGTCCGCAAAGGTGGATTTTGCGAGGTCTATCCGGAGATGGCCTGTCCCTGGGTGACCATGTACTTCCAGTTGGAGAAAATCGGGCAGGTCGAGTGGATGAAGCAAGTCTGAAGGGCAGGCGAGTGGCAACAAGGGGCTAGAGGCAATGGGTGGGAACCGGAAAGCATCCTCTTCCAATAGCCCACAGCCTATTGCCAGGATGGGATAATGAGGAGAGAGCGCGTGAAGAGGAAGGCGCCGAATAAAAACCCCCGAAGCACGAAGCTGGGCTACAACGAACGGCACGCCAAGAGCGGCATCGACGCGAAGCTCCCGGAGATTGAGACCTTTCCCAACCAGTACAAGGGATACGAGATTACCATCGAGATTCCGGAATACACCGCGATCTGTCCGAAAACCGGCCTCCCCGACTTCGGCACCATCCGTCTCCATTACATGCCCGACCAGGCCTGTCTGGAGCTCAAGTCGCTGAAAATGTACATCCAGGCCTATCGAAACCTGGGGATCTTCTATGAGAACGCCGTAAATAAGATCCTCCAGGACGTCGTCAGAACCGCCAGGCCGGTCTGGGCCCGTGTGAGAGGAGAGTTCACGGCCCGTGGCGGCCTCTCTAGCACCATCGAAGCCAAGTACCCCTGACCGTCCGGGACGAACCCGTCCATCCCCTCCTGCCCCCTTCAGCCTCTTTTCTCTCTGGCCGATAACGACGAAGCGACTTATCTCTCCGTCGTTGATTCGGCCGGAGGACCATGTGACCGCGCAGACCCTGTCCCGCACAGACCATCACGTTCAGCCGCTCAAGCTGAAACTCGGATTGCTCACCGGGGCTGCCCTCGTGGCGACCGCCGTTTTCGCCTATGTGGTCTATGACACCGTCACCACGGTCCAGATCCACGGCCCGCTCTATGTCGAGATTGCGCAGGGGAAAGACGTGATCGCCGACGTGCTGCCTCCTCCTCTCTACATCATTGAGTCCTACCTCGTGACCCTCGAACTCGTGGTCGCAGGGCCCGAACAGCAGGAGTCGCTGATTCGACGCTTCCGCCAACTGCGGGACGACTTCGTCGCCAGACAGGCCCACTGGCAAGCTCGGCTGCCCCAAGGCTCGCTCCGCGAGCAATTGTCCGCCGAAGCGGCCATATGGGCCAAAGGATTTTACGACCAGTGGGAATCCGAGTTTTTGCCAGCCCTCCGGCGCGGAGACCGGCAGACGGCCGGCGGCTATGCTTACGGCCCCTTGTCGAATCAGTTCGAGCAGCACAGGCGGGCGATCATGGAGGTCGTGAAGTTGGCCCAGGGGAAGAACGAGGAGATCGAACGGCATGTCCGCGCCGTCTTGGCCGGGCAGGTCTATTTGGTCCTGATCTCGGGCGGCGGCTTGATCGCGCTGATCTTCTGTGTGGGTTGGCTTATCAATCGGAACGTGAGCGAGCCGCTGATACGCGGGCTCCGCGACAGCGAGGAGCGGACCCGCTCGATTGTGAACAATGCCCTGGACGCCGTGATCGTGATGGACGGACAGGGCAAGATCGTCGACTGGAATCCGCGAGCCGAGGAAATCTTCGGCTGGCCGCGTGCAGAGATCGTCGGCGCGAAGCTGTCCGACACCATCATTCCACCGCGCTATCGGGACGCCCACGAGCAAGGGCTCCGGCGCTACCTGCAGACCGGTGCAGGGCCGGCGCTCGGCAAGCGGCTGGAGATCTCGGCCTTGCGCCGGGACGGCTCCGAGTTTCCGATCGAACTGGCCATCACCCCTCTGAAACTCGTCACCGGCCTTACCTTCAGCGCCTTCGTCCGGGACATCACCGAACGGAAGGCGACCCAGGAAAAGCTGTTGACGGTCGTCGAATCCGCGCCCTGCGGCATGGTCTTGGTCGATGAACGCGGCATGATGCAGACGGTCAACGCCGAGATGGAGAAGATCTTCGGCTATGCCCCGTCGGAAATGGTCAACCAACCGGTGGAGATGTTGGTCCCGGAGGCCGCGCGGCACCGCCACGTCGCAGACCGCCAACAGTTCGTACACGCCCCCATCACGAGACCGATGGGAAGCGGGCGCGACATTCGGGGGCGCCGTAAGGATGGATCGGAATTCCACGCCGAGGTCGGCCTGAAGTCGGTCAAGACGGACAAAGGGCTCGTGATTGTCGCGACCATCATGGACATCACCGCCCGCAAGGAAGCCGAGGAGAAACACCGCGAGAGTGAGGAACGGTTCCGACTGGCCATGAAGGTCACCTCCGACGGACTCTGGGATTGGCACATTCCCACCATGCAAGCCTATTACAGCCCGAGTTGGGTCCGGATGCTGGGTCTTGAAGACCACGAAATTCCGCTCAACAACCTGTCGGACTGGCGGGGACGGATTCACGACGAGGACGGGACAAGGGTCGATCGTCTCCTGGATGAGCATCTCCGGGGAGACACCCATGCGTTCGGAGTCGAACATCGCCTCCGGCATCGTTCGGGACGCTGGCTGTGGGTCCTGGTTCGTGGGAAAGTCGTCCAACGGGACGAGCACGGCCGTCCGCTTCGGATGATGGGCACGATGATCGATATCACCGACCGCAAGGCGGGCGAAGAGGAGTTGCGGAAGGCGAAAGAGGCCGCCGAGGCCGCAACCCAAGCGAAAAGCCAGTTCCTGGCCACCATGAGCCACGAGATCCGCACGCCCATGAACGGGGTCATTGGGATGACCAGCCTGTTGCTGGATACCGAGCTGACCTCTGAGCAGCGCGAGTTTGCCACTACCGTGCGGAATTCCGGCGACGCCCTGCTGACCATCATCAACGACATCCTGGATTTCTCCAAGATCGAGGCCGGCAAATTGACCCTCGAACAGATCGATTTTGACTTGGATCTATTGGTTGAGGACGTGGCAGACCTCTTTGCCGAGCAGGCCCATCGAAAAGGCCTGGAGCTCGTCTGCCTTCTGCCTCCCACCCGGCCCCTCGCCGTCAAGGGCGATCCGCATCGGATCCGGCAGATGCTAAGCAATCTTGTGACCAATGCCCTGAAATTCACCGAGCGGGGGGAACTGGCCATCCAGGCAGCCATCATTGAGCAAGGGGCGGAGAGGCTGACTGTGGAATTGTCGGTGCGCGACACCGGGATCGGCATCCCCCTCGACGCGCAGGCCAAGGTCTTCGACTCCTTCGCCCAGGCGGACGGATCGACGACGAGAAAGTACGGCGGGACCGGCCTCGGGCTGGCCATCGTCAAGCAATTGTCCCTTCTCATGGGGGGCGACGTGCGGCTCACCAGTGCGCCGGGACAGGGGTCAACCTTCGCCATCACCCTCCCCCTGTCGAAGGGCACCCCGTCGCCCTCCGGCGCCGCCGCCTCCGCCGCGCTGCGCGACGTGCCGGTCCTGATCGTTGACGACAACGCCACCAATCGGAACGTCCTCACGAATCACACAAGCTTGTGGGGCATGCGGCCGGAGTCCGCCGGGTCCGCATCGGAAGGATTTGCGCGACTCCAGGCCGCCGCCGCACAAGGGCATCCCTATCCGCTGGTCTTGCTTGATTGGCACATGCCCGGCGAAGACGGCCTCTCGCTGGCAAGGCGGATTCTCGATGAACCAGGCCTCGGCCGGCCGCACCTCGTGCTGTTGAGCTCGGGCGGCCTCGACGAACCCGCTCAGATACAGGGGCTCTCCGCATCCCTCACCAAACCGGTGCGGCAACAGGAGCTCCATCACCTGCTCGCCTCCCTCTTAGGGACGCCGGTTGAAAAGGCGTCTCAAGACAGGCCGGCGCCAGCGGCGCCCGCCCGCGCCCTCGAGGCCCACATCCTGCTGGCGGAGGACAATCTGGTCAATCAAGAGTTGGCCCGCGCGGTGCTCGAAGGCTTCGGCTGCCGGGTGGATGTCGTCGAGAACGGGCGCGAGGCCGTCGACGCCTTGGCCCGCACGGCCTATGATCTCGTGCTCATGGACTGCATGATGCCCGAGCTGGACGGCTTCGAGGCGACCCGCTTGATTCGGGAAAGAGAACTCGTCGCTCGCACCTCGTCGCTCGTATCTCGTCAAGGAGCGGATACGGCCCACGAATCCAACGAGCGACGAACGACGAGCGACGGGCACCGCGGCACACGACGCCTGCCGATCATCGCCATGACCGCCAACGCCATGGACGGGGACCGGGAACGGTGCCTCGACGCCGGCATGGACGACTACCTCAGCAAACCGTTCAAACAGGAGGAGTTGCTCGCACTTCTCGTTCGCTGGATTCCGCTGCCCCCTCCTTCACAGCCTATCGGCTAGCCCCCACCCTGTCCCTCACTTCCATCGCTGTCGCCGAGACGCCCGTCGAAGTCCTGTCGCTGAAAAAGCTCAAACATCGCCCAGGTATGACCGATAACGTGTTGGATCGGTGCGTCATCTCATGGGAAGGACCCATGGACATGGAGAGCCGATAAGGAAGGGCGAAACATGCCATCGTGGATCCGCGTGGGCCTGTGTCGAAGCCGACGCATCGTGGTTGGAGTTCCGTGGGAGTGCTCTCCCGCGGCATGTCCGGCACGGCAACACCGGCCGCCAATCAGATCGACGAGGCCGACGAAGCCATAGGCTTGACCGAGAGGAGCCCGGACCCATCGCGAAACCCGATGGTCATGTTCGTACCCGCAGAGCCCAGCCGCTCGCTCGTCGCACCGCAGCCGGGGGGCGTGATCACCCGACCGATTTTCGTCGTTCGGGAATTACCTCGATTCCGAACGTCCCGAGAGTAGTGCCCAAGTGTCGGGTGGCCCGCCTGGATGCCAACAAGCAGGCTACCTCCGCTCGCGGGTTCATGAGCGCTATTCGAGAAGTCACACACGGTTGAGGGGGCAGTAGGAGGAGACTTACCAATGGACCAGTCCGTGATGAGAAGAATCAGCCTTTCGCGCGTCGGTCTTCCCCCCTGGTGTCCCGGTGGAATCGGGCTCTGCCTTGTCGTCGCGTTGAGTGTTGTACTGACCGCAACAGCCTCGGTCTCGCAAGGCGCCGTCGGCCTATTCCCCGAATCCCTTCAGAAATCGGGTGAGTCGCTTCCCGATCTCACCCGCCTCAGCCTTGAAGAACTGATGAATCTTGAAGTGACGACCGCCTCCAAGAAATCGCAGAAACTGGCCGACACGGCCGCGGCGGCCTTCGTGCTGACACAAGAAGACATCCGCCGTTCGGGCGCGACCAGCATCCCCGAAGCGCTGCGCATGGTGCCGGGCCTCAATGTCGCGCGCATCGATTCCAACAAATGGGCGATCACGGCGCGCGGGTTCAACGATCGGTTTTCCGACAAGTTGTTGGTGCTCGTCGACGGCCGGACGGTGTACACCCCGTTTTTCGCGGGAGTCTACTGGGAACTGCAAGACTACGTGCTCGAGGATATCGAGCGGATCGAGGTCATTCGGGGCCCTGGCGGCAGCCTCTGGGGAGCCAACGCCGTCAACGGGATCATCAATATCATTACGAAAAAGGCATCGGAGACCCATGGCGCCTTGATCAGCGCCATCGCCGGGACGGAGGAAGGGATCGGAACCGTCCGGTATGGGGGACAGCTCGGCGACCGGCTGCACTATCGCGTCTTCGGAAAGTATTTCAATCGCGATACGAGCGAGGCGCCCGGCGGCGCGCACGACGACTGGCGGGCGGGCCGCGGCGGATTCCGCATGGATTGGACGCCGAACTCCGCCGATGTGGTGAGCGTGCACGGCAATTACTCGGAGGGACGAGCCGGCGACAAGATCACCCTTCCTCGGCTCTCTGCGCCCTTCGGCACGCAATCACAAGATGAGGACGTCGGGCTGTTCTCTCACAGCCTGCTCGCCAATTGGACGCACAAGCTTGGAGCGGACTCGGAAACACGCCTGCAGCTCTACGTCGACCAGTACAGGAGAGACTCCGTGTCGCTCGGCGAACGCGTCAACACCTACGATGTGGACTTTCAGCATCGCATGGGCCTGCCGTTCGGTCATGAGGTGACCTGGGGGGGCGGATACCGCCTCATGAGCGATCGATTCCGAACCAGCGCGGCCATCACCATGCAGGACTCGTCGCGCGACCTCAGCCTGTACAGCGGCTTCGTGCAAGACGAAATCCGGCTCATGCCGGACCGTCTCACCCTCACCGTGGGAACGAAGCTGCTCCATAACGACTTCACCGGTTTTGAAGTCCAACCCAGTGCGCGGCTGCTGTGGAAGGCGACCCAGGGACATTCGCTGTGGACGGCGGTGTCACGGGCTGTGAGGACTCCCGACCGCTTCCGCAGCGATGCGACGCTCAACGTCACCGGCACCCCATTCGGACCGGTCCAAATCCGGAACAGCCCCATTCGATCCGAACGTGCGATCTCCTATGAGCTAGGCTATCGCGGGCAGATCTCCGATCGAAGCAGCGTGGATGTGGCCACGTTCTACAGCGTCTATGACAATCTGGTGCTGACCAATTCGGTAAGTGCATTGGCATCCCAATATGCGAACAATGCCCGCGGCCATACGGCCGGCGTCGAGGTCGCGGCCGACTGGCAACTGTTTGACTGGTGGGACCTGCGCCCGGCCTTCACCTACCAGCAAGTCGTCGTCGACGGGCCCCCACGGACCGAAACGATCGCGGCGGCTCGGGAGGGATCGACGCCGGACCATCAACTCTCCCTCCGGTCTCGGATGAGCTGGGGGGATCAGTGGGAATTTGACGCCTGGTATCGCTTTGTCGATCGGTTGGGCGCCGTCGCCGTCCCCCACTACCATACGGTGGATCTCCGGCTGGGTTGGCGACCGGAGAAGCATCTTAGGATCGATCTGGTCGGCCAAAATCTCTTTGACCAGGCCCATCAGGAGTTTCAGACCCGTGCCGGCGGCACGCAATCCGCCGAAGTTCAGCGAGCCGGCTATCTGAGAGTCACGTGGACCTACTGAATCGAAGGCCGCAGAGCCCCGTGGACGTCCTCCCATGAACAGGAGCCGGCGATTCTCCGGTTGCATGGTGGGCGCATGCCTTCTGGTGGTCGGCCTGTTCGGCTTCCCGCCACGTGCCCAGGCGGAGGGCCCCGCGGAGTATCAGGTGAAGGCGGCCTTCTTGTACCACTTCGTCCAGTTCATGACATGGCCTCCCCCCGCGCAGGGACGGGCCGTCCACGTCATCTGCATCATTGGGCAGGACCCGTTCGGACCCGTTCTGGATCTCTCGCTGGCAGGGAAAGAAATCGAGGGGAAACCCCTCACGGTCAAACGAATCGGGGCTCCTGCCGATATAGACGGATGCGAGGCGCTCTTCGTGGCGACGTCCCACGAGGTCTGGCTGCGCGACATTCAGCCGAAAATCAAGGGGAAACCGATCTTGACGATCGCGGAGTCTGGGGAGTTCACGGCCTCCGGCGGCATGGTGGGCTTCTTCCTCGAGGGCAGCAAGGTCCACTTCGAGATCAATCTCGACGCGTTGGCGCAGGCGGGTCTCACGGCCAGCTCGAAACTCCTGAGACTGGCCAAAATCACGAAACCCTAGCGGACGTGAATTCCGGCGTATGATGAATTGGGTCAAACGAGTCTCCATCAGGCACGAACTTCAGTTGATCATCTTGGCCGTCGTGACCGTCACGCTCATCCTGTCGAGCGTCTGCACCATGACCGTCGAGCTGGCACGGCAGAAGAACGCCTTGCTCGACGCCCTGGCCGTCCAGGCCGACATCATCGGCGCCAACAGCACGGCGGCGCTGGCGTTCAACGACCGCGCGGCCGCCCGCGAAATGCTCCAAGCGCTCCGCGTTCAGCCGAGCATCGTGGAGGCCGTCATTGTCGACCAATCCGGCGCCATCTTCGCCTCACTCGACAGCCAGCCGCCCCCCGATCGGGTCACGCCGTTCCCGGTCGAACGGTCTTCGCGAGTCACACTCAACGGCCTTTACGTGGCGAGACCGATTCACCACAACCGCGAGGAGGTGGGGGTGATCTATCTTCGGTCCAGTCTCGCGCCGCTCTATGCCCAGTCCATCAACTATGCGGCCGTCGTCTCCGTTGTACTTCTCCTGTCGGCCGGATTTGCCCATCTCCTCGCGCTGCGCCTCCAGCGCGTCATCTCGGATCCCGTCCTCGCCCTCAGTCGCGTCGCCCAGCGGGTTTCCCGCGAGAAAAACTACGCGCTCAGGGCCGTCAAGCAGACGACGGACGAGATCGGTGCACTGATCGACTCGTTTAATGAGATGTTGGCCACCATTCAAGAGCGGGACCGGGAACTGGCGGAACACCACACCCGGCTTGAGCAACGGGTGGCCGAACGCACCGCGGAGCTGACCCAGACGAACGCCGCGTTGCAGAAAGAGGTGGGCGAGCGGAGCCGCGCCGAGGCGCAATTGAAGCAGTCGAACGCGGAACTCGTGGACGCCCGAGACAGGGCCATGGCCGCCGCCCGCGCCAAGGCCGAGTTTCTGGCGACCATGAGCCACGAGATTCGCACGCCGATGAACGGGGTGCTGGGCATGATGCAGTTGCTGCTGATGGCCGACCTCTCGGCGGAACAACGACACTACGCCGAGACCGCCCATCGTTCGGGCCTGAGCCTGCTGGCGATCATCAATGACGTGCTGGATTTTTCCAAGATCGAGGCAGGCAAGCTGACGATTGAGCAGGTGGATTTCGATTTGAACGAGCTGGTCAAAGACGCGGTCGAGCCGTTCCAGGAACAGGCCGGGGAAAAAGGTCTGGCGCTTCGACACGTCCTGCCTCCCCTCCGATCGTTGAGATGCCAGGGAGACCCCCACCGCATCCGTCAAATCCTGAACAATCTGCTTGGGAACGCCCTGAAGTTCACCGACCGGGGCGAGGTCGTGGTACAGGCGGCCGTCGCCGAGGGAACGGAGGATGCCTGGCGCATCCAGCTCTCCGTCCGTGACACCGGCATCGGCATTCCGATCGAGGCGCAGACGCGCATCTTTGAATCCTTCTCTCAGGCAGATAGTTCCACGACGAGAAGATATGGCGGAACCGGTTTGGGACTGGCCATCACCAAACAGCTTGCCCAGCTCATGGGTGGCGAGATCCGTCTGGCCAGTACACCGGGCCAGGGGTCGACCTTTACGGTCACCCTGCCCTTGGCCAAGTGTTCGGATTCTTCCCTCTTCGCCCCCGCGAAGCTCCCCGACCCGGCGCCTCGGCCTACAGCCGGTTTAATAAGGGATTCGGCTACGGTTCAGGCTCGTATCCTGCTGACAGAGGATAACCGGGTCAATCAGATGGTCGCGAGAGCCTTTCTCGAACGACTCGGTTGCCGAGTCACCATCGCCAACAACGGGCGCGAGGCCGTCGAGGCCTTGACCCGCACCCCCTACGACCTCGTGTTGATGGACTGCATGATGCCCGAGCTGGACGGCTTTGAGGCCACACGCTTGATTCGCGCCGCCGAAGCGCGCGCAGGACTGAGCGATGAGGACTGTGGACTGAGAGGGGGACAGCCTTCCCTGCCGCCTCAGTCCTCAGCACTCAGTCCTCAGACCTCGGCACCCCGAAGGGTGCCGATCGTGGCCATGACCGCCAACGCCATGGAGGGCGACCGCGAGCGCTGCCTCGACGCGGGTATGGACGACTATCTCAGCAAGCCGTTCAAGGAGGAGGAGCTTCGACGGATCCTGACCCGCTGGCTTCCCGGCGCCTCCCCCCTCGCGTCCCAAGTCATACTCCCCCCCGCAGCCTAGGGACAGCCAGCCGGAGCACGGCTTCAGGCACATTCCGTCTCCAACCCAAGAGCATTATTAAGACTTTTGCCCGAAGAACCGATATCCATAGGGGCTTGGTGTGCACCACCAATGGGTACTGAACGGATGGGCCTCTCAATAACGGACTTGATCGGAAGGACAGAGCAGCGGGCAATGAAACCGGATGAGCAGCAGGCCCAAAGGATGTGCCTTTCCAGCGACCATTGTCCGCTGTTCTTAAGCGAGAGCGAGTTGCCTCGGCGTCGCATGCAGGAGGCGGCCCGATGAACAGGGCCACAGCGACATCTTCCGGCACGGCGGGACCGACACCAGCCGGTACCGTCAACAGGGAGGCCTGGGGCACCATCCAGGCCCTTCAACGTCCCGGTCAGCCGGATCTCCTGGGCAAGATTCTCGGCTTGTTCGTCAAGAATTCCCGCGAGCTGGTCGATACCTTGCGCCGCGCCCTCGAACAACAGGATGCGCAGACGGTCTTTCGCACGGCGCACACGCTGAAATCCAGCAGCGCCAACGTGGGGGCGACGGCATTGGCCGAGCAGTGCAAGACACTCGAAGCGCTGGGCCGCCAGAACCAACTCGGCCACGCGCCGGATCTGCTCAAGCAGATCGAAGCGGAGTACGTCGCCGTCCTGGCCATCCTGAACGACGAGCTCAAGAAACACACAGGCCCATGACGCCAAACGCCCAGACACCCGTCGAGCCAGCCGCCGCCCGCGTCTTGATCGCCGACGACGATTCCGTCGCGCGCTCACTCGCGAGCGCGGCCTTGCAGCAGGATGGCTTCCGCGTACTGGAAGCCGGGGACGGATACGCCGCCCTCGCGCTGTTTACGAGCGAGCGGCCGGAATTGGTCATTCTGGATGTCATGATGCCGGGGATGGACGGGTTCCAGACCTGTGAAGCGATCCGCCGTCTGCCGGAAGGCGAGCGGGTACCCGTCCTCATTATGACCGGGCTTGAGGATGTGGAGTCCGTCGCCAGAGCCTACGAAGTCGGCGCCACGGACTTTGCCTCGAAGTCCATCAACGCGCTGCTCCTGAGTCACCGGGCCCGCTATCTCCTTCGCGGCAGCAAAATGCTGGAAGCGCTGCGGGAGAGCCAGGCGACCCTGGATCGCGCCCAACGGGTCGCGCAATTGGGAAGCTGGGAATGGGACCTGGTGAACGATCGCTTCGTCGTCACGGAGCAGACGCTGAACATTCTGGGGACCACCGCTTATAAGTTCGCCGGCACCCTGGAGGCCTTCAAGCAGGCCATCCACCCCGAAGACCGGGAAGCCTGGATCCAGTCGCTGGAAGGGCTGCTCACCGGGCAGAGCCACCACAGCCTGGACCACCGGGTCGTTCGTCCGACCGGTGTGGAGCGAACGGTGCATGAAGAGGCGGAAGCCGAACGCGACCGCGAAGGACAAGTGATCCGCGTGATCGGCACGATTCAAGACGTCACCGACCGGCGCCAAGCCGAAGCCCAGCTCGAATACTTGGCCTACTTCGACCCTCTCACCGGGCTGCCGAATCGCCGGCTGTTCCTCGATCGGCTCAGCCATACCCTCCAGACCGCCATTCGGTATCAACGCCTGGGGTCGGTCATCGCCATCGACATCGATCGCTTCAAGCGCATCAACGATACCCTCGGCCATTCCGCCGGAGACCAGTTGCTGCAGGAAGTCGGCGAACGGCTCGTCCAAAGCATTCGCCGCAGCGACATGATCGCGCGCCAGAGCGGGGCGGACGAGGGCGGCGTGACGGTCGCGCGATTCGGCGGCGATGAGTTCTACATCCTCCTCAACGAAATCGGGTCGGCGCAGGACGCCGCGAAGGTGACCACGCGGCTGCTGGAAACCCTGGCCCCCGCCTACCCGATCGGCGATCGGGAGATCGTGCTGTCGGCCAGCGCCGGCATCACCCTCTTGCCGCTGGACGGCGAGGACGTCGACACGCTGCTCAAGCATTGCGACGCCGCCCTGCACCACTCCAAGGACCAGGGGCGCGCCCGCTTCCACTTCTTCTCCGAAACGTTGAACGTCGCGGCGGAGGCCCGGCTGGAGATGGAGCAACACCTGCGCGGCGCGGAGGAGCGCGGCGAACTGCTGCTCTACTATCAGCCCCAAATCAGTCTGGCGACACGCCGGATCGTCGGCGCCGAGGCGCTCATCCGCTGGCGGCACCCCCAGAAGGGCATGGTCTCGCCGGGAGAGTTCATCCCGCTGGCCGAGGAGTGCGGCCTCATCGTCCCGATCGGCAAGTGGGTCATCGAGACGGCCTGCGCCCAAGCCAAGGCCTGGCAGTCCATGGGGCTGCCGATGATGCGGGTCGCCGTGAACCTGTCCGGCATTCAGTTCAGCGATTCGAACATCGTCGAGACGGTCCGAAACGCCTTGACCATCACCGGCCTCGACTCCAATCGTTTCGAGGTGGAGCTCACCGAAACGATCATGATGCGGCAGGTTCAGAAAACGATCGCCACCGTGGCTGAGCTCAAACGGCTCGGCATCCGCATCGCGATGGACGATTTCGGGACCGGCTACTCCTCGCTGGCCTCTTTGAAACACTTCGACTTCGACACGATCAAAGTCGATCGCTCGTTCGTCAAAGACATTACGACCGACACCGACTCCTCCGCCATCGTCGAAGCCATCATCGCCATGGCGCACGTGCTGGACATTGCCACGCTCGCGGAAGGCGTGGAGACGCCCGAACAATCCGCCGTGCTCCAGCAATTGGGCTGCGACGAGGTCCAGGGGTTCCTCTTCGGCAAACCGGTCTCCGCCGAAGCCATGACGGCCATCCTGCTGGACGAGCAACAGAACAAACCCCATGTCGTGAATCTCTGAGCGATGGTGGGGGTAGGAGTTCTCGGTTTTCAGCCTCAACAACTGATTACTGAAAACGGAGAACCGAACACCCTTCAGAATTTCTGGGGAGGCGCGTAGGGCTAATCTTTGCCTGGCGCGCTAGTGGTAGCTTTCGCTGTCGGAGGGGAACTTGCCCTGTTCCACTTCTTCCTTGAACCGCCGCAGGGCTTGAAGGGTGTCGGCCTTCAGGTGGGCGTAGGGTTTCACGAACTTCGGCGCGAAGTCATCGAAGAGGCCCAGCAGATCGTAGAGCACCAGCACCTGTCCGTCGCAGTGCGCGCCGGCCCCGATGCCGATCGTGGGCATCGTCAGCGATTCCGTCACTCGCTTGGCCAGCTTCGCCGGAATGGCTTCTAACACCACCGCGCAGGCCCCGGCCGATTCCAAGGCCCGCGCATCGGCCAGCAACGCCTCCGCTTCCCCCGGCCCCTTGGCCTGCACGCGATAGCCGCCGTAGGACCGGACCGATTGCGGCGTCATGCCGAGGTGCCCGACGACCGGGATCCCCGCCGCCGTGCAGGCCCTCACGCGATCGAGCGCGGGGCCGCCGCCTTCGAGTTTCACCGCCGCCGCGCCGGCTTGGAGCAATCGCCCCGCATTGCGCACCGCCTCGTCCACGCTGACTTGGTAGGAGAGAAAGGGCATATCGGCGACGACCAAGGCGCGCCGCGCCGCCCCGGCCACCATTCGCGTGTGATAGCACATCTGCCCCATCGTCACGGACAGGGTGTCGGCTTTCCCTTGGACGACCATCCCGAGCGAGTCCCCCACGAGCAAGACCTCGATGCCGGCTTCTTCGAGGATGCGGGCGAAGAGCGCATCGTAGGCCGTGACGACGGTGATCTTCTTGCCTTCGCGCTTTCGGGCGAACAGTTCGGGAACCGTCATGGGAATGGCCCTACCCGAGGCCGGCCTTGGTGAGAATCTCCGGCAGCCGATTCACCGCCTTGATCGCCATGATATGGACGCCGTCGCAGTGGGGGCGGACCGCCTTGATCGTCCGCACGGCGATCTCGACCCCGGCGTCGCCTTCGTGCTTCGGCCCCGCGGCCCGCAGCTCGGCGATCATCTCATCCGGCACCGCGACGCCCGGAATATTGGCGTTCATGAACTCGGCCATCTTGGCCGACCGCAACAACAAGATGCCGGCCAGCAGCTTGATCTTCATCTTGCGCACCGCTTGCATGAACCCGACAAACGTGTCCGGCTGGTAGATGCCCTGTGTCTGGGCGAATTGGGCCCCGGCCCGCACCTTGGTTTCGAGCTTCACCAGCATGGGCCCGACCGGATCCGCCTCCGGCGTCACGGCCCCGCCGATGTAGAAATCCGTCGTTCCGTCGAGGGCGTTCCCCGCGTAATCGGTGCCACGGTTGAGCCCGCTGACGAGTTGCATGACCTGCACCGAATCGAGATCGTAGACCGGCTTGGCGTCTTTGTGATCACCAACGGTGGGGTAATCACCGGTCAGGCAGAGAATATTGCGGATGCCCAGCAGATGGGCGCCCAGCAAATCCGATTGAATGCCGATCCGATTGCGATCCCGACAGGTCATCTGCATGACCGGATCGTGTCCCATTTCATAGAGGAGGCGGCAGACCGATAGGGAACTGGCGCGCATCACGGCCGCGGTGCAGTCCGTGACATTGACCCCGTGCACGCGCCCCACCAAGGCCCTGGCGTTCTCGAGCAGCGCGGCGATATTCGTCCCCTTGGGCGGGTTATATTCGACGGTCACGGCAAATTCGCCGCGATCCAATACCTCGCGCAGTCGCTGTTTCGGCTCCGGCATTGCTCTTTCAGATCTCCCCGATTCCGACGGCCTTCTTCTATCTTCTCACTTCCAACTGTTCACTCCTCACTTCTTACTCCTCACGCCCCACCTTCACATGGTTTCGGCGGGCCGCCAAAGCCGCGCGGCGGCGGCTCACGTCTTCCATCCCGCCGCCCGCTTGGCCGACTCCAAGGTGTTGTCGAGCAACATCGCGATCGTCATCGGCCCGACGCCGCCGGGGACCGGCGAGATCCATCCGGCCTTCTCGCGCACCGGTTCAAAATCCACGTCGCCGACGAAGGTCCCGTCATCCAGGCGATTCACGCCGACATCGATGACGACGGCTCCGGGCCGCACCATGTCGGCGGTGACGAACCTGGCCTTTCCGATCGCCACGACGAGGATCTCCGCCTCGCGGCAGACGCCGGGCAGATCCCTGGTCTTGGAATGGCACACGGTCACCGTGGCGTTCCGGTGCAGCAAGAGCAAGGCGGCCGGTTTCCCGACGATGTTGCTGCGGCCCACCACCACCGCCCGCTTTCCTTCGATCGGGGTCCCCGTGGCCTCGATCATCTTGATGACGCCCTTGGGCGTGCAGGGCGTGAAGAGCGGCATGCCTTCGACGAGCCGCCCCATATTGTGTGGATGAAAGCCGTCGGCGTCTTTCAGCGGAGACACCGCTTCTAAGATCACCTTGCTGTCGATCTGTTTCGGCAACGGCAACTGCACCAGAATACCATGAAGCTTTGGATCGGCATTCACCTTTTCGATCAACGCCAACAGCTCGGCCTGGGTCGTGCTCGCGGGCAGTTTATGTTCGTCGACGTAGATGCCGGCCGCATCGCAGGCCTTCTGTTTGTTTTTGACGTAGAGCTTCGAGGCCGGATCGTCCCCGACCAGGATCGCCGCCAGCCCCGGCCTCACGCCGGTCTGCGCGACCAGCTCGGTGGTTTCCTTGCCGATCCGCTCCCGAATCGACTGAGCTAACGCTTTGCCATCCAAGAGTTGTGCGCCCACAGAATCCTCCTCAATTCGAGATGTAGAGTTTCGAAGACGATCACGCCCGCCGGGCAGGGGCTGCGCCATCGGCCGCCTTCAGGGAGCCGATGTCTTGCGCAGTTCGCTGAGGCGTGCAGTTTGGCGAATGACCTCGATCAACTTCGCATTCGACACCGGCTTTTGCAGGTAGGCGCAGATGCCCTCTTTCTGCAGCGCCTCGGTCAGGATGAAATCCGGGGCACCGGTGAGAATCACCAAGGGAATCTCCGGATATCGGGCATGGAAATACGGGATGGCTTGATTGCCGTCCACAGACGGCATCTGCAGATCGCAGATGATCGTGCAGACCTCCCCCCGGGTCACGCCCGTTCCCAACACCTTGAACGCCTCTCCGCCGTCGCCCGCTTCCAGGACATCGAAGCCGGCCTTGGACAGGGCCAATCGAATCACCTGACGGATGTGCGCGTCGTCATCGACGACGAGAACACGCTGAACAGACATGATGCGCCAGCTCCCTTCGCGAAGGCCTCCGAGCAGGCCCTAGACTACGGGTTTTTCTCTCAAAAAACCAGTCGGAACAGCAGCACCACCCCATCAGGAAACGGCTTTTCATCATGCGGATTCCGCCGCGACGCTTCCTTGACACCCCGAGAAACCGTCCTTTAGGATGCGCCGATGGCTCGTAGGGTCCACTCGCGCACTATGGCTCTCCGCATCAGGCGAAAGGCCCGTCATCCGGGAATGATCAGCCTCGTCGCAGGGTTGGCGATCGCGGCCTCCCCCCTCCAGGCCGCGCAAATCACCGGCTTGCAGAATCCTCAGAATTTCCTCGCAGACCCGACCGGCGCCCACTATTACATTTCGAATGCCAACGGCGATTCGGAAGCCAAAGACAACAACGGATTCATCACGAAGTTGGACCATGAGGGCAAGGTCGTCAATCCGCGATTTATTCAAGGCGGTGACGGTTCGACCATCCTGCATGCCCCCAAGGGAATGGCCATCGTCAACCATCTGCTCTATGTGGCCGACCTTGACGCCGTGCGAGTCTTCGATCTGCCCACCGGACAGCTCAGAGCCACCGTGTCGGTCACCAGCCTGCACGATCCCAAACTGGCGCCTGCGCCAGGCCTGTCGGACCTCGCCGTGGCGACCGGCGGAATCCTGTACGCCACCGACACAGCCGCGAACACCATCTACCGCATCGATCTGGCCCATAACCATGCAGTCCGCGTGCTGGTTCGCGACGCCGGGCTCGCCGGCCCCCGGGGAATCGCCATCCATCCCAAGACCGGCCACTTGATCGTCGGCAGTTGGCACAAGGGCAAGATCTTCGACGTGACGCCGGACGGTGCCATGACCGAGCTGGTCTCCAACGGATTTTTTTCCTCCCGCTTTCATAACCTGGACGGATTGGATTTCGACAGTTGGGGGAACCTCTACATTGCCGACTTCACGGCGGGGAAAATTTGGCGCATGCGCCCCAACCAGAAGTTTGACGTCATCGCGGAGTATTTGCCGACTCCGGCCGGGATCGGCATCGACCGCAACAAGAACCTGATCCTCGTGCCTTATCACTATGCCAATGCCGCCGAGATGAATGGGTTGGAGACCCCGCGGACGCCTGGGAGTCCGCGCAAACGGTCATTGGCGGATTATGGATTCAACCTCCTGTCGCCGCCGAAGGAAGGAGCGCCACGTTGATGAGCAAGTGCGTCTATTGTCGCCAACGGAAAGGCAAGCGCGCTTGTCCGGCGCTGAACGGGTTGATCTGCAGCCAGTGCTGCGGCGAGCAGCGGATGGTACGCATCACCTGCCCGGCGGACTGCGCCTATCTGGAAAGTAACAGCGAGTATCAGGAGACCCGCCTCGGCGAGCAGTTCGGTCAGGCGAGACGGGAATTCTACAAAGGGCTCTTCGAGTCAGGCGGCGAAAAGGCCGCGACGCTGTTCAACCTCATCGAAGTCGTGAGCTTCGGCTATTTCCAAGGCCGCCGAGACGGGCAGGACGCCGAAGTCATTGCCGCCATACAGGCCCTCCGCCGCTCGCTGAGTCCGCTCCACATCCCCGGCGCGCCGGGCCAGATGCTCTTTGCGGAACATCTCCGGAAGGAATATGAGACCTTCGCAAAGCAGCAGGCGGAAGGTGGAAAGGCGCAGCAGGCGCTCGACCAGCAGGCGGCCACCGAGGTGCTCGACAAGGGGATGGCCTTTATCACGGAGTTTTCAGGGAAGGAGTTTCAATCCCGCCGGTTTCTGATGGGCCTCATCGGGTACATCAAGACCGCCCATCCTGAGATCGCGGCGCACCTGGCCAAACAACAAGAAGGCGGTCGCATCGTTCTGGCCGGCGATCTCAGCGCCCTCACGCCGCCTCCCTCCGCCCCTATGCCGCCGGGCTTCCCCCCGCACACCCACGGCCCCGGCTGTCAGCATCATCACCACTGAAACGACACTCAACGCGGAACGTCCTGAGGCCTGGGCAAGAACGTTCGAGGTCGGAGGTTAGAGGTCTGAGGCAGCTGCCTCTAACCTCGATCCTCAGACCTCAAACATCCGGCACCTTTCATCTCGCTCCTCACCCGTTCACGCTCATCGTTCAGCCTTCATCGTTCATTCGACGATCGTGACCGTCATCTCGATGCGTTCCGCAGGATTGTCGCGCGTGTCGCGCGGCATCTGGACGATCTTGTCCGCCACGCCCATCCCCTTCACCACCTCCCCGAAGGCCGTATACTTGCCGTCCAGGAATGGGGAGTTTTCCACGCAGATAAAGAATTGCGATCCGGCGCTATCCGGATCGTTGGCGCGAGCCATGGAGAGCACCCCGCGCTTGTGCGGGGTGTCGTTGAATTCCGCCTTGATGGTATAGCCGGGGCCTCCTGTCCCATACTCGCCCTTCTTCGCAAGATCCTTCGTCTTGGGATCGCCTCCCTGGATCATAAACCCCGGAATCACGCGATGAAAAATCGTGCCGTTGTAGAATCCCGACTTGGCCAACTTGATGAAGTTCTCCACGTGGCCCGGCGCGACTTCCGGCAGGAACTTCACCTCGATCTCGCCGAATTTGGTCTTGATGATCGCGTGCGGAGCCGGCTTGCCCACCGGTTTATCCGCCGCTATGCCCGCTTCCGTCATCGCCCATGCGGCGATGAGTACCACGGCCATGACCGCGAGAACCTGACGTCCAATCCAGTGATTCTTCATCCGTGTCCTCCTCGGTAAGTTGCTCTTCTTAGGGTTGTCGTGTTCCCTGGCCGATCGATGTTCTCTCCTCCGCCGCTTTGGACAGGGCCTCCCGCGCGGCCATCTGCTCCGCCTCTTTCTTGCTCGATCCGGTGCCGACGCCGAACACTTCGCCCCCGATCAACACCTGCACCTCGAATTGTTTCTGATGATCCGGACCGCTCTCCCGCACCGTCACATACTGCGGCAAAGAATCGAAGGCCTTCTGGCACCATTCCTGACACTGGGTCTTGAAGTCCTGGGTGACGGGCCGTTCACCGACGGCCCGTAACTCCTGCGCCAAGGCTCGGAGCGTAAAGTTCTCGGCCGCCTTCAATCCACCGTCCAGGTAGATCGCGGCGATGACGGCCTCAAACGCATTGGCCAACAGCGATGGCTTGTCGCGTCCCCCGGTCAGTTCCTCGCCGCGTCCCAGGCGAAGATGCCGGCCAAGGCCCAATCGACGGGCGGCACCGGCGAGCGACGACTCGCTGACCAACCCCGCTTTCAACTTGGAGAGCACCCCCTCCGCGGACCGCGGAAAGGCCACCGTCAGATGCTGGCTGACGATCAGCGAGAGCACGGCGTCACCCAAGAATTCAAGCCGCTCATTGTGGCCCCCCACGCGCTCCCGAAGCTCGTTGATGTAAGACTTGTGCGTGAGCGCTTCATCGAGCAGCCGGCTGTCGACGAACGTGTAGTCCAAGATCGTCGATGCGTCGGGCATCGTGGCGCGACGGTCAGTCTCTGTCATGGGAACAGGATAACAAGTGGAGCGCGCGGACGTCTACGAATCGAACCGGCGGAATAGCAGACAGGCGTTGACCCCCCCGAAGCCGAAGGAGTTGGACAGCACCACCGCCGGCTTCGCCGCGCGGGCCTTGTGCGGGACATAATCGAGATCGCATTCCGGGTCCGGGTTGTCGAGATTGATGGTCGGCGGCAGCATGCCGTGATGAATGGCAAGAATGCTGAAGATGGCTTCGATGCCGCCCGCGGCGCCCAGCAGATGGCCGGTCATCGACTTGGTGGAACTCATGGGAATGCGCGTGGCCCGCTCGCCGAAGACCTGTTTGACGGCCTTCGTTTCGATGGTATCGGCCATGGTCGACGTGCCGTGCGCGTTGATGTAGTCGACCTGGTCTTTCGACACGCCGCTGTCCGCGAGCGCCAAATCCATGCAGCGGACCGCGCCTTCGCCCTCTTCGGACGGCGCGGTGATGTGATAGGCATCCGCGTTCATGCCGTAGCCGATCACTTCACAATAGATGCGGGCCCCTCGGCGCGTCGCGTGCTCCAATTCCTCGAGCACCACCACCCCGGCGCCCTCGCCGAGCACGAACCCGTCCCGATCCTTGTCGAACGGCCGGCTGGCCTTGGTGGGGGCGTCGTTTCGGAAGGAGAGGGCCTTGGCCGAAGCGAATCCGGCCACGCCCAGCGGCGTGATCGCCGCCTCCGCGCCGCCGGCGATCATCACATCCGCCTCGCCGCGCTGGATGATGCGGAAGGCATCGCCGATGCAGTGATTCCCGGTCGCGCAGGCCGTGACCGCGCAGGAGTTCGGCCCCTTCGCCCCCAGGCGGATGGCCACCTGGCCTGATGCCAGGTTGATGATGGTCATGGGGATGAAGAAGGGAGAGACCCGGCCGGGTCCCTTCTCTTTCAAGACCGTATGGTAATGTTCGATGGACCCCAGGCCGCCGATCCCGGAGCCGATGTAGACCCCGACCCTCGCGGCCTCTTCCGGCGTGACTTTCAACGCCGCATCATCCGCCGCCATCTGGCCCGCGGCCACGGCGTACTGGATGAAGGTGTCCATCTTCTTGATGTCTTTTTTTTCGATATAGCGCATGGGGTCGAAGTCTTTCACTTCGCCCGCGATCTGCGCGTCGTAGCCGGTGGGGTCAAATTTGGTGATGCGGCCGATGCCGGATTCGCCGACGCAGACGGCCTTCCAGGTGGGCTCGACGCCGATCCCGAGCGGCGTGATCGCCCCCAGGCCCGTCACCACGACTCGACGTGAACGTCGCTCACCCATCGTTCGTTGCGCGTGCCGCGCATCCTGCGACATCTCGCTCAGATCTTTTCTTTGATGTAGTCGATCGCCTTGCCGACGGTGAGGATCTTCTCCGCGTCTTCGTCGGGAATCTCGATCCCGAACTCCTCCTCAAACGCCATGACCAGCTCGACCGTGTCGAGGGAATCGGCGCCGAGGTCGTCCACGAACGAGGCTTCGTTGGTCACCTCGTCGGCTTCCACGTCCAGATTCTCGGCGATGATCTTCTTGACTCGTTGTTCCACTTTCTCGGTCGTCATCCCTTTGCCCACCTCCCCTCCCATAATGCCCCCTCCTCTTCTTAGGATCAGGCCATGTACATGCCGCCGTTCACATGGACGACATGCCCCGTAATATAGCTCGCCTCGTCGGACGCCAGGAACCGGACGGCGCCGGCCACGTCGGCAGGAGTCCCCAGTCTGCCTAGCGGAATTTGATTTTGCAAGGACTCACGCACTTCCGTATCGAGCGCCTTGGTCATCGCCGTATCGATGAATCCCGGCGCGACGGCGTTCACGGTGATGGACCGGCTCGCATACTCGCGCGCCACGGTCTTCGTGAGCCCAATGACCGCGGCTTTGGACGCCGAATAGTTGGCTTGGCCCGCGTTGCCCATGACGCCGACCACCGACGCGATGTTGATGATCCGTCCCGAGCGCTTCTTCGACATGGCCGGCAGCACGGCTTTCATACAGTAGAAGGTGCCGGTCAGATTGACTTGCAGCACCAGCGCCCAATCTTCTTCTTTCATGCGGATCATGAGGCCGTCGCGGGTGATGCCCGCGTTGTTGACCAGAATGTCGATCCGGCCCCATTCCCTCATAACCTCATCGACCATCGTTTTCACGCTCGTCGCATCCGCGACGTTCACCTTGGCATTGATGCCCCGACGGCCGAGCTTCTTGACGGCATCGACGGTGTCTTGTGACCGGGCGGGATCCAGATCGGCCACCACGACGTCGGCCCCATGGGCCGCCAGCGCTTCCGCGATCACGCGGCCGATGCCCTGCGCCGCCCCGGTCACGATCGCCGTCTTGCCCGCCAACGATAACATCCCTGGTTCAGTCATGATTGGTGTGCACTCCCCTCACGCCTCACGTTTCACGCCTAACGCGGTCACGGTCGCCTCCAGCGACGCGGGATCGTTCACATTTAGCGTGACGGCTCCCGGAATGATTCGCCGGATGAGTCCCGACAGGACCGTCCCCGGGCCGACCTCAATAAAGGTCTTGACGCCAAGTCCCTGCATCGCCTTGATGGAATCTTCCCAGAGCACGGAGGACGGCAACTGCCGCACCAGCGAGCGCGACACCTCGGTCCACTTCTGCAGGGGCTTGGCCTCGGCATTATTGATGAGCGGCACCGACAAGTCTCGTCCCAATGCGGCTTCGATGTCCTTCGCCAGCCGATCGGCCGCCGGCTGCATGAGCG
>FKKE01000006.1_pt1 | contig 22960 bp, 27 predicted proteins | sample 1106331 | NCBI WGS metagenome assembly FKKE01 (sample SAMEA3931202, study PRJEB13176) | freshwater metagenome | biome: Drinking water system; feature: drinking water; material: freshwater | place: China | collected 2013-02-06
GACACGGTCGTCGGCAGTTTGCTCATCGCCTTTTCCGTACTGATTCCCGGCATGCCGGGCATGGGATGGATGGAGATGCCTGGCCCCGAGATTCCGCCCGGATGGACGTATAATCCGTCGAGCTGGATACAACGAGGCCCTATTATTGGTCTCGCCTTTATAGGCTTTTTTATCTCCCGGTATCTCGCGGCCTATCAGTTGGGCCATATTCCTGCCGCCTGGGATCCCTTCTTCGGCGAGAGTACACAAAAGGTTCTGACATCGGATGTCTCGAAAGCTTGGCCCATCTCGGACGCGGGCTTGGGTGCGCTTTCATACATGTTGGAGGCGCTGTCCGGATACATGGGGGACAGCCGGCGCTGGCGCACCATGCCATGGATGGTCCTAATGTTTACATTACTGGTCGTCCCGCTCGGCGCTACGAGCATCATCCTAGTCATTCTCCAGCCGGTGTCGATCGGCATGTGGTGCACCCTCTGCCTGATTGCCGCTGCGACGATGCTGCTCATGGTCCCGTTGGCCGTCGATGAGGTCATCGCGATGGGCCAGTTCATGAAGCAGAGCCGACGAGAAGGCAAGCCGTTTTGGCAAACATTCTGGAAAGGCGGGAACATCGAAGGCGGCGGGCCGGATACGCGCTCGCCTCATTTTAGCGCACCGGCCTCGGCCTGGGCACCGGCGATGGTCTGGGGTGTCACGCTGCCATGGAGTTTGGTTGTGAGTGCGGCTTTAGGAGTGTGGCTGATGGTGGCGCCGTCCGCATTGGAAACCGAGGCGGCGATTGCGGACTCCGATCATCTGGTGGGGGCGCTGATCGTCACTTTCAGCGTGATTGCCTGGGCAGAAGTGACTCGTGGCTTGCGATGGTTGAACGCGGCCCTCGGTCTTTGGCTCATCGCCGCGCCATGGTTCTTGACGGGTGGAACCTCTATGTCAACCGGTAATGATGTTGCCGTGGGTCTCTTGCTTCTACTCACAAGCCTGCCCCGCGGGACCGTCCATGAATATTATGCAACCTGGAACCGCTACATTAGCTAACCATCAGAATTAGCAGAATTAGGGAGTTTGACGATGAAGCGATTATGGACTCTTCTCATGGCCCTCTTCGTTTCACCGCTGTTCATGGCGTGCGGGATGGGTGCGCAGTATGAGCAGGCGGATTGCGGAATGCTAGCCGGCAAGGACGCGATGCGATGTGTGGACTACCGTCAGCGGAAAGCCAATGCTGAGATCAGCCGTGAAGCAGCCGAATTGCTGAAAGGCTATCGGCAGTGCATCCAAAAGCACGAGGGCGATTTGACAAAGGCCAAAGAAAGCTGTGCGCTGTATCGAGAAGGCCTGGAACGCATTGAACTGAGTAGCATGTCATGTTCATGTATGTAGAGGCGAAGCACAAGGGTCAGGCCTTGCATTGAGCAAAAGGAAACCTCAATCTCGCGAGCAAGTTCTGCTGCTTCGTCAGACGCGGATGCTCTGTTCACTGACGAGATACCCTTGTGCGGGACACGCTCGTGCAGATGAATCCACACACTAATCCTGTTCAAGCACCTGAATGATTGGGCACTCTTTCGCAGGTTGTTTCCTATCACACTGTTGGACCAGACCAGCTAACGCTTTCCGCATTGCCGTGAGGTCCGTCAGTTTTTGTTCAATCAACTGCATCTTGTGGGCGGCCAGAGCGCGGGTCTCGGCACAAGCGCGGGCTTCCTCCAGCCGTAGGAGTTCGGTGATTTCCTCCAACGTGAACCCAAGGGCCTGCGCCCGCTTAATAAAGCGGATGTGCTTCACGATGGCCGGAGGATATCGGCGATAACCCATGTGCGGCTTGTCAGGCTCTGCCAGCAATCCCCGCCTCTGATAATAACGGATCGTTTCGACATTCACCCCGGCAAGCTTCGCCACTCGACCTATCGTCAATTCTGACGCCATGAAAAATTTCCCTTGATTCCGTACCGTAGTACGGAGTTTAGACTGGAATCAATGAGAAAGTCTGTAGAAACAGGTATGACCGCTTGTACTACGGACGCTCGGGAAATAGGTGGTGCAATGGAGAGGTTGTCCAGGTCGGAGAAAGAGAACCCGTGGGTTAAACCCCCAAACGGTCGTGGCGCCTTGGGTATCAGCGGTCTCGCGGCGTTCCTCGCCTCGATCTGCTGTCTCGGCCCCCTCGTCTTGGTAGCGATTGGCGTCAGCGGCGCGTGGATCGGCAATTTGACAGTGCTCGAACCGTATCGTCCAATCTTTATCGGCGCAGCCCTCGTGGCGCTCTTCTTCGCCTACCGGCGCATCTTCCGGCCCGCCGAAGCCTGTAAACCGGGGGAGGTCTGTGCCGTGCCGCAAGTCAAGATGGCGCAGAAGATCATCTTTGTAATTGTCGCCGCACTGACGGGGCTCGCGCTTGCGTTCCCCTACATTCTGCCGCTGTTGTACTGAAAGGAACACGTCATGAAAAAGCTCGTCACGGTACTCGCCCTCTCGGCCGCTCTGAGCGCGCCCGCCTGGGCCACCACGCAAACGGTCACCCTGTGGGTGACGGGCATGACCTGCGCAGCCTGCCCGATCACGATTAAGAAGGCGCTGAACAAGGTTGAAGGCGTCGAGAACATCGAGGTCAACTTGGAGAAGAAGGAAGCCCTGGTCACCTTCGATGACGCCAAGACCACGGTCGAGGCGCTGCTGGAGGCCACCAAGAACGCGGGCTATCCCTCCACCGTTCAGCCCTAGGAGCCGCAATGGACGGGAAAACCAATAGTCACGAAGCGCCATCATGGTTGGGCCGAGCGCTTATGGCGGTCGGCATCAGCGGGGCAGCGTTTGCTGCACTCTGCTGCGTGGCGCCGTTTATGGTCGCCGGGCTGGTCACCGCGCTTGGCCTCGGATTCATTCTCAATGATGCCATATTGATCGGCCTTCTTGTGATGTTCATCGGAGTGGCTGCGCTGGGCTACTACTTCATGCGGCGCCAGATGTGCGTGTGATCTGAAGGACATTCCCGGATAACCAACTCAGGAGGGGACATGATGGCGGAGAAATTTGACCTGGTGATTCTCGGATCCGGCTCGACGGCGTTTGCTGCCGCGCTTCGCGCGGCAGCAAGCGGACACACGGCAGCCATGACCGAGGTGCGAACGCTCGGTGGCACGTGTGCCAATCGTGGCTGCTTGCCGTCAAAGAATCTCATCGAAGCCGCGAAAATCCTCTACGATACGAAGCATCCGCGCTATCCAGGGCTCTCTCCTACCTCGATGAGCCTGGACTTCCGCGCCCTGATCGAGCAGAAGGATGCCGTGATTGAAGACTACCGGGGAAAGAAGTATCAGAGCATTGTCTTCAACTCTCAACGCATCCGCGTGTTTGAAGGATCAGCCCGCTTCAGCGGCTCCAACGAGGTGACCGTGAACGGGCAGGTGCTCTCAGCGGCTCGGTTCCTTGTCGCGACGGGAAGCTCGCCCGCAGTGCCAGAGGTTCCCGGGCTTCGTGACACGCCGTATCTCACCAGCGACCTGCTCACCAGTCACGAAGACATCGAACTCACAGAGCTTCCCGTGTCGCTGATCATCCTCGGTGGCGGCTACATCGCGCTTGAGCTGGGCCAGATGTTTTCGCGCTTCGGCACCAGCGTTACGATTCTGGCACGCGGAGCGCGAATTCTTACGGCCTACGAGCCGGAGATTGCGCAATCAGTGGCAGAGGTATTTCGTGAGGAGGGAATTGCCATTTATACGAAAGCCACCGTGAGCCGGGTGCATGGCGATGAACGCCAAGTCGTGGTCACGCTCCAGGTGGACGGCCGGCAGAAGGAACTGAAAGCGGCGAAGCTCCTGGTTGCCACGGGGCGCATACCGAATACGGCACAGCTCGGACTTGACCTTCCAGGAGTCGATCTGGATGACCGTGGCTTCGTGAAGGTCAACGACGAGCTGCGCACTTCTGCCGAGCATGTGTATGCGGCCGGAGACGTGATTGGTTCATACACGGGAAGCCAGATGGCGACTCCTGTGGGGGCGCAGGACGGCGGGATTGCTGCCGAGAATGCTCTCAACGGCAAAGGGAGCCATAAGGTAAACCACGCCGTGATTCCGCGAGCGATTTTTACCGACCCGCAAGTGGGCGTCGTCGGACTCTCGGACGAGGAGGCCAATGCGCGCGGGTACGCGTGCGATTGTCGCATGATTCCGATGTCCCTCGTTCCCAGAGCTGGGGCGGTCCGCGAGACCAGAGGGGTCCTGAAGATGGTTGCGGACAGGAACACGAAGAAGGTGCTGGGGGTTTCCATGCACGGAATGAACGCAGCGGAGGTGATTCATGAAGCGGCCATAGGGCTTCATTTTGGTGCGACGATCGGCGACTTCGCCCACCTGCTGCACGTTTATCCAACCATGTCCGAGGCGCTCAAACTAGCCGCGCTGTCTTACACAAAAGACGTGTCAAACATGAGCTGCTGTGCAGACTAGGCATCACCGAGATGTACCACCTCACATTATGACGAGACTGTAGGACCGCTCACCCAAATGCGAGTGAGCAGCAGGTAGGCAAGCACGGCAAGAATTGCGGAGCCCGGCAGCGTCACCACCCACGCCAGGATCTGTCACGCACTGTTGTCCAGCGCACGCTGTTCAGATCTTTGAGAAAACCGAGTCCGATTATCACTGAACTGCTGACGTGGGGTGAGCTGTTCGAAATCAACAGCGAGCCATGACTCGTCTGGCCATCGTGATGTCCGTTGGTCAATTGGGCTCATTGTCCTTATTTTGTTCGTCACGTTTAGGAATCTCAGACAGGCGACGTTGATTCTGCTGCGATTCCATTTGCCATGGTCGGTGATCTCGTGGTGTTGCAGATCGGTAGTCTCTATCTCTCCGTTCCGGCTTCCGTTGGTTTCATCGCATTGTTCGGTATCGCTGTTCTGAACGGAATAGTAAGGATCGCCTACATAAACCAATTGCATGGACTACCGTCAGCGGCAAGCGAACGCGGAGATTAGACGCGAAACAGCCGAACTGCTGAAAGGCTATCGGCAATGCATTCAGAAGCACGAGGGTGATATGGCAAAGGCCAAAGAACGCTGTGCGCTGTATCGAGAGGGCCTCGAACGCATCCAACTGAGCAGCTTGTCATGTTCATGTATGTGAAGCAAAGGCAACAAAGGCGGCAGCATACGAAGACTGCCGCCCTTCGATAAGATAATGGCAGGAAGCTGTGCATCCACTGCCATACCTTGGACGCAGCCTCATAGGGGCAAAAGCCAAACTGTTCTACCCAGGGGCACATAATCATCACCTCCCTTTGAACGCCATCCTACGGGCTGTACCATAGTATCAAGTCAAGAGGGGTGCGAAACTCCGTAGAGTCGCTTGACTCTATACTGTAGTGCAAGGTGTATCCCTTCAGAGTGATGACATGGCTGCTCAACTGACTATCGGCCAGCTTGCTAGGACTGTTGGGGTGAATGTCCAGACCGTCCGTTACTACGAGCGCCTGAACTTGCTCAATCCGTCAGCGAGAAGGCCTTCGAAATATAGACTGTACGGGCATGAAGAGGAACGGCGCCTGAGGTTCATCAAGAAGGCCCAAGCATTAGGCTTCACCCTACGCGAGATTGCCGAATCACTTACTCTACCGATAGCCTCAAGGGCTTGCCGTGATGATGTGCAGAAACAGGCACAGGCGAAACTCGTGCAGGTGGAATCCAAGGTTCAAGATTTGCGGGTACTGGCTTGTGCGCTGAAAAAATTCATCCAAACTTGTGAAGCTGGTCAGTCCACCGACCGTTGTCCGACCTTGATGTGCCTGGAAAGAAACAAATGCTGATACGAAGTAAAGGACAAAAGGGTGCTAGAACCACATACGCACGCCGGCTACGAATCGAATTTGACTCGGATCCCCCCCTCCCGGCGCACCAGCGTGGCGGTTTCGCCAAAACTCCTATCCACTGAAAAGCCGACATAGGGCGCAAATTCGCGCCGAAGTTCATACCGTAGCCTCACCCCGAATTCCAGGTTGTTCAGCCCCGAGCCGGTCGTAAATTCTTCGACTCGTTGTATGGCAACATTGGTCTCGAAGCGGCCCTGGAGAATCAACCGCTGGGTCAGCAATAGATCCTTCGTCAACGTCATACGCCCGGACACCGCGCCATTCTGGTCGATGAACAAGGTCGCTTCCATCGTGTAATCATAGGGCACGATTCCCTCGATCCCGATTGCCGCGAACCCACGGGTCACATTCCGCCCGCGAAAGGTTTGCGTTTCGAAACGTGGGCCGATTTGAAAATCATAATATTTTCGGATGAACCGACCATACAGCAGCTGAAAGTCCACATCGTAGTCCGCTTTGAAAGCCGTATCCTGTTGTCCTTCGCTCTTGAACCACAGTCGGTTGTAATCTCCGCCGTACCACCCTTCGATGTCCCAGCGGTAATCGCTCGTCCGCTCACTCCCGCTTGTTTTGGGCCTATATTCGAGCACGTCGATCAGTGTAAACAGGTGGTTCTCCTGATCGTTGACGGGTGGAGCCCAGTCCTGTTGTGGCGATAGGTTCGGCAAGGTGCGGACAGACCCTCCGAGGATTTCTGACTCTCCTCCCAACGGCGCTTGAACTGTTTTCACCGAGGGACTGAGCTGGCCGGCGGAGTTGGAAGGACCAAGCACATTGCCTTTATTTGATACGGTCACAAAGGTTTCAGCAGCGGCAACTGGAGCGCAGATGTTGACGCTCAGGGAACATGCCAAAGCAATTGAATAAAGGGCGTGAAAAGACATGAGTACCTTTACAGCGTCTTATCGGACACCTCGATGACTCGAAACATGCCTGCCTCCATGTGAAAGAGTAAATGGCAATGGAACGCCCAGGGTCCGGGGGCGTCCGCGGTGACCGCAACCGATACCCGCTCCGCGGGCTTGACGATGACGGTGTGCTTGCGTGGCAGATACTTGCCCGCGCCGTTTTCCAGGTGCATCCACATGCCGTGCAAATGAAGCGGGTGCTCCATCATCGTGTCGTTGACGAACGTAAGACGCAGCCGTTCTCCGTAGCGGAAACGAATCGGCTCCGGCGCGTCGGAATATTTTTCCCCATTGAATGACCACATATACCGGTCCGCCATATTGCCCGTGACGTGTAGCTCGATTTCCCGCTCCGGCTGCCGTTGGTCAGGATAGGGCCTAAGGCTTCTCAAATCGGTGTAAAGCAGCACTCGCCGGGAGCTGTTTTCCAGCCCTCTGCCTGGTTCCCCAAACCGATTCTGCGAATACTCGGCCACCGTTTGATTGCCGGTCCCATGATCGTCGGGCCCGTGCTTGACGGGCTCGGCGCCGGGAATCATCGAAGCAATTGGATCGGCAGGAGCTTTACTTGACATATCGTGCATCCCCATATCGTGTTGCCCGTGCCCCATGCTTGGCATGTCACTGGAAGGATTCTTGCCTGGCATCGTCATGCCGCTGCCCTCAGAGTGTTTCATGCTCGGCATATCCATACCGTTCATCTCCATCCCTTCCATGCTCATGCCCATGTCTTCCATGGTCCGAAGGGGACGAGGACGACGTTCTGGAATCTCTCCTTCCATCCCAGGCCGAGGAGCCAGCGTTCCGCGCGCGTATCCGCTACGGTCCATGGTCTCGGCAAAGATGGTATAGGCGCGGTCGCCGGTCGGTTCGACAATCACGTCGTACGTCTCCGCCACTCCCATACGAAGTTCCTCCACCAGGACGGGCTGGATATTCTGCCCATCGGCCTGTACGACTGTCATGGTGAGGCCAGGAATACGCACGTCATAAAAGGTCATGGAGGCCGCGTTGATGAAACGCAAGCGGACTTTCTCTCCTGGGCGAAACAGTCCGGTCCAATTAGCGCCCGGGGACAGCCCGTTCATGAGGTAGGTAAACGTGTAGCCCGTCACATCCGCGAAGTCCGTGGGATCCATCCGCATTTGGTCCCACATGAGGTAGTTCTTCAACGTCGCCCACACGCCCCAGTCGGCGATATTGGAGAAAAACTCGGCCGCTGTCCGTTGCTGGAAATTATAGTAGCCCGGCAGCTTTTTGAGATTGGTAAACACGGCCTCCGGCGACTCGAAGGTCCAATCTGGGGTAACACAAGGCTAGCTGCGATCTGACCCAACAGCACACGATGAGATCGGCATGAGCGGTGCAATTGTGCCTCCCTCTGCTACGCAGTGCTGATACAGACAAGACTCCTCATCCAGCCTCCCCATATTCTGGCATGGCCGAACACACCTTCGGCCTGATACCATTGCGGACCTTGTTGCGTCAGCCGAATTGCCGTGGCCAACGTCTATCCACAATTTCGGTCTTTCTATACTCATGAGGAGCTGGTCGAGCATTTTCTGCTGACGCCCGTGGAGGTGCAACTGGTCCTCACCTGCCGGGGTGATACCAATCGATGCGGGATGGCGTTGCTGCTGAAGACCTTGTCGCATCTGGGATATGTGCCCGATCCCATGCCATCGATCCCGGACGAAGTGCGCACATTTGTCGCGAGTCAGATCGGGCTCCTGTGGGATTGCTCCGACGGCTACGCATGGAATGGCAGCACGCGAGATTACCACCTCGCCAAGATTCGTCAGCATACGGGGTGGAGATTCCCAACCGCACGAGACAAGGAGGAGCTGGAGACGTGGCTGCGCACGCGCGGTGCCCTCGAGGCGCATACGGCAGATGCCTTAGTTGACATGGCCTGCAACCGGTTGCGGCAGGAACGGGTCGAACTTCCCGCGGAAGGTGAACTGCAGCGGGTGGTGCATTCCGCCTTGAACGGATTCTTTCAGGACCTTCACCGCCGTCTTGCGGAGGCCTTACCGGCTGAGGCTCGGACGGCCATCGAGGGGTTACTGATCGTGCCTGAGGCCGCTACGGTGTCTGGCTTCGAGGCCTTGAAGGTTCCGCCCGGCAAGCCGGGCGTCGAAAACTTTCACAAGGAGCTTCGCAAGCTCGCAACCCTTCGCGCATCAGGAGTGAGCGAGGATCTGTTCACCGGTCTGCCGTGGAAATTGCTCCAACTGCTGAAACGGCGAGCCGCGAACGAGACCGCTAGCGAGATGCGTGACCATCCTGCCCCCATTCGCGACGCACTCATGGCGTGCTACCTGTTTGTCCGATCCACGGAGGTCACGGATGATGTGACCCGCATGGCCCTGGCGCTGATTCACCGACTGGATACTCGTTCTGAGAAGCAGATCCATCGCGAACTCCTGGCAGATCTGAAGCGCGTGGACGGGAAGATGCAGATCCTCTCCCGGGTTGCAGAGGCCGTCGTGGAGCAGCCGGACGGGATCGTCCGTGAGGTCATCTTTCCCAAGGTGAAGCAAGAAACTTTCCTCAATCTCCTCACCGAATTCCGCGCGAGTGGGCCGGAACTCCGCTTGCTGCGCCAGACCGTGATGGCGCGCAAGTTTGCGCGGCACTACCGGCGGATGTTGCCCGCATTGCTGGCTAGTCTCCGCTTTCGGAGCGACAATCGCTTTCAGCCCGTTATCGACGCGCTCGAGGCCATTCAGCGCCAGGTGACCACATCCGGAAAACACTTTGCAGACCCCGTCCCCCTTGACGGCGTGGTGACGCTGCGGTGGAAAGAGAAAGTATTGGAGCAGGTCGACGGAGACACGAAGGTCAACCGCCACTACTACGAATTGTGCGTACTCGGACAACTCGAACGAGCCCTGAAATGCAAAGAAGTGTGGGTCGAAGGGTCCTACGCCTTCCGTAACCCGAACGACGACCTCCCGAGTGACTGGAGCGATGAGCACCGACGGGCGCTCCACTATCGCGACTTAGGAACCCCGCTGGAGGCCCACACGTTTGTGAGCCAGCTTCGTACACGCCTGAGCGCGGCACTTTCGGTATTCAATCGTGTCCTCCCAGAACTGAACCATGTGCGCGTGTTCCGTCCCAATCAGCACGAGGAGCGTGGGCTCTGGGCCTTGGCGAAGCTGGAGGCCCAGCCTGAGCCACAAAGCCTCGGCCTGATTAAGGAGAAGATCGGGACTCGGTATGGGATGCTGGATCTGCTGGACGTGTTCGTGGAGGCCGACCGGCTGGTCGACTTCACGCGATTCTTCACGCATTCCGGCACCAAGGAAATGCGCTCCCGTGACGCGCTCCGGCCGCTGTTGCTGTTGGATGTGTTTGGGGAAGCGACCAACATGGGGATCAAGCGTGTGGCGAATGCCAATGATCATTACAACTACGAGGAGCTCCTCTACGTTCGCAAGACCTATTTTTCGCCGGAAGCGCTACGGAATGCCAATGGTGCGGTGGTGAACAAATTGCTCGCCTTACGCAATCCTCGGCTGTGGGGCGACGGGGCCAGCAGTTGCGCCTCCGACGGCTCGCGGTTTGAAAGCTGGACACAGAATCTGATGACGGAATGGCGCTCTCGCTATAAAGGATACGGCGTCATGGTCTATTGGCATGTCGAGACCAACGCGGTGTCGATCTATACCCAAACCAAGAGCTTCTCCACGTCGGAGATCGCGGCCATGATCGAAGGCCTCGTTCGGCATGACACCGACATGCGGGTGGAGAAGAATTTCGTGGATAGCCATGGTCAGTCGGAAGTGGCCTTCGCGTTTTGTCACCTGCTCGGAAGCGTGCGGTTGATGCCTCGCCTGAAACGTATCAAGTACGAACGGTTGTACCTGGCCGAGAAGGGAACGGCTGGAGCGTTTCCCCATCTGGCGGGCACGTTGGCGCGTCCGATTCGGTGGGATCTGATCGAACAGCAGTACGACGAGATGGTCAAAGCGGCCGTCGCCTTGAAACGCGGCACAGCCACCTCGGAGGCTATTTTGAAACGGTACAACTCGTACAATGTCACGCATCCCACCTATAAAGCGTTGGCCGAAGTCGGCAAGGCCGAAAAGACGATCTACCTCTGTGACTATTTGGCATCCCGAGATGTCCAGCGAGAAGTGCAGGAAGGACTGAATGTCGTCGAAAACTGGAACGCGACGAATGACTTCATCTGCTATGGTCGCCAAGGCGAGTTAGCAACGAACAGCCGTGAACAACAAGAGGTCGTCACGCTCTCATTACAACTGCTCCAAAACTGCCTCATGCTGATTAACACGCTGTTGGTGGAACGGACAATCGAGCGCGAAGGCATGTGGGAGCGGTTGACGGCGGAAGACTTGCGAGGACTGACGCCGTTGTTCCATGGACACATCAATCCGTACGGACAGTTTGCGTTGGATCTCTCGCGACCCTCCTTTCTGGAGGCTGCCTGAGACCGGGGTGTTTGTCCAATGGAGAATTCTGTGCTGTTGGGTCAGATCGCAGCTAGCCTTGTCTTACCCCTCCTACGGCAGACATCTAGCTCAGCAATTCGAGTGCCTGGTTCAGTCTGGGATAGTTGTCCACAGGATAAAGAATTATTCGAAGGTCATGTGAGCATTCGTGCGTGTCAACTGGCTAGAGAATAGAATGAAATTTATGGAGAGGAGACGTGCGACAGAACGAATGGAGGAGTTGTAGCATTACGCGCCATTGAATGGAGCTCATAACTCGCCAAAATCGCTACATGCCTAGCGCGGTTCGACTCACCTATACGTATATGTGCCGACCCAACGCACGATGTCCTGCGTACCGAGGGCTCGGATTGTCGCGCCACGTCATGTCCCCCACTGAGTATGATCATGGTCAGGAGACTCTGAATGCCAATGCGGGCCCCCAGCGCCTGCTCCTTCTCTGTCTTTACCTTGACCAGACGAACGTCTGGCTCAAGAATCTTGGCTGCTTGCGCAAGGGCCGGTGCCATCACCCGGCAGGGCCTACACCACGGCGCCCAGAAGCCCACACCCCCGGGATGTCGTTCCGTGTCGCGTGCACATCGTAATCCGCCACGGTCAGAGCGATCGGCTGTCCGATGAACAGCGGACTATGGCACTGCGCACTGGAACCATTGCTCACGCGGGTTCCCGGCACGCGATTGACGCTCTGGTAATGGGGACAGACGATGCGCACTGGCTCACTCCTCCGAATCCAATCCCGCCCGCTTCAGACGATCACGCAGGCGCTCGATCTCGGACAGCAGATCAAGCATGACCGCCAGCGCGTCCGTGTTCACTGCAAACGCCTGTTGCAGGCGGGCGGCTCGGCGAGCACAGGTGAGGTCCCCCGCGCAGAATCGCCACCGTGACGGGTCTTCTCCTTCTTGCGCTAAGATCCCGACGTCGATCAATTCGGCAATCCATGACACCTCGGCCCGGCAGGCTCGCGCCAACTCCTCCGTCGTGAGCACGCCCTCATCGCCGATGATGTTCCCTGTCAGAATTTCATACTCCATGACGGAACCTCCTCACACGCCAAGAGCCCGTCGGGGATTGAAGGACAGTTCCTGCGCCATCGTCCGATAAAGCTCCTGGGCCCGCGCGGTGTCCGCTTTCGGAAGGACCACGTCCAGGACGAGATAGAGATCGCCCGGCGGCTCGCCGGGAATTCCCCGGCCCTTGAGCCGAAGTTTCCGCCCGCTCTGCGAACCGGCTGGCACCTTGACTTCGACCACACCGGTCGGGGTCGGCGCTTTGACCGTCGCGCCGAGCGCCGCTTCCCATGGAGCAAGTGGCAGGGTCAGCGAGAGATCATGCCCCTCCACCCGGTACAACGCATGGCGATCGAAATGAATTTCTAGGTAGAGATCACCTCCGGGCGCCCCACCTGTTCCCGGCGTGCCTTGGCCGGCTAGTCGGATGAGCTGGCCGTCACGAATGCCTTTGGGAATCCGTATGTTGAGCGTGTGTTCGCGCAGCACCACGCGACCCTGCGCATCCAGTTGGGGTGCACGCAGGGTAATGGTGCGGGTCGCCCCATGAAATGCGTCTTCGAGCGGGATGAGGATCTTCGCATGATGGTCCTCGCCGCGCGCCCGACTCGCATCGGCCTGACGAGCAAAATTGCCGAAGAGACTGGAAAAGAAGTCGCTGAAGTCGGGGGTGGCCTCTCTCGATGCCCTGCCCTGGGTGAACTCGAAACCTGTCCCCCAGTCCGGCGGAGGTGTAAAGTCCTGTCCCGCCTGCCAGCGGGTCCCGAGTTGGTCATAGGCCGCTCGCTTCTGTGGATCTTGAAGGACTTCGTAGGCCTCACCGATTTCTTTAAAGCGCGCTTCCGCCCCGGCCTCCTTGCTGACATCCGGATGATAGGTGCGCGCCAGCTTGCGGTAGGCTTTTTTGATGTCATCGGCCGTCGCGGTGCGCTCCACGCCGAGGATCTTGTAGTAGTCTTTGTATTCCATAGCCCTTCGGTTCCGGCTGTTCAGTCGATGATATCAGCGAGTGTTGACACTCGTACGATAGCGAAGATACCGGTGAACCTCCTTCGGTTATCTCCGCGCAGATTGTTCTACTAAATTAACATCCATTATCGCCTTCAGCTCAGCCCCGGTAATCACCTCGCGTTCAATCAGGAGTTTCGCACCCTGGTGGAGTGCGGCTTTTCGTTCCTCCAACATCTGTTTGACTCTTCCGTACTGCTCGTCGACGATTCGCCGCACTTCGCAATCGATCTCGCGAGCGGTCTCTTCCGAGTAGTCTCCTCTTTCCGACGCGACAGGAAGCTGGAGAAATTGTGGCTGTCTCTCTTGCTCCAAGGTGATGGTGCCGAGCTTGTCGCTCATCCCGTACGCCTTGACCATGCTTTTTGCGATATCCGTGGCTTTTACGAGATCGTTTTGCGCTCCCGTGGACGCTTCGCCGAAGATGGTTTCTTCAGCAATTCGCCCCCCCAATAATACGGCCACTTTATTCTCCAATTCGGATTTCGTCATCAGAAACCGGTCTTCCGTCGGAAGCTGCAACGTATAGCCGAGCGCCGCGACACCGCGAGGAATAATCGAAATCTTCTGTACCTGGTCGGTGCCCGGGATGGATAGCGCGATCAGGGCATGACCGGTTTCATGATAGGCCACCCGTTCTTTCTCCATTTTGTTCAGCACGCGATTCTTTTTTTCTAAGCCCGCAATGACTCGCTCCACCGCCTCCTGCAACTCGGCGATGCCCACCTGGTCTTTCCCGCGACGAACTGCGAGCAGGGTCGATTCGTTGATGACGTTGGCCAGGTCCGCCCCCGAGAATCCTGGGGTCATCGCCGCAATTTGCTCCAGATCTGCATCAGGATTTAACGCCACCTTCTTCGCATGAACCCGGAGTACATCCAGACGACCCTTCTTGTCCGGACGATCGACGGTCACATGGCGGTCGAATCGTCCGGCACGGAGCAAGGCTGGGTCAAGGATTTCCGGCCGGTTGGTCGCAGCCATGAGGATGACCCCGACGCGTGGATCGAATCCATCCATCTCGACCAGCAATTGATTGAGTGTTTGTTCCCGTTCCTCATGCGCCATCGGGCCCATACCCCTGGCTTTGCCGAGCGCATCCAACTCGTCGATGAAAATGATGCAGGGGGCCTTACCTTTCGCCTGTTCGAAGAGGTCACGAACCCGCGCCGCGCCGACTCCTACGAACATCTCGACAAATTCGGATCCACTGATGCTGAAGAACGGCACCGACGCCTCTCCTGCCACGGCACGCGCCAGTAGTGTCTTCCCCGTTCCAGGCGGCCCAACGAGCAAGATGCCCTTGGGGATCTTGCCTCCCAGCTTGGTGAATTTCTCAGGCGTCTTGAGGAATTCAATCACCTCTCGCAGTTCATCTTTGGCTTCATCCACTCCGGCGACATCCGCGAAGGTGACCTTGACGTCCTTCTCCATGTAGATTTTGGCCTTCGACTGGCCGACCTGCATGAAGCCCCCCTGGGCTTGTCCTAATCGCCGAAAGATGAAAAACCAGATGCCGACAAAGAGCGCGACGGGGATGATCCATGACAAGAGATCTCGTAAAAACGTGGATTCAATCACCCCGGCGAAGGTGACTCCGTGTTGGTTCAGCTCACGGACAAGATCTGGGTCCTCCACCCGCACGGTCCGAAAGGCTTTCTGTTCTTTTGAGTCCCCCTCAGATTTCAATGTTCCGACCAGCATATGGCTGGTCACCGCAACCTCAGCGACCTTCCCCTCCGCAACCAGCCGTTTGAATTCGCTGTACGGAAGTTCTTCGACTTGATTCAGAGCCAGAATGAAGTCGTGTACGATCACGACCGCCATGATGGCGAGCAACACATACCAAATTGAAAAGGAGACCTGCCTATTCATCGTTCCTGTTCCTCCTTGGTGCATCGCGAGGCCGTGCCCGAGATCGCCCGATTGAACATGGATTGATTCTCTTGTTCGCGCTACACGCTTGGATAAAGTTCCGACGCAACTAACTCAGCTCTTGACTCCATGCTCGCCCGTTGCCGCCAAACGACCTGGTTGGAGGACTGGCGTACCTCTCACCCCCTTCAACCGAAGACATGTGCCTTGATGCGCAGTTCAGTGGCGGGGTGGCCTCCTCTCACCCCGCGTGTCCAATATGATGACCGCTTCAGGCTTCGACTCCGCAGTAAAATATCCGCCTCGACGTCATGACATCCTCCTGGCTCATTCTGAACCATACCGAGGTGTTCCGCCAAAGCGGGGATAAAACCCGAACCACGGTAGTGTTAAAACAGCTCCGACAGCTGTTTTTTGATCCTGTCGAACCACCCCTTGCCACTTTTGCCGCCGGAGGATTTCTTCTCCAACTCATCAAGCTGCTCATAGAGAGGTTGATAGGCCTCCTTATTGCCATACCCCAGCACCTCGCCTCGTTCCAGCTGCTTGCGTGCGGCGTGAAGAATATCGGCCAATTCCGTATTTTCAGTGCTGTTCCGATCCTGCTTTTCCGCAAGTTCCTGCGCATGCTTGAGCAATTGTTCTGTTCGCAGCTTGGGCAGCTGGACTACTTCGGTTGTAATCACCAAGGTATTGAGTGCCGCCTGCAACGCGGTCTTCGCCTCCTTGATCTTCCCGTCGTCAATTAAGGGGGTAATGGCTTTGATCGCATCCGGATAGGTGGCCAGCGGAATATTGATGATCCGATACTGAATCTCACTGGACAGCGACGCCACCAACGGACGAGCCTTTTGAATGTCGCCATCGTCCAGATACTCCTTAGCCTTTTCGATGGTCGTCTTGATGGTTTCCGGACTAGCCAGTACATCCTCTGTCACGACCTGGACATCCACAGGGGCCAACGCCAGGGCAGGTTCTCGCGCCACGATGACTTCGAGTTTCCCCGTCACCGCGGCCAGGGCCGCCAACGCGCGGTCCGGTTTGTTCTCGTCCAACGCCTTGAGCGCCTTCTTGGATTCATCGAGGGCCGTGGTTGCCTCAGCCAGCAGTTTTTTGCGTTTCTCTGTGGCGGCATCCGCCGTTTGTTTGTCAACCTCTGGCTGCACCGACTGGGAGGCTTTGGATTGAGTCTCGCCTTTCTGAGATGCCTGGGCCTTGGTTTGAGGCTCGCCTTTTTTTGTAGGTTGTTGGGCATCGGCGGTACAGACAACCGTGGGTAAGGCTACTCCCACGCTCAAGAAAGACACGGCAAGAGCCCATGTTAAGAGGGTCAGACGTTTCATGTGAGTCCTCCTTTCACGCAGTACATACAGATTGAGCACATCGAGAAACTGAGCCGGATCCGTCAGAGGATGCCAGTCGCTTCGTCACATTTGGAATGAGCACGACCATCGATCTAGTATCGCGATCCTCCCAGCAGATCAGGATTGGCAAAACCCCCTGGTCTTTATACGCCGGGTAGCAATGTAACGGACAAACCTTGCGAGCGTCATCAACTGTCCGCTGAGTGGTCGTGGATTGTGATTCCCTGTGACGACACAAATTAGTGAGGGGCTTGGCTACCATCATGCCAAGCTCCTTCTAGCTCGTATGTTGGGTACATACATCAATGCCAGACCCATTTCGAGAATCCCCACACGAGTGCGCTTGCCACCATCACCAGGCCCACCCCGACACCATTCTGTGCTGCCATGTCAGTCCCGGCCTCGTTGAGCAGAAACGGCACGGCGATGAGCCAGCCCCCGACTGCTGCTACGAACCATGTTAGATGTTTCATTGCTTCTTCTCCCTCCCTTCCTATGCGTCATCGGCTTGTGTTCACGCATTCTTCGATAGGATTCAACGATCTCCTATGTGATAACCCAATCACAGGATTCGGATCGCGACCATGATCGGCGCCACGATGAGCCAGGTCGCCACCAGCGCCCGAATCCAAGACAGCACTTTCATGGCCGGCCACCTCCTTTCGCACTCACCCTACGAGTAGTCTCCACTGAGTTCACCAAATCGTGCTCCTTCTCTCCCCACACTCCCTTACCCACGTGCCTGCTTGGTCGGGGCCCCAACTTGATCCGGCACCGCCGTCTGTTCGTTCGAAATCCGGTCCTCCGGCACTGGAATCGGGATACTCCGTTCGTGTGCGTGACGTGCTTGACCTTCCCCCGAAGCCGGTTGACCCGTGAGATCGGTGATCGTCAAGACCAGTTCGCGCGTGTCACCATTCATTTTCCGAATTTCTGTTAAGCTGGCCATCGTGGCACGATCCTTCCAAATCGTTTTCTTTTCTGAGTAGGCTTCAGGTTTCGTATAATATTCGTACAGATTCTGTTTTATGGGCTTCCCATACGACTCTCGTAATTGTGTGAGCAGTCCAGCATACCCACCAGGGACATCGGCATAAACATAATAAAGGATGAATTCCCGGAGCCGATCGGAGAAACGATATTCAATGCGGTGGAGGGGCCGTTCTTGTGATGGCACCACCACCGTCCGGTCAGCGTGATCACGCCCTCCGAGGGACACTGGCTTCGCCTCAGGGACGACCGCTGTGAATTCAGCCAGTGTCATCCCGAATTGAGCGCTCTGAAAGGCACGCGGAAGCGTGGCGTCCGTTGACACACCTTCTGTGGCGATGCCCGGCGTGGCCACAAATCCCAGGACCAGGCAGAGCATCACGAGTATGGTTACCATTCTGAATGTGATTGGCATCGTCGGTCCCTCCTTTCCTCTTTCTTCAACTCGCACCAGGGACATCCAGTGAAGATGTCCCTGTTCCTTTATCGCGACCACCACTGATGTGGCCACGACGAAAAGTCACACCGCTCCAGCACTTTTGTTGTCCACTGTTTCCATTGAAACCTCATCATCGCTTCCTTCCTCTTTTCTTACCTACCCACAACAAATTAGGCCGCAGCCTGAAGAGGCGGATACTGGGTGTCGTCGGATTGACGTCTGTTCTCGTCGGAGGACATGGACACGGTGGTGGAGTCTGAAGACACCATCGCCATTCCCATCAGCACCACCGCCATCGCCCCACCGAGCGCCAGGCCCGCATCAATTATTGCGCTCATGTCCATCATCGTGTTCACCTCCCTTCCATGACCGAGTGTGGGCTCGCCAAAGTCATGGCGAGACCCTTCCACACGGGTAAGCAGTTCGTTAGAAATCGTTACGCTGGAGCGGGAGGACTGCGTGAAGGGCCGAGGTGCACACCGCTATGACAGGTGGCTAGACAGTGGGCCCTTCACCAACGTCCATCCAGTCCAGTCTGTCAATTCTGATAATACGAGTAATTCCAAAATAAGATGAGTCAAGAGGGGGAGATGAGGAAAGGTACAAGGCACTGAATGCTTGAGACATTCTTGACAATCCGTGCCAGTCCTTACGCTGTGTGCATCGACTGGTGCACCACAAGATGGATTTGACTCTCTCTACAATTCTATAAGCCTCTCAGCCGACGATTGAGGAGGATCGTGCTGTTCACCGGCCCTGATACCTCCTCGTCTCCTGTCCAACTTGATTTTCTTTTTCCTGATATTACCTCCCTTACGGCACTGCATGATCAAGCGAATTGTCACGGATACTGTGTGAGATCGCCTGTGATCATGCCTCTTCGCGATCGCTTGTCGGAGGCGATTCTCCAAATGCGACGCACGCTCACTCAGGGGGTTGACCCTAAACTAAGGAGGCGAGATCATCTCCGCGGATCTGTGTCAACCATCAAGGAGCAACAAGGTATGGCTGAACTGATCGCCACGCTCACGATGGGAGGGATTGTCGTAGCCATGGCGACTGCCATGGCGTACCTGGTTATGTATCTATTCGGAAACCACGACACGCACTAACGGTCGAGCAACCCGTTCGCCGGAGCCGATGCACGACAGCTTGGGCGAGACGGTTCTTGATGACTTTCGTCATGAGCAACTGGCTTGGCTGCTGCTCCACTTAGAATCCAACCGTCATCGTGGCGAGTAGACTGAGTCGCTAGAGTCGATGAGAGGGGGGAACAGCCCGTTCGTTCTCGAACAACGGGCTGCTCCTCGATGACAGCGTTGGCAGAGGGCAGTTACGCCACCTTCACCTCAATGGCCTTGGGAACAGCCGCTGGTGATTTGTGCAGGCGCAAAGTCAAAATCCCATCTTTGAATTCCGCATTGACCTTAGTTGCGTCGACCACATCGGGAAGCGTAAAACTTCTGACGAACCGTCCATAGGACCGTTCCACGCGATGAATTCGACGACCCTTTTCCTCTTGCTCCTCCGGTCGCTCACCTTGCAACGTGAGGATGCCGCCCTCCAACGTGACCTTGATGTCCTGCTTCTTGATCCCTGGAAGCTCCGCCTTGATCTGAAATTCCTGATCGGTCTCGCTGATGTCGACGGGAGGAACCCAATCGGCCCGTACCATGGTGTCCGTTCCATCCTGGCTCTTTACGTCTTTTCCGGCTAATAGCCGGTTGAGCCGATGGCTCATGTCTTCCAACTCCCGAAATGGATCCCAACGTGCCAGATTCATGATGAACCTCCTTTCGTGGTGTGACCACATGCGCAGGGCCACCCCGTATGGATGTAAGGTATGCCTTCATACGCGGTGTTCTTGCGTTCACGAGTATCATAATTCTCGTTTTGTCTTGGTCAAGAGATTGGCCCAGCCCATCTCCTGAATCGGCGTCCTGTCGGTCTTGACTTGTGTTCGAACGGAATTACCTGTGGTGTCAGTCACGCGGAGTCGTCAGGCTTGGACGGATGATGACACTGCATGACGACTTCCCTAATCAGTCACGAACCATCACCCATCGCAAGAACGAGAGACGCGTGAATGGTCTCTTGTGCGTGGTGAAGTGTCACGACTGAGTAGCGGGATAGCGTTGTGCTTCCACAATTGGAGCGAGGAAGTGCCAAGAGGATGGAGATTCGCCATGGAACCGAGAAGTGCAAGTACAGTTCTAGCAGGGACGTTCGATGCCGTAATCGTTCAGCCCGCAAATGCGGTTGGCAGACAGCAGGCTGAAGGCTATGACTTTCAGCACCCAGCCGTCTTACGAAATATCCCGCCGCCGACTGTTCGCTTTAGTCGCCCTCTGCGCTGGTGGTCGCTCGATCGGCCCAGGCGGCGGGCGATGATCATGCGTCATCGGGATCGCCTCCTCAACGACATCATGCGCGCGGGTGGCAGAAAAGGTCGGTGAAGAGCGGGAGACCTCGCGGTGAGAGAATTACTTGCCGCGTTACCGCGCACCGAAGTCATGGGGTTGTTGGTATTCAGCCTCATCATCCTGGCGTTCATGGTGAGCGCGTGGATGACGTGGCGGACGGACCGGAAATGGACAAAATGGTGAATATCCGGTGTCGAGAGGTTCATGTGGGGACGGCCAAAACTCAATCGCTCATGCTGTATTCCCAAGGGTGACAAGAAATCACCCACGATTTCCACGACAGATCTGGTGACCTGAGGTCTACCCTAAGAGTTTCGAGTTGAACGTCATATACAAAAACTTGACATGCGCGAGAGGAGCCTTATCGAAATCGATGAACGGAATGTTCACTGTGAGAAAGGAGGAGGCGAGATGGAGCTCATGACGAAACTTAAAGACATGATTCCGTGGAAACGGAAACCGGTCGACACGCATGAGGTGATGTCGTTACGCGATGACATCAATCAGCTGTTTGATCGGTTTCTCATGTCGCCCTTGGAGACGGGATGGTCTCGGTTTGCCGGGGGCGGCTCTGGGATCGAGATGGACGAGACGGACGAGCACGTGCTTCTCCGTGCCGACATCCCCGGACTGGACCCGAAACACCTCAATGTCACCGTCCGGCCTGGTATGCTCCATGTCAGTTATGAGGACGAGCGTGAATGGCGTGATGGCAACGGGGAAGGCCGTGGCCGTCGCTATACCGCGTTTCATCGAAGTGTAGCCTTGCCGGACGGCGTCGATGTCTCGAAGACCGAGGCTGCCTGCAAGCATGGAGTGCTGGCTGTTCGAATACCCTGGACGCCCGAAGCCAAGGACCGATCGCGTCGGATCGTGGTATCCGTCGAGTAGACAAGGGACATGAGCAATGTTCTGGGGCGGTTGCGTATCAACCGCCCCTTGTTCTTCGCCCCTCTCCAGAATTCGCTTCAGTCAATGTCCCTCCCTCGGCCCGAGCCCACGGCCTCTCTTCTGGGATCTCCTCCCCTCTGACAAGACCTCACGATTGCCGGAGCGCTTCTCATGATGATGTCGTCCTCGCGCAAGCGCCGGGGCCTCCAGCTGGGCGCCTACCTGCCAATGGAGACCTCATCGACGCCTGGCCGTTCGCTGCCACTTTTGCTCCTTCCGCTCAGCAAGACTTGACTTCCCGTACGACAGAATTATCACATATCACAGTTGGCGGAATCGTCAGGCTCCCATTGGATGATGGCACCGCACGACGATCTCACCGCCAGTAATAGTTTGCTCAATCCACCAACCTCAAGGAGGGACGTATGAAAGCCACAGCTATTCTCTGCGTGCTGTCCCTGCTGATTGGCGGGGTGGCGCTCATGCCTACTTCTGTCTCAGGAGCGCCCTGGATCTCGGGAGCGGAGACCTATGCCGCACCCTGGGTGAAGGACATGGAGCACGAACTGTTGAAGAAAGACTATTGGCCGATCTACGCCAATGATCCGCGGACTCCTCAGGTGGTCGCCCTTCACCTGTTGAATCAGGCCGCCAAAGCGCAGAAGGCGAATGATCCCGCGCTGGCGCAGCAACTCGTGCAGGACGCGCTCGAGGTGTTCGAAGAAGGCGTGCGGCGACACTATTACTCAGCCTCGGAGATTCAACCAATCACAAGCTTTATTCGTGAACATGCTCCAGGTACGAGCAGTTAACATCTCTGGCCGCGATGGCTGTCCATCGCGGCCTCTATCCTATGAGGGGAACCAGGGCAATTGATCTATTTCTTCATAGCAAGTGAGAAGATGATCATCGCGAGGTGACATATGACATGCGAACGCTGCAAGGGGCTCTTCATTCCCGTGTCGTTCGTGGGGAGCGATGACGCGGGTCGTGCTTGGGAATACGATGGGCTGAAGTGTGTGAACTGTGGCCATATCACCGATCCGCTGCTCGAGAAAAACCGGGAGCGTCGACCGCAGAACCTTGTGCGGCAGTACTCGAGAGCTAGCCGGGTGATGAAGGCCGATGTGGGGACCGTGCACGCGGCTTAATCGGATAGCACGGAGTTGTGATCCAAACATTGTTTCTCCTACAGATGATGTGGAGGGCGACGACCATGAAGCGAGTCAATAGGCTGAGCCAGCGGCTCTGGAATGTGTTCTTCGTGCCAATCGTGATGGTCTTCTTGTTTGGGACGGTGAAGTGTTCGCAGCTGGCGGACCAGAGTATGCAGGCACCGGTGGCCATGGCTGCCCAGACGACCGCTCAGGGTCCAGCTGCCCCGGCGGTTGTCTCTGGTCAACCCTTCATCGCCGTCGCCAAACAGGCCAAGGCCGCGGTCGTGAATATCTCGTCGGTCAAGAAACGGGGCACTCAACGGTTCGAGACGCCGTTCTTTAACGATCCCTTTTTCCGCCGCTTCTTCGGAGAAGAATTCGAACGACGGAATCCCCCACCTCGCGAGCACCAGGAACAGGGGCTCGGGTCTGGTGTGCTGGTCACTCCGGATGGCTACATCATCACGAACAATCACGTCGTCGAAGGAGCCGATGAACTAAATGTCTCCTTACCGGATAAACGAACGTTCAAAGCCA
>FKKE01002253.1_pt1 | contig 22809 bp, 28 predicted proteins | sample 1106331 | NCBI WGS metagenome assembly FKKE01 (sample SAMEA3931202, study PRJEB13176) | freshwater metagenome | biome: Drinking water system; feature: drinking water; material: freshwater | place: China | collected 2013-02-06
CAGCCAGGGCACGATGATGGCGTTGCATGTGGGCTTACGGCGCGAGCGCCAGATCGCGGCGGTCCTCGGTTTTTCCGGTGTGCTGGTCGGCGGGAAGACACTGAAGGAGCAGATGCGCTCGAAGCCGCCTGTACTGCTCATCCATGGCGACCGCGACCCGACCATTCCGGTGGCGGCTCTGTTCGATTCGGCGGAGGCGATTGCGGCGGCGGAGCATGGCGCGCAATGGCATGTGTCCTACGGGGTGCCGCACTCGATCGGCCCGGACGGGCTGGAGCTGGGCGGCGAATTTCTCGCCATGTACCTGAAAACCAAGGGCTTGGTGGGCGCGGCCTGAGGTTTTTCGGCCACGTGGCGGGAGTGTCACGAACCCGTCGCCGCAAATCAGGTATAGCTAGGGCTCGGGGCATTCTGTTATGCTGCGGCGCAGAAGGAGAGGCGTCTTCAGTCCACCGAGTGTGATCCCTCACCAGGTTTTGGCGCGGCTGCATTGGAGCGGCCGCCGATGAACGTTTCCAGCGCCCCTCTAGCGGGATGGCCGGCGCTGGTGCTCAACGCCGATTTCCGCCCGCTTTCGTACTTCCCACTTTCGCTCTGGCCTTGGCAGGAGGCGGTGAAGGCCGTGTTCCTTGAGCGCGTCGATGTCGTCGCGCGCTACGATCAGGTTGTGCATTCGCCGTCGCTGGAAATGCGGCTGCCGAGCGTGATTTCGCTCCGCGACTATGTGCATCAGGATCGCCCGCCGGCATTCACGCGCTTCAATGTGTTTTTGCGCGACGGCTTCGCCTGCCAGTATTGCGGTTCGCCGGACGATCTCACCTTCGATCACCTGGTGCCGCGCTCGAAGGGCGGGCGCACGACCTGGGAGAACATCGTCACCGCGTGCGCGCCCTGCAATCTGCGCAAGGGCGGCAAGTACGCCCATCATTCCGGCATGCGGCCCTATCGCCGCCCGCGCCGGCCGAACATGCACGAGCTGCAGCATGTCGGCCGCCGCTTTCCGCCGCACCACCTGCACGAAAGTTGGATGGATTATCTCTACTGGGACGTCGAATTGGACGCTTAGGCCTTCGAGACCATTATGTGGCCTTGCTTCCAGAGACGCTCGAACATTTGGCGCGTGTGCGCTCCGATCTCGCCGACAGTTTTCACCCCATCAACCGCCGAGAATGGCGCAATTTCGTGCGCGCTGAGGGTGATCGGTTGGCCAAGCCGGCTGAATTGATTCTGTGCAAGGCGCCGTATCCCCGGGTTGTAATGTGGAACGTAGCTTTTCCAGGCATCGCCCGAAAAGGAAATCGCGGGCGTGGGTCTCTTGCGCGCGAAAAAGAAGTGCCAATGCGCCCACTGCATTAGCAATTCCATTGACGCCCACTGATCGCGCTCTGGAATTTTCGCCAGCCGCGCCCGGAGTTCGGGCGCGATTGAATCGGATCCTTCCGGATAGTAGAGAGCGTTTTCGAACCAGCCCTGGAAATGTAGTCCATTGCCTTCGATTAGAGCCAGAACTTGCGGAACTGTGTAGGCGCGATCCTGCGGGTGAAGGAAGGTATCGACAAACCCGGCATCGCTTTTCACGTCTTGCGATGCGTTGATATGAAAATGCGCGAAGTGCCAGGGTGGCAAACTCGCCAACACCTGCCGCGCGAAAGCGATACCGCTAGCGTCTGGCTTGACCTCTAGGCGCCGAAATAAGTCCTGCATCATGTAGACGCCAGTGCGGCGAAACGCGGCATACACCATGCCGACAAGTACGCCGTCATTGACCATGACGCCCGCCAATGCGCGAGCGCCTTCGTCTGGATCCGCCATGTGGTGCAACACACCGGTACAAATGATCAGATCGAAGTTTTCGCCGATTTTGCCTACTTCCCGGAGATCGCCTCTGAACAACCGCAAATTCTGCAGCGCGTGTTTTTCTTGCAGGTATCGGTGATGCGCTAGGCTTGGCTCCGAGAGGTCAACGCCCATGACATCGGAATCGCGGTTGGTGAACGCAAACCAGGCCGCTTGCTGAGTGCCGCAACCGGCGACGAGGATCTTTAGTTTCTGTCGCGGCCGTCCTTCAGGCCACAATAGCGGCGCCCACAATGTGGGATCGCCGACCTGGTAGTTTCCTTGCGATATCGCTTTGGAGAGATCGAGGATCGGTGGCGGATAAGGGTGGCCCTCGTAGAGCTTCGCGACAATTGTGGAGACATCTTCCATGCCTGTCGCGTGCCCCTGCGGGGAGCGGACGTCAAGGCAGTTGCTTCGTGCGCGCAAACGCGGTCAGCGGAGGAGCCTTCCGCGCGCAATGCGGGCGCCGTCGGGCGTGGCGCAAAACCCAACCTTGATTCGAGGGCTGCTGGCGGCGAGTTCAAGCTCGGCGGCGAGAAAGCCCGATTGAAACTGCGCCCGGCCAAACGCGCGTTCCACTGACGGATCGAGCGCCATTGCTGTGACCCAAGCGGCTGCCGCCACTCCCAGTGCTTGTCCGAGGTTCATGTCCTGGCTCCCTTGGCCAGGGCATCTAATCGCGTTTCTTTGCGCGCGTTCGTCTGCGCTGACACAAAGCTGAAATGTGAGACTTTAGCTCAGCCCAGCCCGGCGGCTGCGTCGTTGAACGTGCCGTCAAGCGCATCGCCGATCGCGCCGACGGCTGCGACGATGACCAACCCGATGGCCGCTGCGATCAGCGCGTACTCGATGGCGGTCGCGCCGCGCTCATCGTGCAGAAAGCGGATCATGCGGCGCTCCGTTCGATCAGGCGGTTGATCAGCACCACGTCCGCCGGGGGCATGGCGTGGGCGCGAAGCTCTTCCGGCGCAACCCATTTCGCGGCTTGCGCGGCCTCGGGGTCGAGCTTCAGCGCTCCGCGCCAATAGCTGGCGAGGTAAAGCGGCATCAGCAGATGGAAATCCGGATACGCGTGCGAAGCGAACGCGAACGGTTCGAGAGCGTCTGGCTCAACTATCAAGTCCAGCTCCTCCTTCAGCTCCCGCGCCAAAGCCTGTTCGGGCGCTTCACCCAGCTCGACCTTGCCGCCGGGAAATTCCCAGAGCCCGCCGAGCTGCTTGTGTTGAGGCCGCTGCGTGATCAGCACCCGCCCCGATGAATCCAGCAAAGCGGCCGCCGCCACCAAGAGGAGGCGCCGCGATGAAGGGGCATTGTCGCTGGCTTGCATGAATATCCGGTGAGGCCGGTTGGTTGACGCGCTCTTAAGCGCGTCAACCCTTCACGCGCGTTTACGATGTTGGCAAGCCTTCTTCTTTGAGCGCCTGCTGCACGGCGGGGCGCGCTCGGATGCATTCGAAATAGGCCGTGAGCTTCGGCGAGACTGGAATCGAGAACATCCGGGCCCAGTTCAGCGTGACGAAGGCGTAGGCGTCGGCGATCGAGAAGCCGCCGAGCAAATAGTCCTTGTCGCCCAATTTGCGTTCCAGCAGCGCCAGGCGGTTGACGGCGTTGTCGACGATGGCGCGCTGAGCTTCTTCGTTCGGTTTCCTGAACAGCGGCGAGATGCCTTTGTGCAATTCGGTGGCGATGAAGTTCAGCGTTTCCAGGAGCCGCCAGCGCTCATGGCCGGTGACCGGAGCGAGGTTGGCGCTGGGCGCCTGCGCGGCGAGGTATTGCAACAGCACCTGCGCTTCGGTGAGCACTTCGCCATTGTCGAGTTCGAGTGCGGGCACGGCGCCTTGCGGATTGATGTCGTAGAAGTTGCGTCCGCTCTCGGTGAGCCGCTCCTTGCCGAACGTCACCCGGTCGAGGGCGGCGTCGAGCCCGGCTTCGCGAATGATGATATGCGGCGCGAGCGAGCAGGCGCCAGGAACGTAATAAAGCTTCATCGGGATCTCCTCAAAGACGCGCCTCAAATGGGCGCGCGCCGATCCCGCACAAGTGTCAGCGATGTGCCTGGGTCAGCTCCGATAGTCCCCGTTGATTTCGACATAGCGCTTGGTCAGATCGCAGGTGAACATGCGGGCGCGGCCCGAGCCGGGGCCGACGACGACGCCGATCTCCAGTTCGGCGTTCTTCATGTAAGCGCTCATCGCCGCTTCGTCGTACTCCTCGGCGATCATGCCATTTCGCGCGGCTATGAGCGAACCAAAGCGCACGCCAATCATCTCACGCTTCACCGGTTGATCCGAGCGGCCGATGGCCATGACGATGCGGCCCCAATTGGCGTCTTCGCCGGCGATGGCGGTTTTCACCAGCGGGCTTTCGCAGATGGTGCGGGCGATGGCCTTGGCCGAAGCGTCGTTGGCCGCGCCCTCGACACTCACGGTGACGAGCTTGGTCGCGCCTTCGCCATCGCGCACGATCTGGATGGCGAGATCGGCCAGCACCCGCGAGAGCGCGGCGCGGAATTCGGCGAGGCGTTCGTCGCTGGCGTCGGAGATCGGCGGCACATTGGCCTGGCCGGTGGCGAACAGCAGCACGCAATCGTTGGTGGAGCGATCGCCATCGACGGTGATGGAATTGAAGCTTGTCTCCGTCTCTTGGCGCAGAATCGTCTTGAGGATCGGGGCCGAGAGCGCCGCGTCGGTGAACACGAAGGCCAGCATGGTCGCCATGTCGGGCGCGATCATGCCCGAGCCTTTGGCGATGCCGGCGATGCGTACCTCGGCGTCGCCGATTCTGCAGATCGCGCCTGCGCCTTTCGGGAAGGTGTCGGTGGTCATGATCGCCGCGGCGGCCTTTGGCCAATTGACCGGCGCTAGCTCCATTTTCGGCAGCGCGGCCGCGATCTTCGCATCGTCGAGCACGACGCCGATCACGCCGGTGGACGCCGCCAGCATTTCACGCGCTTCGACGCCGAGCTTATCCGCCGCCGCTTCGAGCGAGCGCTTGCAGGCAGCATCGCCGGCGGGACCGGTGAACGAATTGGCGCAGCCGGCATTGACCAGTAATCCGCGCGCGCCGCCGCGTGTGGCCGATAGCGCCTGCTTGCACCAATCGGTTGGCGCCGAACCCACGGCGTTGGAAGTGAACACGCCCGCCGCTCTGGTCCCCTTGGCGCAGCGAACCAACAGCAGGTCCGGCCGCTCGTGCTTGTAGAAACCGGCGCGGCCGATGGCGGCCTCTAGTCCCGCAATCTCCGGCAAGTCGGGAAAGCCGCCGGGCGCGAGCGGCGATACCGCAAGCGCCTTCATTGCGTGCCGCCGGCTTCCTGCGGCGCTGGCTGTGCGGGCGCCGGCGCCGGTTGTGCTGGAGTTTGTGCCTGCGGCGCGGGGTTGGGCGTCTGGTTGCCCCCGGTGACGCCGCCCGGACCCATCGGGAACGGGAAGGGCGGCGCGTTGGCGTCGGGTTGCGGCGTCGTCGGGCGCACCGGTTCGGCGTCTTCCGGTGCGGTGACTTCGCCGCCAGGCTCGACGCCTTCCTCAGGCTGGCGCAGGCGCTCGATACGCGCGTCGCGCGCCAGGCGCTCTTCGAGTTGCGTCACCTCCTGGTAGCGCAGCCAATCGATGATGCGCGGGCGCAAGGTTTCGAGGCTCTGCACGCCGCGGGCGCGGCGGTCGAGCAATTGGAAGATATGCCACTCGTTCTCGAGCTGAATCGGTCCGATCAGATTGCCGATATTGGTGTTCTCGACCTCTTGGCGCATGGCTGAGGTCAAATCCGAAAGGGCGGCAAAGCCTAGATCGCCGCCGTCGCCGCTGGTGTTCTGCTCGAACGCGATCACTTCAAATCGCTCGCCCTGATCCAGCCGTCTTTTCGCCTGATCGGCGGCTTCCCGGCTTGGGAACACGATGTGACGGAGGTGCACTTCCTCGCCTTGGCCCAGTCGGCTCGCATTCTCGCGATAAAGCCGTTCGATCGCTTCGGGATCGGTGGCGCGCGCATCGATCTCGTCATAGATCGAGGCGGCCAGCACGCGTTCGCGCGCGTTCTCGACCTGGCGGCGCACATCGGCGCGTCGATCGATGCCGCGCGCTTCAGCTTCCATCGCAAACAGGCGCATCTGGATCAGTTCTTCGAGCGCCAGATAGAAGGCGTCGGAATTGGCGTCCAAATCCTCGGTTTCGCGCAGCCAGCCGCGCGCCACGGCGTGGGCGCGCACGTCCTCGATGTAGATCGGCCGCCCGTTGACGGTGGCGGCGACAATCGGATCGGCGCCGCCCTGGCTGTCGCCGCTGGAATCGCGGCCGAGGCCGCAGCTCGTGAGCGTCAGGATTGCGGCGCAAATCGCCGCCGGGAGGAGGGCTCGCTTCAGCGTGGCCATGCGTTCTGCTTTCCTGGTCTGGGCCTGTGCAAAAGTCGCGCCCGGAACCGCGTTCCCTGGGCCGCATTGACACGCCTAGGGGGCGCTCTTAAGTCTCGCAAGCGCACGTGTCGAGGGTGTTTTCGCACGCGAGCGCGCGTCGGTGGGACTGTAAAAAGCCAATTAATTCAAAGCACCGGACGATCCTTCCCGCGCTCGCTGCCGAAGCGGCGCCTTAACCGTTAGAACCCGCCAATGCTCAATCTCGCTAAGCAGATTTTCGGCTCCGTCAACGAACGCAAAGTGCGCGCGCTGCGGCCGATGGTGCAGCGCATTAACGCCCTCGAACCGACCTTCGAGGCGCTGTCCGACGAGGCCCTCCGCAACAAGACCAGCGAGTATCGTCACCGTTTGGCTCGCGGCGGCAAGATCGACGAGGTTTTGCCGGAGGCGTTCGCCACCGTGCGCGAAGCGGCCAAGCGCACGCTCGGCCAACGTCATTACGACGTGCAGCTGATGGGCGGCATCTTTCTGCACCAGGGCAAAATCGCCGAAATGCGCACCGGCGAGGGCAAAACGCTCGTCGCAACGCTGCCGACTTATCTCAACGCGCTCGAAAGCCGCGGCGTTCACGTCATTACGGTGAACGATTATCTGGCCAAGCGCGATAGCGAGTGGATGGGTCAGATCTACCGTTTCCTCGGTCTTTCAGTCGGCGTGATCGTGCACGGCCTCTACGACAACGAGCGCCGCCAAGCCTACGCCGCCGACGTTACCTACGGCACCAATAACGAGTTCGGCTTCGACTACCTTCGCGACAACATGAAGTATTCGCTGGGCGAGATGGTGCAGCGCGGTCACCGTTACGCCATCGTCGACGAAGTGGATTCGATCCTGATCGATGAAGCGCGCACGCCGCTGATCATCTCGGGTCCGACTGAGGATCGCAGCGAATTCTACAAGTCGATCGACGCGCTCATTCCGCTCTTGCGGCCCGAGCATTTCGAGCATGACGAGAAGCAGCGTTCGGTGGTGTTCACTGAAGAGGGGTCCGAGCGCATCGAGGAAATGCTGGTCGAGCGAGGCCTGCTGCAAGGCTCGCTCTACGAACCGTCGAACATCACGGTCGTGCATCACGCCAATCAGGCGCTGCGCGCCCACAAGCTGTTCACCCGCGATAAGGACTACATCGTCAAAGACAGCGAAGTTGTTCTGATCGACGAATTCACCGGTCGCATGATGCACGGCCGACGTTTATCGGAAGGCCTGCACCAGGCGATCGAGGCCAAAGAAGGCGTGCAGATCCAGCCGGAGAACCAGACGCTCGCTTCGATTACGTTCCAGAATTATTTCCGCCTCTACGATAAGCTCGGCGGCATGACTGGCACGGCCTCAACCGAGGCGGCGGAGTTCGGCGATATCTACAAACTCGACGTGGTCGAAATCCCGACCAATCGTCCCGTGAAGCGCCAGGATTCCGACGACGAGGTCTATCGGACGGCGAAAGAGAAATACAAAGCCGTCATCGCCGATATCGAGGAAACGCATCGCAAGCAGCAGCCGGTCCTCGTGGGCACGGTGTCGATCGAGAAGTCGGAATTCCTTTCGAACCTGCTGAAGCAGCGCGGCATCCCGCACCAGGTGCTGAATGCGCGCTACCACGAACAGGAAGCGCAGATCGTCGCGCAGGCCGGCGTGCCCGGCGCGGTGACCATCGCCACCAACATGGCCGGCCGCGGCACCGACATTCAGCTCGGCGGCAACATCGACATGCGCCTCAAAGCGGCGTTGAAGGGTGACGAGACGCCCGATCAGATCGCCACGCTGAAACGCCAAATTACGGTCGATGTCGAACAGAAGAAGCGCGTCGCGCTCGAAGCAGGCGGCCTCTATGTTCTCGGCACCGAGCGCCACGAAAGCCGGCGCATAGACAACCAGCTGCGCGGCCGCACCGGTCGCCAAGGCGACCCCGGCAAGTCCAAATTCTACATCTGCCTCGAAGACGACCTGCTGCGCATTTTCGCCGCCGAACGGCTCGACGCGATCATGCGCGGCCTCGGCATCCAGGAGGGCGAGGCTATCGTCCACCCGTGGATGAACAAGGCGTTGGAAACGTCGCAGCGGCGCGTCGAGCAGCGCAACTTCGAAATCCGCAAGAATCTGCTGAAGTACGATGACGTCATCAACGATCAGCGCAAGGCCATCTTCGAGCAGCGCATCGAATTCATGCGCACTGCCGATGTCGCGCCGATCGTGCGCGACATGCGCCATGACGTGGTCGAGAAGCTGGTCTGGCGTCACATGCCGGAGAAGGCCTATCCCGAGCAATGGAACACGCCGGAGCTGATGGTCGAGGCCGAGGAAATTTTCGGTTTCCGGTCGCCGGTCGACGCCTGGGCGGCGGAAGAGGGCATCGCCCAGCAGGAGATCATCGAGCGGCTGACGCGCGAAGTCGATCAGGCTTATGCGCAGAAGGCCGCGATGCTCGGGCCGGAACGCTTGCGCGCGGTTGAAAAGCAAGTGTTGCTCAGCGTCGTCGATATGCGCTGGCGCGAGCACCTCTCGTTCCTCGATCACCTGCGCAGCGTCATTCACCTGCGCGGCTACGCCCAACGCGATCCGTTGAACGAGTTCAAGACCGAAGCCTTCACCTTGTTCGAGCGGATGTTGCTCGATCTACGCACGACGATCACGCGCATGTTGCTCAGGCTGCAAGTCGGCCAGGCCGACGAAGCGGCGCTGGCGCCGCGGGCGCCGACGCAGACCTACGAAATCCACCAAAACCCGGATACCGGCGAAAACGAAATGGCGCCGCCGCCGCGGGATGCCCCGCCGCTGGCGCCCGATGGCTTCGATCGGCAGGATCCGGGCACGTGGGGCAAGGTCAGCCGCAACGCCCCGTGCCCGTGCGGGTCCGGCAAGAAGTTTAAGTATTGTCACGGCACGGAAGCCGCGACGGCTTAAGGTTCTTGCACGACGATTCCGGTTACGGTCTTGGCTGTCTTGACCAAGGACTTGTCGAAGCTGACGAACGCCGCGCACTGATCCGAAGCCGCAAGATGGAGCGCGTCCGCGAAATCAACGCCGCGCTCGGCCCATGATAGCGCCGTGCTGACGATGCTTGGCTGTTCGAGACTCACGGTGGGTTGACCGGCGAGCGTGCGCAAGCTCGCGAAGATTTCGGTCGGCGCGAGCTGATACAAGGCGCGCAGCACCCACTCGGTTTCAAGCAACACGGTCGTGGCGATGAACACGGGTCCGCCATCGATGATGGCTGCGGCACGCTTGGCTTGGCGCGCGTCGTCGGCCGTCAGGTACCGGACGACGACGTTAGTATCGATTGCGCGCATGTCGCCGCCGCGCTTCATCCAAGACGGCCCTATCCATCTGTTCGATGGTCTTCGGCTTGCCCTTGTGCCTCAGCATGCCGAACGCCGCGCCCGGTTTGGTCGGTGCGATGACCTTTGCCTCCTTGAGGAGCACGCCGTCCTCCGTCTCCTCGACGGTCAGTCGCGTGCCTTCCCCCCACTTGCGACGATCGCGGACGGCCTTGGGCAGGATGACCTGGCCTTTGGTGGATACGATGGTTTGCGACTTGGACACGGTAAGACCAAGGTAAGACGGGGCGCGCGCCGCGTCAAGGTCCCGGCGGCGCTCCTGCCAGCGCCGTGATCAGCACCCGCCAGTGCGTGAGGTTGTCGTAGAATGACTGCACCGGAACGCGTTCGTTCAGGCCGTGGCTGAAATCGTCGCTGTCGCGGATGAAGAGCCCATCGACGCCATAAGTCGGGATGCCGGCGGCGCGGTAGAACACGCCGTCCGTCGCGCCGGCCGACATTGCCGGCACGACCTCGACGTTTGGATAGTTGGCGCGGACTGCCGCGGTCACGGCGGCCAATACGTCAGGCCGCAGCGCCGACGCGTCGCTCGAATAGTACGTGTCGAGCGGCGCCACCTCGACGCTCTCGCCGACGACGCCCTGCAGTTCCGTGCGTATTTCCTCGACCGACACGCCGGGGAAGATGCGGCAATTGACGGTGACCGTCGCGCGCTGCGGCAGCGCATTGTCAGCATGGCCGCCGGACAGCATGGTCGGCACGCAGGTGGTGCGAATCTGACCGACAGCGAACGGGCTCGCCGACAGAATCCGCGCCGCGCGACGATCGCCCGGGTTCTGCGCGAAACGGGTCATCGCCTGGCCGATCTCGCCGCCGACGCGCGGGCCGTTGGCGCGGAACGACGAAATCGTGGTGTCGTTCCACATCACCCGGAACTGATAGGCGCGCACGCGCGCAATGGCGTCGGCGATGTCGAAGATGGCGTTATCCGCGCGCGGCTGCGATGAGTGTCCGCCCGGATTGCGCGCTGTCAGCGTATAGCTGGCGTAGCTCTTTTCGGCCGTTTGCATGCTGTATGCGGTTGCAGCGTTCGTCGCTTCGTCGAGCGTGCCTTGGCCGGCGTCGGCATTGAGTGCGAACTCGGCGTCGATGAGCGCACGATGGTTGGCGAGCAGGTCGCGCACCGTCGCGCCCGAGGTTTCTTCATCGCCGCTGAACGCGATGATAAGGTCGCGCGAGGGCGTGTAGCCTTCGGCCTTCAATTGCAGGAAGGTCGAGACCAGCGCCACCAGCCCAGCCTTGTTGTCATAGACGCCGCGGCCGAAGAAGAAGCCGTTCTCTTCGACGAAACTGAAAGGATCGCGCTCCCAATCCTCGCGACGCGCGGTGACCACATCCATGTGCGCGATCAGCAGAATAGGCCGGCCGCCGCTGCCGTTGCCGCGATAGCGCACGACCAAGGCCGCGGTGTCCTGATAGGGGACGACGTGGACATCGCCCGCGGGAAAGCCGCCGGCGCGGAATTGGTCGGCCAGGTAGTTCGCCATCTCCGGCACCCGCCGGCCCTCGACCGAGGTATCCATCTCGACCACGCGGCGGAGAATCTCGCGCGCCTGCGCACGCTGCGCTTCGCCGGGCGCCTGCGCCTGGGCTGCGCCCGCCAACCCGCACAAAAGCAATGTGCTGAACACCAGCGCTTGAAGTCGCGAAGCCATGAAATTCCCCGCTCGTTTCGGCGCATGCTGGCGGCGGGTTAGGGCTTTGGCAAGAGATTGGGCGCAGGGCTTGAGCCCATGTCTATCCTCATCCTCGGCGTCGATCCGGGCCTCAATCGCTGCGGCTGGGGTCTGGTTCTGAGCGAGGGATCGCGCCTTAGCCACGTCGCCCACGGTGTGATCAAGCCGCTCGCGCAGCAGCAACTTGCCTCGCGCCTGCACCAGTTGTTCGAGGGCTTGTGCGAGGTGATCGAAAAGCACCGGCCCCACGAGGCGGCGGTCGAAGAGACGTTCGTCAATTCCAACGCGCGCGCCGCTTTGGCGCTTGGCCAGGCGCGCGGCGTGGCGCTGGCGGCGGCGGCGCGTGGCGGCATCGCCGTGGCGGAATACGCGCCGGCGACGATCAAGAAAGCCATTGTCGGCTCCGGCGCCGCCGACAAGACGCAGATCAGCTTCATGGTGCAACGTCTGTTGCCCGCGGCCGGCCCCGTCAGCGCCGATGCGGCCGATGCGTTAGGGGTTGCGCTTTGCCACGCCGCCCACGGCGGATTCAGGAGACGGACCGCAGCCGGTCCGGCGTTGACCTAGATCCGCGCCACCAAGCCGTAGGCCAGCATCGTGGCCACGATGGCGTCAGCCTTGTCGCTGGCGAGATCGGCCAGTGCGAACGCTTCGCCGCCAAGCGCGCGCTCGACCGCCGCGCGTTCGGTCGCCGCGAACGTCAATTCGCCGCCTGGCGCGATGACGACGACATTGTCGCCGTCCTCGGCGATCCGGAACGGCGCGCGCGGTTGTAGCGCGAAACGGTCGCCCGGAGCGAGGGCTTGGCCGGCGTCGCGCACGCTGAAGCGATTGTTGGCGGCGCGCGAGCGGATGAAATTGTCGATGGTGAGATCGAGCGCCGGATCGAGTTGCACGTCGCGCGCCAATTGCTCGGCGAGCTTCGTGAGATGCGTGCGCGCGGCGGCGCGGTCGAAGTCCGCCCGCGCGAAACCGGCGGGCAAGCTGCGGCGCAACTCCGGCGAGCGCAGCGCCGCTTCCGACACCGCTTCCAACATCAGGTCCGCCCAGGTGCGTGTGATCAAGCCGATAGTGATGTGCAAAGACGGCTTGTCGCCGGAGGTGCGCGCATCGTGCATGAGACCGCGCGGCACGTAAGCGCAATCGCCGGCCTTCAGCACGAATTCCTGGCGCAGTTCGCCGGTCGGGTGACGCCCTGACTCAAAGCCTTCGCCGCGATAGGGGATGGCGACCGGCATGTCATAGAGCCGCCACGCTTTCTCGCCTTCGACCTGAATGACGATGACATCGTGATTGTCGTAATGGGTGCGGAAGCCCTGCGCGTTCGGCGGGGTCAGATAGATGTTGGTCTGCACGTGCGAGGAAAATACGTGCTCCAGCCCGCGGCAAAGACGCGCCAACGCTGGATCGAACTGATGCGCCTGATTGAGGATGATCGTGGCGCCGCGCCGGAACAAGTCCGCCACGGCGCCGCGATCGACGTAATTTGCCGCATCGATGTATTCGGAACTCGATAGCTGACGCGAGGCGTCAGCCATGCTGAGCTGGCCCTCGCGCAGATCGAGCGTGGTGACGATGCGGTCGACGATGTCCAGCGACAAAAGTCCCGCAAAGCGCTGCGGCGCGTTGTGATGCGCCACCAGCGCTTCGCGTTCATAGACGCGCGCGAAGAAATCGTCTTCCCGGCCGGCGCCAATGAGGTAGCCGACCGGATCGACGAGCCACGGCTCGTGCGACATTGAACTGGCTTACCAGTTGCGGCGGGCGCCGCGTCCGAAGCCGCCGGCATCTGCAGCCGGGCCACTGTCGTTGTCAGTGAGACCGGTCTGGGACCTGCGCGTTGCGCCGCGGCCATTGCCCTGGGCGTCCGCGTTGCCGCCCTGATCGGTGTCGGTCAGGCCGGTGCGGGCGCGGCCGCCGCCGATCGGATCGCTCGGATCGGTGTCGGTCGCCGAGCCACGGCCGTTGCCTGAAGCATCGGTCGGGTCGCGATCGGTGATGCCGGTGCCGCGTCCGCGGCCGGGCGCGTCCGTCGGGTCCTGATCGGTCACTTGCGCCGCCGCCTCGCCGCCACTGACGAGCGCCGCCGCACCGCCAGCGAGCGCTGCGCCGCCGGCAACGCGTCCCAAGAACGAACGCCGGTTAAGCCGCTTTTTTTCGTCCGACATGCAATCCCCTGTCCTCTGGCAGTCTTGCGAATGGCTCGCAAAAACAGCAGTCCTCGCAATGATTTGCTACCACGAACATGAACGCGCCGCCATCTCTCAATCATGGGATGTTCACATTGCGCGCAGCTTTCAGTCGGCTGGCGAATCTCACGATGATGGCGGCGGAGTTCCAGGGATGATCGGTTCGTTGAGCGGGGTGGTCGCTGCCGTCGGGGAAGATACCGCCCTGATTGAGGTGGGCGGGGTCGGCTACGTCGTGCAGGCAGGCGGGCGCACCTTGGCGCGCCTTCAGGTTGGCGCGCCAGCGCGCGTCTATGTTGAGACGCATGTGCGCGAGGACGCCATCAGGCTCTTCGGCTTTGCTTCCGAAGAGGAGCGCGCTTGGTTCGCGCATTTGCAAACCATTCCGGGCGTCGGCGCCAAGGTGGCGCTCGGCATCCTCGACGCCATGCCGCCCGAAGCGCTGACAGATGCAATTGCGCTGCAAGACAAGGCTGCCTTCGCGCGCGCGAATGGTGTGGGTCCAAAATTGGCCGCGCGCCTTGCCACCGAGCTTACTGGCAAGGGCGGTCCGAAGGGCTTCATCGGTTTGGGCGCGCCGCCGCGCGCGGCGTCCGCCGGCGCGCCTGCCGCGAACGGCGCGCGCGCCGAAGCGGTTTCCGCGCTGGTCAATCTCGGCATCGATCAGTCGAGCGCGGCGCGCGCGGTCGCCTCGGCGGCGAAGCAGTTCGAAGCCGACGCGCCTGCGCCTGAACTCATTCGCGCGGCGTTAAAGGAAGTCAGTCGCTAGCTGTCGAGCTTCAAATCGGCTCGTTCGGTCGCTGAAAGTTGCGCCTCGGCGCGCTCGCGGATTTGCCTAGCGTATTCGAAGAATGTCGATTCCAGCTGCTCGGCCGCGCGGCTCGCCAGCAATTCAAGCGTCCGCGACGCCTCGATCATATCGCGGGCCAGCTCGTCCAGCGCTTCCTGCCGCTCGTCCGCGGCGGTCTTGATCGGCTTGAGCACGGGTTGGGACCTCCGGGACCGGACTTTGTCTCTGGGCCTGCCGTTACACTAAACTACTTACTAGTAAGTGAGTCGCCACAGACGTTAAGTTCGAATAACCGAGCCCGGGAAAACGAGGATTAAGCCCCAATGGCGGCGCGTTTGGCGGCGGATACGGCGGAGCAGATTTTGGACGCGGCCGAGCGGCGCGCCCAGACCGTGGGCTACCATGGCTTCAGCTATGCCGACGTGGCGGGCGAGCTCAGCCTGACCACCGCCAGCGTGCACTACCACTTTCCGGCCAAGGCCGATCTCGGCGCGCGCCTGATCGAGCGCTACACGAGCCGGTTTCTGGAGGCGTTGGCGGACATTGAGGCGCGCGCATCGGCAGCCTCCGATCGGCTGCGCGCCTACGTACAAATCTATGAGGACGTGGTCGCCGCCAACCGCATGTGCCTGTGCGGGATGCTGGCCTCCGAGTACGAGACGCTGCCGGTGGCGATGCGCGAGAGGCTCGGTGACTTCTTCGCAAAGAACGAAGCTTGGGTCACCGCACTGCTCACCGCCGGACGCGCCAGCGGCGAACTCAGCTATGCCGGCGATCCGAAGGCGACGGCGTCGGCTTTGGTGTCGGCGCTGGAAGGCGCAATGCTCGTGGCTAAAGCCCATGGCGGGCTCGCGAGCTTCAAGGCGGCGGCGCAGGTGATGCTCGGAAATCTGATCGGGCCGCGATGAGCCCCGTTTCGGCGGAACGATTTAGGAACCCGAATCGCGTTAAAGCCGAGGCCATGGCCGAGCCTGCAGAACGCATCACCAGCCCGAACCGCATGCCCGGAGAGGGGGCGGACCGGGCGCTCAGGCCCCAGGGTTTCGACGAGTTCGTCGGCCAGCCGCACGCCAAGGCGAACCTCAAAGTCTTCGTCGAAGCCGCGCGCAATCGCGGCGACGCCATGGACCATGTCTTGCTGTTCGGCCCGCCGGGCTTGGGCAAGACCACGCTGGCGCAAATCATCGCCCGCGAGCTTGGTGTCGGGTTTCGCTCCACCAGCGGCCCGGTGATCGCGCGCGCCGGCGATCTCGCCGCTTTGCTGACCAATCTCGAACCGCGCGACGTGCTGTTCATCGACGAGATTCATCGCCTCGCGCCGCAGGTTGAGGAAATCCTCTACCCGGCGATGGAGGACTATCACCTCGACATCATCATTGGCGAAGGGCCGTCGGCGCGCAGCGTGCGCATCGATCTGGCCCCGTTCACGCTTGTCGGCGCGACGACGCGCGCAGGGCTCCTCGGCACGCCACTGCGCGACCGCTTCGGGATTCCAGTGCGTCTCGATTTCTACGGCCCCGACGAATTGCTCGGCATCGTCACGCGCGCGAGCGCCAAGCTCGGCATGCCGATCACCACCGAAGGCGCGCTCGAAATCGCCAAGCGGGCGCGCGGCACGCCGCGCGTCGCCGTGCGCCTGCTGCGGCGCGTGCGCGATTTCGCTGACGCTGACGATGCAACCATTGACGCCAAGCTTGCCGACACGGCGCTGAAGCGCCTCGACGTCGATAGCGACGGGCTCGACATGCTCGACCGGCGCTACTTGCAGGCGCTGGTGGAAACCTATTCAGGCGGGCCGGTCGGCGTCGACACGCTGGCGGCGGCGCTGGCCGAGGCGCGCGATGCGATCGAAGACGTGATCGAGCCCTACCTGATGCAGCAAGGCTTCGTCATGCGCACCCCGCGCGGCCGCGTCGCCGCGCCGAAGGCGTACGAGCGGCTGGGCAAGAAGCCGCCCAACAAGCCGCCGGAAACGGGAGCCTTGTTCGGGGAGGGGTAGGTCGGCCGGCTAGCCGTGTCGAGTGCTTCCTTTCGCATATAGTTCGCCCTGATCGAAGGCTCTCAGCGCTGCCTCCGCCGCGTGGGGGAGGTCAAGAAGACGCTCAAATTGAGTGGATGTCGTTCGATCTCATCGAGGAGGTTTGGATCGACGTCTGAGGCCCGTTTGAGCTCTTCTGTTACATCGGCAATTCTTTGGAGCGCCGCCGCCCTTAAAAGCGCATGGGAGAACTCGATCTGTGCTCTCGCTCGCTTGACGAGGTCTTTGTCGATTGTTTTCCGGCGAGTCACGACACCAACCTTTGCCTCTTCACCCCTACATTGGAGGATGACTTGCTCGATTTGCCACTCGCCCTGATAGCAGCCTCCCGAGCCAAAGTGTGCGATAGCTTTGTTTCGAAGGTCGCATAGTTCCTTGTGGATCGCTTTCTGTTCGTCGCCAAATTTTGACAAGAGATCGAATTTGCGCCGCTCGCGTGAGGCTGTGTTGGTGCCTCGGACGTCAGGAAGAATTGCGCTGCTCAGCAACGCTGCTTCGGTAATGACTTGATTAAAATTATCGCTTCTCGCGGCGAGAAATTTCTCAAGGGCATCGAGGCATTCAGGCGCCATTGTAAGGTCGGCACCTAGCGAGTGCAAATCTCGGGCGCTCCTAATCTTGCCAGCTAGTGGGAGATGTCGCCGTTCGGCGAACAGCCTGTCAGATAGCGCCGTGAGGTTTGAATGTAGGGTCGCTCATGTGGGCTTGTTTCACCGATAAGACAACGTCTGTGTAAGGTGGCGACCTGACTTAGTTATTCAAGCGGTGCGATTTGTATCCACGCTTAAACCGTGCTATATTCCGCTCATGCCAGACGACGGCTCCATCACCATTAGGCTCGATGAACACACCGCGCGCCAGCTGGCCGAGCGCGCGCGGGAAGAGGGCGTAACGCCGGAGCAGTATGCCGCCGAGCTCGTCGCCGAATTGATGGCCTCAAGCGACGGCGAGCCCTGGCCTCCATTGAGCATCACCGACGAGGAGTTGCGTGTCTCGATTGAGCGGCAACGCCACGAGATCGCCGCTGGCGCGGCTAGGCTCTACAGTCATGAAGAGGTGATGGCCGGCGCACGCGCGATCCTAGCGAAAGCGCACGACGCCAAGCCGTGAAGCGAATCGTCTGGACCAGCGCCGCCCGTGCCGATCTCGATGGCATCGCTGAATATCACGCCGGAAGCGACCACCGTGTCGGCGACACCATTGTCGCGCGTATCGAAGCTTCGGCTGCAAAACTCGCGCGCTACGACACCGGTCGCCCAGGCCGTGTCTCCGGCACGCGCGAGAAGAGTGTAGCCAAGACGCGCCACATCATTGTCTACGAGATTCACGGCGATCTGCTTTTCATCTTTCGCATTGTTCACACCGCACTCAATTGGCCTTGACATCTTTGGCGGCACCGCCGCTTCAGCGCTTTACAATACTGAGGAAACATGCCCGCCACTGACAACAACCCGCGCTTCTGGGATCGCCTCGCGCGCAAGTACGCGGCCAGTCCGATCTCCGATATGGTCGGTTACGAACGCACGCTTGAAGCCACGCGCGGCTACCTGAAGCCCGAGCACACAGTGTTCGAATTCGGCTGCGGCACCGGCACGACCGCGCTCAAGCTCGCGCCCTCGGCGGCGCGCATCGTGGCGACCGATCTTTCCAGCGAGATGATCGCCATCGCGCGCGAGAAGGCGGCGGCGGAATCGTGCACCAATATTGAGTTCGCCGTCTCCACGCTGGGGTCGCCGTCTTGGCCGGACGGGAGCTTCGACGTGGCGTTGGGCTTCAACGTTCTGCACCTGATCAACGACCGGCAGGCCGCGCTCGCCGGCGTACGCCGGCTGCTGAAGCCGGGCGGCGTGTTCATCTCGAAGACACCGTGCATTGGCGAGATGAACCCGCTGCTGAAGCTCGCCATTCCCTTGATGCAGGCGGTCGGCAAGGCGCCCCATGTCGGCGTGTTCAGGGGCGCCCAACTCGAACAAGAGATCGCGGCGGCCGGCTTCGAGATTGTCGAACGCGCGCGCCACGGCGCCAAGCGCAAGGACCCGCGTGCGTTTCTTGTGGCGCGCAAATCTACCTAAGGCTCGCACCCGTCGGGGCCGCAAACGCCGCCCGTTGATGCCGCGCCAGCATCGATCGGCGCATCGCTGGCCATCGCCGCCACGATCGAAGCGCCCAGCGCCATGTCCTCGACATGGCCGAATTGATGCATGCGGAGATTGCCGGCGCGATCGTAGAGCAGCGTCGTCGGCGTGCCGCGCATGCCATACGCGCGCATTGTCACCGGCATGCCGCCCTCTTGCGCATCGATGCCGACAGGAAACTTGATCCGATACTCGTGCAAAAACGCCCCCAGCGCCGCGACCGATCCTTGCGCCTCATGGTGCTCGAACACCGTGTGCAGACCGATCACGGCCAGATCGTCCTCGCGAAACGTGGCGCGCGCCTTCTGCGCTTGCGGCAGACCCTGGCTGACGCAGCCTGGGCAAAGCATCTGAAACGCCACCGCCAGCACTGCGCGGCCCCGCAGGCTTTCGAGCGTCACCGGCGCCGGCGCGTTGAACCAGTGCGAAATCGTCCAGGGCGGGGGCGTCATGGCCGGGAGTGTACGCCAACGCCGAAGAACATCCAATCACTCACGCCGCTGCAATGCCAAGCAAGGTCTGCGCGAGCCAATCATGCATGGCGCTGCGCGCGTTGCGGCGATGGCGCGCCAGCGAGACCTGGAACGGGCGCACCTCGAACGGCAGTTTGAGAATGCTCAATCCGAAGGCGCCCGCAAACCGTTTGGCCAGCCGGCTGGGCACGGTGGCGATCGCGCCGGTCTCGCGCACCATGGCGAGCGCGGGCAGAAACAGCGGCGTCGCCGCAATGACACGCCTGGACCTGCCATTCTGACGCAGAACATCGTCGACAATGCCGCTCAGTTCGCCCGAGGGTGAAACGAGCACGTGCGGGGCCGCGCAATAGCGCGCCAGGGTCAGCGGTTTGCGTGCAATGGCGTCGCGACCGCGCGCGACCGCAACGTAATCTTCTCGGTAGAGTTCCGTGAGCAAGGTCGTTTCCGGCGTGCGCCAGAAAAAGCCGATGGCGAGATCGAGTTCGCTCGCCGCCAACGCCGCCAGCGCTTCGTCCCGTCCGATGGCGCGCGCCACAATGCGAATCCCGGGCGCCTGCCTCGAGGCGACGCCGACCAGCCGCGGCAGCAGCGTCGCGAGTTCGTAGTCGAACGCGCCGATGCGGACCAGCGCTTCTGCGGTCGAGGGATCGAACGCCGCCGGCGGCGAAAGACCATCGCGCAATTCCTCGATCGCGCGCTGCACCCGCGGCGCCAGAGCCAGGGCGAACGCCGTCGGTTCGAGCCCGTGCGGACGGCGCAGGAACAAATCGTCCTCAAACACGTCGCGCAGACGCTTCAGCGCATGGCTGACGCCCGGCGGCGTCAACCCAAGTTCAGCCGCAACGGCGCTGGCCTTGCGGTGAGCGAGCAGGCGTTCGAACACCAGCAGGGTGGTCATGTCGAGGCGCCGGAGTTTCGTAAGGCGAATATCTGCCATAAGGCATTTTCAATAGGCGGAAAGTGAGGGCGAAACTAGGGTGCGGGTCACAGGAGTTCGCGCCGGCCTTCAGCGTCGTGAGGCGCAGCGCGTGAGCCTGTTGCAATTTGTCTTTGGCCGGCGGCCCCGGCCGTTGGCGTCAAATACGGAGACCAAAGTGTCGGAACCTTCCACCTCAACGCGCCGCGTGCTGATGATTGCCGCCAATCCGGCAACTTCGCCGACCACCGGCTGGCCGATCGGATTCTGGTGGGCGGAGCTGACGCACCCTTATTGGGCCTTCAAGGAGGCGGGCTATGCCGTCGACATTGCCTCGCCCAGCGGCGGCGATCTTCAGGCCGACGGCTATTCCGATCCCGAGGATGCGAGCGGATATTCGGCGCAAGACGTTCTGTCTCTCGGGTTCAAAAGGTCGCCCGCGCACGCGGCGCTGCTGAAAGGAACGCCGCCGATCGCGAAGGCGGACCTTGCCGGCTACGACGCAATCTTCGTGGCGGGCGGCCAGTCGCCCATGGTCACCATGATCGACGACGCGGCGCTGCACGCGTTCGTCGCGCGCGCCTACGAGATGGGCAAGATCACAGCGCTCGTGTGCCACGCCACCTGCGTGCTGCTGAAGGCGCGGCTGTCGAACGGCGATCTGCTGGTCAAGAACAAGACCTGGACCGGGTTCGCCAATTCGGAAGAGGCGTTCGCCGACAGTTTCGTGGGCAAGAAGATTCAGCCGTTCTGGATTGAGGACGAGGCGCGCAGAATCGAGAACACTAACTTCATCGTGCATGAGCGGTTCAAGCCGTTCGCGGTGCGTGACGGGAACCTGATCACCGGCCAGCAGCAGCATTCAGGCGCCGCCGCCGCTGCGCTCGTCATCGAAGCGCTGGGCCGATAAGTCAGATCAACACATCCAGACGCTGGAGGCCATTGAAGAAGGGCAGCGTGCGCCGCTCCGGTTTCCCGTCGGGCCGCGCCAGGCGCAGATCTGGGAAGCGTTGGAACAAACGCAAGATCGCCGCCTGCGCCTCGATGCGCGCCAACGGCGCGCCGATGCAGATATGCGAGCCGCCGCCGAAAGCGATGTGCGGGACGGGCTTGCGGGTGATGTTGAACCTGTCCGGATCGTCGAACGCCTCGGGATCGTGATTGGCGGCGCGCAGCAGCGAAATCACCGATTGGCGCGCTTTCAATGGGCAGCCGCCGATCTCCATGTCGCGCGGCGTGACCCGCGCGGTGATGTCGACCGGCCCGTCATAGCGCAGCACTTCCTCGACCGCTTGATTGATCAGCGACGGATCGGCCTTGAGCTTGGCGCGTTCGCTCGGGTGCGTCAGCAGTGCGTAGATTCCATTGCCGATGAGATCGCTGGTGGTGAGGTTGCCGCCCACCAAGAGCCCGATCAGATTGGAGACGATCTCGGCGTCGCGGAGATCGGCGCCTTCGGCCTGAAGCTGCACCACGTCGGTGATCAGATCGTCTTGCGGGTGCGCGCGCCGCGCCGCGATCTGGGCCTCGAAATAGGCGCGGATGGCTTCGCCCGAACGTTCGAGATAGGCGCTCTGTTCGGCGGTGCGGAACGGGTTCAGCACCTGGATCACGCCCTCGGACCAGTCGCGGAACTCGGCGCGCCGCCCGATGTCGACGCCGAGAATGGCGCCGATGACGTCGATCGGAATGGGAATCGCGAATTCGCTCAGCACATCGAAGCCGCCCTTTGCGGAAACGGCGTCGAGTTTTTCATCGACGATCGCGTCCACCAGAGGCTTGCACTTGGCGGCGCGCGCGTAGAGCGCCTTGGCGATCGGCGGCCGCACCCGTGAATGATGCGGCTCGTCCATCAGCAGGATAGAGAAAGAGCGCAGTTCGCCGGTTTCAGGGTCGCGCTCGAAATTCTCCACGAGGCGCTGCGTGAACGGTCCCGGCGGGTCGACCTTGTCCGGCCCGCGCAACATGGTGCGATCGTTCAAGGTTTCGCGCGCCAGCTTGTAGCGGGTGACGATTGTCGAGCCCGCCATTTCATCGCGATAGACCGGGTGCGCTTCGCGCAGGCGGCGGTAGAGCGCGTGCGGATCGTCGCGGAAGTCGGGATTGAGCGGCGTCAGCTGCAGGATGGTGGGCGGGGCGGTCATGGCGCCGGCGACCCTGCGCCTACGCCCGGTGCGCGACAAGACTTTTGCAGTGGGGCGGGGGCTTGCCTTCGAACCCTGCGTCACATGCGACCCGCGGGATGGGAATCGCGCCGATCAAATAGCGCATTGAACGCGGCGACCGCCGCGCGCGGTCCCGCCGGGTGCGTCCATACGCCGGCTGAAACCGCCAGGAAATCGGCGCCGGCGCGCACCAGCGGTTCGGCGTTGTCGATCGTGATGCCGCCGATGGCGACACAGGGCGTCTCCATGGTTTGCTGCCAGATTTCCAGGATTTCCGGATCGGCCCAATGCGCGGGGGCCTTGGTTTCGGTGGGATAGAAGGCCCCGAACGCGACATAGTCCGCGCCGGCTTCAGCGGCCTCGTAGGCGAGATCGCGCGAGTTGTGGCAGGTGACGCCGACGATGCGGTCGGCGCCGAGCAGGCGCCGCGCTTCGCCATAGCTTGCGTCGCTTTGGCCGACATGGACGCCGTCGGCGCCAAGCTGCGCCGCCAGGTCGGGGCGGTCGTTGACGATGAAGGCGGCACCGGCGTTCTGCACGACGGGCTTCAGCGCGGCGCCCGCCTGCAGCACGGCGGCGTCGCTCGCCTCCTTCAGCCGCAGCTGCACGCAGGCGACATCGCCGCCGGCCAACGCGTCCTCGAGCGCGCGCGAGAAGTGCGCCAAGTCGAGGCGGGGCGGCGTGATCAGATAGAGGCGGCAGCGATGAGCCATGACGCTCTCCTTAGCGCGGTTGGTGATGAGCGCCAGGGCCCGCCTGAAAGCGCACATGCGCCGGCGCCCGCGGCGAAGCATTCGCTTCGCGCGGTGCGTGGCTCTAAGGACCGCCGGCTTCCAGCCGGC
>FKKE01003559.1_pt2 | contig 22735 bp, 21 predicted proteins | sample 1106331 | NCBI WGS metagenome assembly FKKE01 (sample SAMEA3931202, study PRJEB13176) | freshwater metagenome | biome: Drinking water system; feature: drinking water; material: freshwater | place: China | collected 2013-02-06
TAAACAAATCTTTCCTTTCGATACTTTTAAATTCCTTATAAGTTTTTAAGTAATATTCTTAACCATTGGGTGAATGGAATTTAAAAGAAGTAAGAAGAAATTGAGATAAATCAAAATAGTCCTGACGGGATCACAAAGCCCCCTATGAACCGGGGCATTTTTATGAAAATACTCATCACCGGAGCCAACGGATTTCTTGGTTATTATCTTACGGAACAATTACTCCGGAAAAAAGTGGATGTGATCGCAACAGGAAAAGGGCAATGCCGGTTGCCTTTTTCTCATCATTTCAATTTTAAGTATGAAGAAATGGATTTTACCGATCCGTTTTCAGTTCATGATGTATTTGAAAAAACAAAACCCAATGTTGTTGTACATGCCGGCGCCATGAGCAAGCCTGATGAATGCGAGGCGGATCAAATGAAAGCATATTTGGTAAATGTGGAAGGTACCGTTCAGTTATTGATAAATGCGGAAGAAGTAAAAAGTTTTTTCATTTTCCTTTCTACCGATTTTGTTTTTGATGGCGTAAGAGGAATGTATAAAGAAGAGGATACACCCGGCCCAGTTAATTATTATGGACGCACAAAATTGGAGGCGGAAGAAGCGGTAAAAGAATATGAGCATGATTGGGCAATTGCAAGAACTGTTTTAGTGTATGGAAAAAATCATTCCGGTCATAACAATATTTTAAAGATCGTAAAAGAGAAATTGGAAACAGGAGAAGAGTATCATGTGGTAGATGATCAAATAAGAACCCCTACTTATGTTGAAGACCTGGCAAAAGGGATTGCAGCCATCATTGAAAAAAAAGCAACAGGAGTTTTTCATTTATCGGGACAAGATGTTTTGACTCCTTATCAGATGGCTATTAAAACTGCTGAATATTTAGATCTTGATAGTTCAGTTTTAAAAAAAGCGACAGCTTCAAATTTCAGCCAGCCTGCCAAAAGACCATTAAAAACAGGGTTCAATATTGATAAAGCAAGAAAAGAATTGGGGTTTGAACCGGTGAGTTTTGAAGAAGGCCTGAAGAAAACTTTCGATCACTGATGTTTTACAAATGCTTTTTCACCGGCACGAATTGAAACAGGTAACCTGTTCTCAGCAGGAGGAACCGGGCAATTGAATTTCCCATTTACATACGCACAATAAGGATTATATGCTTTGTTGAAATCAACCAGGTAAGTGTTGTTTTTGATATCGTTTGTTTCAAGATCAATATATCTCCCGCTTTCATAAGTTTCTTCACCTGAAGTTGCATCCGTAAAAGGAATAAATAAATGATCACGATATTTTGCTGTTGCCATTAGTTCCTGGCTTTGATAAATATTCAGCTTAACCGCTGTATCATTTATTTTGAAATGAATGATCCCATACACCCTGTAATTTCTTTTTATCGGGCCGGAGCTTTCCATTTTAAACCAGGGAGAATCGGGAGTTCTTACAAACCGGCATGGGATCCTGTATTTTTCATCAACAGGAAAAAATGATATCAGTTCTTTATCTTTTCCAGTCACCACTTCATGTTCCTTCACATACTTTTTCAAATATGTCTCCACAGAATCTTCATAAGATCGTTGAGCAAAAGAAACACTGGTAAGCAAAAAAGAAACAAGTATCCAAAGTATCCTCATCATCTTTTTTTTAATCAGGCAGATCCGGGTTCAATTCATCATCAGCACATTCACACTCCGCTGTAAGATATTGAATGCAATTTCGGCCATCAGGTTCTCTTTATCCAGCGTGGGATTCACTTCAGTTATTTCAAAACAGCACACCTTACGGTTATGCATGAATTTACTGATCAGGTCTTCCACTTCTCTTTCCCGCAGGCCATTACCCACCGGGGTGCCCGTACCTCTTGAAATGGAAGAATCCAGGGCATCTACATCAAAGCTTACATAGATATCTGTGCAGTCATCAAGATGGCGTATCACAGAACGAACAATATTTTCCGGACCTTTTGTTCTTACTTCTTTGGTTGTGATCACTCTTATATTATGCTTATCAATCACATATTTTTCCTCTTTCTCATAATCTCTTGTTGAAATAAGAACAAGATCTTCCGGCAATATCTTAGGAGATATCTTTCCAATATGCTTTTGTTTCATCATCCAGTTTATGCACCGCACATTCTTTATTATCTTCTGCAAGGGTAATAGCCAGTGGCATACCGTGTACATTGCCGGAAGGAGTAGTATAAGGCGTATGCATATCTGCATGCGCATCTATCCAGATAACACCCAGTTTGCTTTTAGGCTTTGCCATTTTTATACCGGCTATAGTAGCCCCGGCCATGCTATGATCACCACTTAAAATAACGGGGAAAAAATTATTCTTTAACGTTTCCGAAACCGCCTTGCTCACTTTTTCATACATCGAGTAGATGCCTTTTACTCTTTTGGCATATGGCGATTCGATCGGTTCATACAGCAATTTATTTTCATGGGGGATCTTCTCCGATGGAAAATGAATAAAGAAATTACTCATAAAATCCATGGCAGCAATTTTTATTGCCTCTACACCAAGACTTGCGCCTCTTGTGCCGGCGCCAATTTCAGACGGTACCTCAATAAGCTTGATATTTCGCATATCATCTTTTTATTAAAAACCACATCAAAAAAATCTTAGAAGATGAGCCGCTGAGGGTTAAGTAAGGCGGCAAAAAAATGATGCAGCAAATCGTTTTTCAGTATGTGGCAAAGCTAAAGTAACACGACCGGAAAACCTAATGAGTGTTAGGACTTAGAAGGATTCGTAACAGATCATTCATGGGCTGCCAACACCGGGATAGAACTATGAAAAGCAAGCTTTTTGGTAGCACTGCTTCTGAAAACAGAATCATAGAAGCCATGATTGCGGGGTACATTGATCACAATATCAATATTCTTATCCTGTACAAACTGCTCGATGGTTTCATGAAAATCGAATGTAGTGATAAAATAGAACTCAGGATTGTATTCAGCGAACTGCTCAGCCAGCCATGCTCTTTCTTCTTTTAATTCTTCATTCAATGCTACATGTATCTCGCTGTTCACATTTACAATATGAAGCCGGGGTTTAAAGAAATCAAGCACCGATTTCAGATAGGTAACAGGCGTTATGTCTTCTACATTTTTAAAATCAGAAGCCAGCGCCACATTGTTTATACCGGCGTATTTTGCCTGTGCCGGTACTATCAATACCGGGCATACATCCCGCATAGCTATTTTCAATGTATTGCTTCCTATCAATGCTTGTTTCAAAGGTGTTTTCCCGGTTATTCCCATTACGATCAATGTAGCAGTTTTCTGATAAGCCAGTCTTTCCAGCGAATCAACAAGATCATTTCCTTTTTCACGGATGCATTCAATTGTTTTGTCGCCTTTTCCCAGCAATTCCGTTTTCAGACTATCCAGGTAATGCCCGGCCGTTTCAAATTCATCATCGTCATCATACAAATTGTAAAGAATAATGCTGGCATCAGGTTTTCCGCTAAGCATTTCGGCGGCATAGCGGGCAGCATTCAGTGCTGTTTCTGAAAAATCAACAGGAATGATCACTGTCTTCATGAATCTATGGATTTGGTCAGTTTTACTCGTTTCAAAAAAGCAACCGAAAATAGTATATTATTTTGAAGGGTATGAAATTTTGTAAGATGATGATTGTGTTAGCAGCTTTAGTAATTATTATCATCATTCGTTGTGTCGTCCGCCGAACTCTGTGATCACACTTGTACTTACAGTATTTCTATTCTCCTGTTTCCGTGAAAAGTGAAAAGTCAAACGTGAAATCTCTGTTTCTTTTCACATTTTACTTTTCATGTTCGATGTTCTGAAAAGATGATTAGCGAACTAAACGCCGAACGGAGCGTCGCAAGCAAAGTTTAATCAGGGAACAGAAGCCGGTAACCAAAAAATCTTATCCCGAATTTTAACGCAATGCTGTGAATAAGTACTTCTTAATTAAATGAGTTTTGCAGGGTATATTCGCCGCTATAAAACGTTTGCCCGTGCGCCTAAAAAGTCTTGAAATTAAAGGTTTTAAAAGCTTTGCCGATAAAACCATTGTCAACTTTGATGACAATGTAACCGGTATTGTTGGCCCCAATGGATGCGGTAAATCTAATATTGTTGATAGCATTCGCTGGGTCATTGGTGAGCAAAAGATCAGCCACCTGCGCAGTGAGAACCTTGACAGCCTTGTCTTTAATGGTTCAAAAAGCCGCTCCGCTTCGGGGCTGGCTGAGGTAAGCCTCACTTTTGAGAATACAAAGAATCTTTTACCTACAGAATTCAGCACAGTAACGATTACCCGTAAGTTTTATAAAAGCGGGGAGAGTGAATATCGTTTAAATGATGTTCAGTGCCGGTTGAAAGATATCCAGAATCTGTTTATGGACACCGGTGTATCTACTGATTCTTATGCCATCATTGAACTGGGAATGGTAGATGACCTGATAAAAGATAAAGAGAATAGCCGCCGCAGAATGCTGGAGCAGGCGGCAGGAATATCCATTTATAAAACAAGAAAGAAAGAAGCAAAGCTGAAGCTGGATGCAACAGAACAGGATATTGCCCGTATTGAAGACTTATTGTTTGAAATAAATAACCAGTTAAAAACTTTAGAGAACCAGGCAAAGAAAGCGGAGAAGTATTACGAGGTTAAAAAAGAATACCGGGAAGTAAGTGTAGAACTGGCAAAAGCAGCCTTGGAAAGTTTCAATATCACTTACAAAGAACTGAATGCCCGGAATGATACAGAAACAGATAAGCGGATAAAACTGGAAGCCGAAATAGCGAATGACGAGGCTGCCCTGGAGCAGGATAAAGTGTTGTTCATTGAAAAAGAAAAGGAGTTGCAGTCCATGCAGCATGCCTTTAATGAAATGCTGCAACATGTAAAAACAAAAGAGAATGAAAAGAATCTTGCTGCACAGCGATTAGATCACTTAAAAGAAAGAGAAGAAGGCCTGCAGGATTTTTTACAAAAAGCAGGCGGGCAGCAACAGGGAATTGAAGAAAGCATTGCATTTACAGGAACCCAGCTGGAAGAAGAGACCAGGGCATTGGAAGGAATGAATGAGCAACTGGTACAATTAAGAAATGCAATGGATGCAAAGAGAGCTGTGATGGATGAAAAAAGAATTGCATTGGATGCCCTGCGCAGCGGCTACCAGCAGGTACAGCGCAACCAGTTTGAAGCAGAGAAAAAAGTGGCTATCGCAGATACTTCGATCCAGAACCTGGCAAGAGCCATTCAGCAAATTGAAGAGGACAGAGTGAACAGAGACCGGCAGCGTACACTTTTAGCTGATGAGCTCCATTTGCGTGAAAGAGAACTGAACATTAAAAGAACCGACCTGGACCAGTTACAAAAACACCAGGAGTATACAAAAGAGCAGATCCTGCAAACACAGGCATTGCTTGATTCCTTAAGATCAAGAATGGCGGAAGAGACCCGTAAGCTGGATGCAAAGAAGAATGAGCATGACCTTTTGAAGAGTTTGATAGATTCTATGGAAGGTTACCCGGAGAGTGTAAAATTTTTACATAATAACCAGGGATGGAACCATACTGCCCCCATTCTTTCTGATATCATTTATGTAAAAGAAGAATACAGGACAGCTCTTGAAAATGTACTTGAACCTTACCTGAGCTATTATGTTGTAAATAATTTACAGGAAGGCTTGCAGGCTGTTCGTTTACTTGACGAGAATAAAAAAGGGAAGGCGAATTTCTTTTTGCTTGATAAATTAAATGAGATTATTGCCGGGACCGGGCATGCCCTGTCACCGCAACCAGGCGTGACCTCAGCGCTGGATGTGATTGAGGTGGATGAAAAATATCTTGGCCTTGCCCGCCATCTTTTATCAAATGTGATAATAGCAGAGAATGAAGATGCGCTGCAAAACAGCAATGGTTTTGTTGTAATTGAAAAAACGGGGCGTTATGTAAAAGGAAAATATTCTTTGACGGGGGGAAGTGTTGGTTTATTTGAAGGGAAAAAAATAGGCCGGGCAAAAAATTTGGAAAAGTTACAGGAAGAGATCATTTCTCAAAACGCAGTGGTGGAATTGCTGAAAGAAGAAATACAGGAGAGACATAATGAAGTGATCGCTTTTAATGAAGACCTGCGTGAAAATGCGCTGAAGAACACTGAAATTGAGATACAGGAATTGACAAACAAGGTGTTCACATTGCACAATAAGCTGGAAAACCTTCATGCATTGCAAGGCCAGAGCCAGCAAAGATCAGAAGACCTGAAAAACGAGATACAACAAACACAAGGATCTGTAGAGGCAACACGTAATGACCTGAAATGGTTAAGTGAGGAATTAGTATTGCAGGCAGCAAAGGTGAATGAAGGTGAAGAGATTTTTAAGAATGAAGAAGCCGGGTATAATGAGTCAAGCAGTCAGTATAATGAATTCAACCTGCATGTAACAAAGCAACAAAGCAAAATTACTGCTTTGAAACAGGAACTGGATTTCAAGAACAATCAATTGAATGAACTGAAACTGCAGATCGAAAGCAATACTTCGCAGCTATCAGAAACCCGGCAGCAAATTGAACAATGTACTGAGCAGCTTGAACAACTGGAGGATGAACTGTTCAATATGATGAAAGCAAAAGAGGATGAGGAGAGAAGATTGAATGAAGCTGACCAGGCATATTATAATTTCAGAAATGAATTGAATGAAAAAGAAAGCCTGCTACGTCATAAAGTAAAAGATAAAGAGCAGGTTGAGCATTTGCTTGCTGAAATAAAAGACAAGCTGAATGATGTGAAGCTGCAATTAGCAGGGATGAAAGAAAGATTGCATGTAGAGTTTCGCATTCAATTGGAAGACATCCTTGACGAAGCAAGAGTAAATGAAATGACAGTGGATGAGCTGCAGGAGAAAACGGACAGGATGAAAAAGCGTTTGGAAAATTTGGGCGAAGTGAATCCCACAGCGATCGAGGCATTTACTGAAATGAAGAAACGTTATGAATTCATTCTTGAGCAAAAGAATGACCTGGTATCGGCCAAAGACAGTTTATTGCAAACTATACAGGAGGTTGAATTAACGGCAAATCAAAAATTCCTTGAAACGTTTCATTTGGTGAGAGAGAATTTTCTTAAAGTGTTCAAATCATTATTTACTGATGATGATCAGTGTGATCTTATTTTAGAAAATCCTGAGAACCTTGCTGAAACGGGTATTGATGTAATTGCAAAACCAAAGGGTAAACGTCCTTCTTCGCTTACACAGCTTAGCGGGGGTGAAAGAACATTGACAGCAACCGCATTGTTGTTTGCTATTTATCTTATTAAGCCGGCGCCATTCTGTATTTTGGATGAGGTAGATGCACCGCTTGATGATGCCAACGTGGGAAAGTTCACAAATATGATCCGTGAATTCAGTGGCAATTCCCAGTTCATTATTGTAACACACAATAAAATGACCATGAGTGCTGTTGATGTGATCTATGGTGTTACCATGCAGGAGCCGGGAGTAAGTCGTTTGGTTCCGGTTGATTTCAGGAGTTTGAGTCAATAAAAAATCTATGATCCTGCCGCGGCAGGATTTTTTTTATCCCGATTGTTGTTTCATCTTTTGTTTCCTGATGATGTCTGATTTTACTTTATTTACCGAGGCACTGCTTAATAAATAAACTCCGATACTGATAGCAGCAGCGCAGATTAAGGCATAGATCACCCAGTTATCTCTTAAAAAATGTGTAAGGGCATAATACATAAAAAACAATCCTCCTGCCACCAGGATAAATCCCAGGATCGTTTTATAAATCCATTTCTCAAAATGATAATTTGCCATTGTCAGGGTTTTAAAAATAAGTATTATTTGCCGGCAACAACTTCTATTCTTTTTTCTGCAGGTTTATGAAATATTGCTGATCGCAGTATTCCCCATTTATTAAGCCTGTATTTAATAGAAGTGCCAATTACACCCAAACCATATTTTGCGCTGCGGCTAAAATTAATTGATGATGCTTCTTCAAAATATTTTGCAGGGCAGGATATTTCACCGATCTCATAACCAAGATAAAATATCTGGCAAAGCATCTGGTTATCGAAAATAAAATCATCGGAGTTTGCTTCCAGGTTCAATTTTTCCAATACTTCTTTAGAGAATGCCCTGTAGCCGGTATGATATTCTGAAAGTTTTTGCCAGATGATAAAATTCTGTGTCCAGGTAAGTATCCTGTTTGCAATGTATTTGTAAACGGGCATGCCATTAAGCATTGCCCTGTCTCCCAAAATTCTTGAACCGAGCACTACATGAAAAACATCTTTAGCAATCAGGTAGGCCATGGAAGGAATAAGTTTGGGATTGTACTGGTAATCGGGATGCAGCATGACAACGATATCGGCCCCGAGCTTTAATGCATGATGATAGCAGGTCTTTTGATTACCGCCATATCCATAGTTGCGGTCATGTTTTAGAATATGTGTAATGCCGATCTGTTTGGCTACTTCAATGGTTTCATCTTTACTATTGTCATCAACGAGAATTACATCGTCAACAATATTGAAATCAATTTCATTGTAGCTCTTTTCGAGAGTCCTGGCGGCATTGTAAGCAGGTAATACAACAATTACCTTCTTCCCATGAATCATATTTGTATTTTATTAGCGGCAAATATAAACCTTGTTCAAAACTTTAAAAATTCAATGTTGGTTAGTAATGGTATTTGCTGAATTTTTCTTTGAGAATAAAAGGAATAGTGATAACAGTCCTAAAGCAATAACAAGGATCAACTGAAGACCATGCAGCATAAAAGCAAAAGCAAGCCCGTTTTCAGCAGTTACTCCATAAAGTATCAATCCTTCTTTTACCAGTAAATGATAGGCTCCGATGCCGCCTTGAACAGGAGCTGACATACCTATCCCTCCTGCAACAAGAAGGAACAACGCCGCATTGGCACCAAGATCAGTTGTAAATGAAAATGCATTCAATGCCGTGTATACTCCAAGAAAGTATAATACCCAGATAAAAACTGATTGAAAGATGAAAAGCCCTGGTTGTTTTAGATTTCCTACAGATCTAAGACCGTCAATAAAACCTCTTAGAATTTTATTTAACCTGGATCCGGGATTCTTCTTCCCGTTTTTTCTAAAAAAATAAACAGAAGCCAGCACTAAAAAGATCAGAACAATAATGATGGCTGTAAGTACTATTGGGCTTTTGATAAGTAATTGAAACTTTTCATTGAAGGGGTCAAAAATTTTTTCCTGAAAAAAATTACCAAGTCGATTGACTTCAATTACAGCTGTTATCAAAATACATACGAGCAGACAAATAACATCAATGATCCTTTCTACTATCACTGTACCCAATAATTTATTAAATGGGATGGATTCGGCTTTGCTCAATGCGCCGCAACGGGATACTTCTCCCAATCTTGGAAACGCAAGATTGGCAAAGTAGCCAACCATTACTGAATATGTTGTGTTTTTAATAGAAGGGGAATAACCCATGGGGTGGATCAACAAATTCCACCGGTGTGCCCGAACAACGAATGCTACAATGGAAATAAAACCAGAAACAGCAACCCAAAAAATATTTGCGTTTACTATCTGATGAAATACTGTTTTTATATCTACATCTTTAAGTGCATACCATAATAAAGCACCCGCAAGGCAGAGCAAAATGATGTACTTACTAATATTGAACAGCTTTTTTTTCATTTACCGGGTATCTGTACTTTATTTGATTTGTAACTGCCGGCATAAAATCTTGTCAGTATTCTTGCCATGAACTTAGGCCAGATACGGCAATAAATTTCAAAATCCTCCTGTTGTCTTACGTTGGCTTTAATGCCTTCCGTTGTTGCTGAGCCCGGATGAATGCGGTGCTTTACAAGTATTTCAGGAACAAACACGAATCTTCCATTCATTGCCGACATGCGAAGCCATGCATCCCAATCAAGACTTACTTTATATTTTTCAGAGAATGTAAAATCACCCAGCCGTTCTTTATTGAACATAACAGTGGGGCAGGGGATGGGCGTACCGAATGCCTGGGACAATTTTTTCCACGTTTTGCTGCTGATATTTTTTTTAAAAGGCATAAAAGCAAAACGTAAAAGCTTTTTTACATTCAACATCAGGGTAGAACTTCTTTCCTTATCATCATTTATCAATTCACTATAGGCGGTAAAACATATCAATGTATCATCAAATTTTTCGGCTGCTTTTATACATCGCTCCGTATAATGGGAAACATACACATCGTCCTGGTGTGCCAGTGTGACATACTTTGTGTTTGCAGATGCAAAGCTGAAATTCCAATCATGAGCAATGCCTTTTCCCGGCTCGGTTACAAAAACTTGTATGCCGTATCTTTTTGCTGTTTCGTCAATATACAATGATGGGGTAGAAGTAGTGATGAATATTTCGCTATTAACTGTTTGACTCATTAATGAATCAAGGCAGGCTGTGAGCCAGGGTGAATCTTTATAAGCCATTACGGCAAAAGAATGTTTATTCATTTTTTGTCAAATACAACTCTCAATTCATTATGTGTGAAATAGCGACTGCATGTTTCTGAATTAACCGGAAAATATTTATTTAATTTTAATTGATAATATGGATTATTTGTTATGCCTGTTTTTCTTAAATGATCCATGTTGATAAATGTTTGATGAGTAGCATCAGCTTTATACCCTTTATGACCGGGCACTGTAAACACGATTCTTTTTATACCAAGCCGGTTACAGCTTTCAAAGATCTTTTTGATAACCCCTGATGAATTTTCCAGGTGCTCCAGCACATGATTCATTGTAAAAGTTTCATACTTTCCGGGTTCTATCATCCGGAATTCATAGTTATCTCCATCGGGAATATACAGATCCACATTCAAGCCATTCTTTTTACAAAAATCAACAACAACTTTATTTACTTCAAATCCAACTGAACCTTCGGGAAGGATCTTTAATAATTCCCCAATACCACAACCAAAATCAATTGTTTTACCCATGCAATATTTTTTTATATCGTTCAGATAAATTGACCTTACTTTCTTTCGAAAAGAAGTACGATTATGCAGGTAATCAAAATAATCCTGTGCGTATATTTCTTCAGCGGTTGCTGTCATATTTTTGGATTTGGATCTTTTGACTTTGGATAATTTGAAACATCATAACTGGTAGCAGACAACAGTAATTGAAATCCCATGATGATAAGCAGGGTTGGGATCACCACTGTGCCTGTAGGTGCCGGGGTATGGCTGCTGCCATATTTAATATAATTTACAAGACCATAAATAAATCCAAGAAGAAATAGGGGGATACCAAATAAAAGATATAATGAAGCTATATTGAAATCGTATAAAAAATATTTTAAAAGGATACGGCGGATAAATGCTTTTAGTAGTTTGGGTGGAAATCCGAAAAGTGTTCTGGTTAAAGAAAGATTGGAAACCTCATCGCCATATCTTGCTTTCATCGGTATTTCCTGTATCACGGCATCTGCATGATATAGCTCTATAAGCATTGATGATTCGAAAAAATATCCTTTATGAAGTTTATCGATGCTGATCGTTTTAAGCATTTCATTGCTGATAGCAACAAAACCATTATTGGGATCAAAAATATTCCAATAACCTGATGCGGCTTTGATGCAAAAGCTTAAACCAAGGTTACCAAATCTTCTCAGTAGAGGCATTTGTCGTAATGCTTTAAGATCCCGGAAACGATTTCCCTTTGTATAATCAGCTTTATCATCAATAAGGGGTTTTATCAAAGCAGGAATATATGAGCTATCCATCTGATCGTCGCCATCGATCTTTATTGTGATATCGCTGTTCAGTTCAACCGATCTTTTAAAACCCGTTATCATGGCGCCACCAACACCCTGGTTGTACTCATGATGGATAAGAATGATCTTTTTGTTTTCCTGCTGAAGTCTTGATAATATCTTTTCAGTGTCATCTGTAGAACGATCATTTACTGTGATGATCCAGCTTACACCAGCGGGCAATTTTTTTATCACATCTTCTATATGACGTGCTACATTATAACAGGGTATAATAACAGTGATGATCATTCGTCATTTCTTTTGTAAATATAAAATCCTGCATGCTCATTCAGCTTTGTCATGCATCTAACTTCATTTGCACCGGGTTTCTCATCAAACACAAAATACTTTACCTGCAAATGTTTCAGTTTAGCAGAACAGGGATCGATAAAAATTGTATAGCCATCCTGGTATCCTTCCGGTCTTGCTATAATCACTGAATCATTCCAATCCCTTATATACTGGTCAGCATATTTTTTTGAATTCATTGTCATCCATGCATAGCGGTTATATACCGGTTCAAATCTTCCTGATGGATCAAGCACTTTCATATCTTTCATTGGGGGCACCAGCTTTACACAATTGAACATATTGATGCCATTTGCCTTTAAAAGATTGGTAGCTCTTGCGCTGCCAAACAAGGCCCATCGTGCCGCTGGGTCTTTTTCATGAATCTCTTTGCTTGCAATCACCAAAGGATTATTTAAAATCGGGTCAAGGCCTTTTGTTATTGGATTCACTTTTGCATTGCCAATTACCAGGATCGGTAAAGCAAGGTATAAAACCGGCCTGACAAAGCGAAAGTTTTTATACCGCACCAGCAGGTAAGAACTAACAACTATCAGGGAAACTATAATTAATTCGGCCGGGCTAAAAAAATTATTGGTCGTTATATTTACATATGCACAGATTATTCCAATAAAAAGTAAAGACAGAAAAGCAATCATAGAGAATTCGGGCACGGAAAGTTTTTCATTTTTCAAATATGTACTTCGGCTGGCAATAAAACATACCAGTAAAAAGCAATTGCCTACTCCTACAATTGGCCAGGCTCTGTATGATGGAGACATGGAGAATAATGTGATCTTGCTTAAAAATGCAGGAAAACCGATGGCAACGTAGATAAGCCCAAATAAAATAAAAATAGAAATGGAAATAAGAAGAGGATCTTTTCTCTTTGTTTTTCTATAATAATATCCGATTGCATAAAACAATATGGGAAAAAAAACAAAGAAGCTGCTTGCCTCGCAGATATTCTGCCATCGGCGGGGAACATGAGTGTCTGTTATGAAAAAACTAAAGAATTCTGCAAACATTTTTCCCGGTTCCATATCTCCCCCGGTTGAAAATCTTCTTCCCGGGTAAACCGTATTTAGCATCATTGCATACGTATCTTTCACCAATGTATAATAGTGATACGTAAAGAAGGCAAGTACAAGCAAAGCAGCTCCGAAAACAACGGTTTTAACTTGCCACTGATCCCTGATGATATGGATACTTTTTCGTTGCCATAAAAATCCAATGAAAAGAAAAAAGTATAACCACAAAAGAGGTACCTGGAAGGGAGGATATAAATTGAAAATATATCCGTAAGCACTTAAGATAAATATCAACCCCCAGAAAATAAGCGGTAATAATTTTTTATTATAAAGAATGTACACTACGGAAAGGAACATGCCATTAAGGTAAAGCATGTAATTGCCGATAAAATAAGACCACCATTGCAAACCGCCCGAAAAGAAAATAAAAAAAGTACCGGTAACAGAAAGCCAGAAATTATTTCTTGTGAGCAACATGAATACAAGAAAAGTGCTGGCAAGGAAAAAAAAGATAGTAAAGTTCCAGGAAAAAGCAAAGGCATGCTCAACATCAAAAATAAAATACGGCCAAAGATGAGGGCGAAGTGCCGAGCTAATATCCTTTACCGGCAACCCCCACACAAGCGGAGCATTCAGATCACCAACCGAAGGATTGCTTAATGGCAACCCGGCATTGTACTGTCCAATAGCCCCCGGTGAGCTGATCATCCATTCATCCATCCTTATAAATCTTGGCTTGCCGGCAATAACTGATCCAGATTTTTCTTTGCCAAAAAAAATATCCCAGTTTGCAATATTGGATGTATGAATTTTTAAAGAACTAAGTATCACATAGGTAAAAAAAAGAAAGAGAAGAAAGATCTTCGTATTTATTTTATGTTTCTTCGGCATTCTTCCGGGTGGTATAATATAAACCGGCAAATATAAAAGATTTGGGGATGCTTAGTATGGTTAAATTGTATCCTGTTATCTTTGCCGCTTAAATTTTTTATATAGGTAAATTGAGTATCAAAGAAAAATATCCATTATTACCCTGGCTCTTATTTATCGGTGCCATTACTGCTATTTGTTTTTTCCCATCTTTATTCAATGAATTTACCAATTGGGACGACGAATATTATGTAGTAAATAACCGGATGCTTCGCGGACCGGACTGGAAAGCTATTTTTTCTACACAGGTATTAGGCAATTATCATCCATTGACCATCAGCAGCTATGCTTTTAATTATGCTATTTCGGGTCTTGATCCTTTTTCTTATCACCTGGTGAATTATTTATTCCATATTGCGAATACACTGCTTGTATTTTATTTTATCCGGGATATTTCCGGTAAAAATAATTTTGTTGCCGCATTCGTAGCTCTTGTATTTGGCGTTCATCCCATGCATGTGGAATCGGTAGCCTGGATTGCCGAAAGAAAAGATGTTTTATATACCTTCTTTTTTCTTCTTTCATTACTACAGTACTGGCGTTATCTGAATAATGGCAAACGAAAAAATCTCGTAGCCTGTTTTGGTCTTTTTATATTGTCATTGCTTTCAAAACCGGCAGCCATTGTATTGCCGCTTGTTCTTTTATTACTTGATTATTGGAAAAGCCGCCCGGTGAGATGGAAAGTTATTCTTGAAAAGATCCCTTTCTTCTTATTTTCTTTTTTATTTGGTGTAATAACAGTAGCCATTCAATCGAAATCGGCAATTGTGGGGCTGCATATTTTTTCTGTAACAGATCGTTTGCTTTTTGCCTGTTATACGTTGATGACCTATACTTACCGGTTTTTTGTTCCTTACCCGTTGTCGGCATTTCATCCTTTTCCAACCACCAACTTTCCCGGCTATGCTATTCTTCTTTCCCCAATATTTATTGTTGTACTGCTTGTTGCTTTCTGGCTGTTAAGAAAGAATAAGATCTTTGTTTTCGGCATATTATTTTTTATCATCAACCTTTTGCTGGTACTACAGGTTCTTTCTATTGGGTTAACGATCGTATCGGAAAGATATACCTATGTACCATATATCGGCCTTGCATTTATGCTGGCTATGTTTGTAAGCAGGATAAAATTTGTTTCTCCCAAAGTCTTATTAAGTGTTGCGTCCTTATTTATTATTGTTCTTGGTGTAATGACTTATGAGCAAACAAAAATCTGGAAGGATAGCGGAACACTGTGGACAAACGCTTTGAAATATTCTCCCCGTGCACCCTATGCAAGAACAAACAGGGCAAATTACCTTTGGCGACTGGCTCACCGTCCTGAGCAAAAACCATATTTAGATAGTATTTACAAACTTGCTTTTGAAGATTGTAAAATAGCTTTGTCTGTATGGCCCAGCCATGCGCCGGCATATGAGTACATGGCACAAATGCATTTAGACAGGGGCGAACTTACAGAAGCAATTACAAATGCTAATGAGCTGGTAAGATTAAAGCCTGATTATAGATTGGCATACGAGATAAGAGCAGTTGCCCATTTTAGAAACAAGCAATTTGATAAAGCCTTGCATGACTATGATAAGTGTACAGAAATAAGTCCAAAGGATCATCGTTCTTTTTATTTCAAAGGGCAGGTGCTGGATTCATTGAAAAGATATGAAGATGCGATCAACAGCTTGACGAAGGCGATCACAATTTATCCCAGCGGAAATTATTATGCCTACCGGGCACTGTGTTACCAAAGGAAAGGAGATACGGTGAATGCAAAAGCTGATCTGCAGATCGCTAATCAAAAGAATGCCATCATACCTGCTGAATTAAAAACACCCAGGTAATAAATTATTGTATTCCTAATGAAGTTGCAAACGAAGCATCGAGAGTAACGCCGCTTTGTTTAGCGATCAGGGCATCGTTGCGTGCATTTTCATTATCCTTTAATCCAAAATATGAATAGGCCCGGTTAAGATAAAAGCGGCCATCCCGTCTTATTTGAATTGCCTGGTTAATGTAGTTTATTGCCTCGCTATATTTTCCCAGCATACGATAGCAAACGGCCATAGTATTTAACGCATCCGCATCGGGCACATCCGGCTGAAATGATAAAAATTTCTGCCAGTCTTTTATGGCTTCTTCATATTTTCTTAACGCCATTAATGTAAGAGCCCTGTTACTGTATGTAGGCCGGTTATCCGGTTTTTGTTCAATTGATTTATTTAAAAAATACAGTGCAGAATCATTCATGCCCTTTCTTGCATACAAGGCACCCAGATTATCGAGAGTAAGATAAAAATCTGGTTTAATAGCAAGAGCTTGTTTATAATCCGGTAATGCACTGTCTGGCTTATTTAAATCTGTATAAATATTTGCCCTGTTATTGTATGATTCATGATCAATCACATTTAAGGAAATAGCTTTACTGTAATATTCAATTGCCCGCCTGTATAATTGTTCGGCTTCTGCCATCCTGTTCTCTTGTTTTAATTTATTTCCCTCTCTTCTAAAAAGCATCCCTCTTGAACTATAAGCTCTTGACGATGGTTGGTTTTTTATCACATTATCCCATAAGGAAGCTCCGTCTTTCCATACATGCGTTTGCTTATAAGTAAGAACAGAAAAAATGATCGCAACAGGTGTAATGACCCCATAGGCTTTCAGGATCCTGTTTTTTGAAAACCTGTCAAGCAAAACCCCCGCAATAAAGAATAACCCAATGTAGGGAACATAAGTATACCTTTCCGCAATAATGGCGCTGCCGACTGAAAAAAATTGTAATACCAGTAAAAGGTTAATGATATAAAAGCTAATACCAAAAGCAACGTATCGGTGTTTCTTCCATGTAAGATAAATTATAACTGCAAGCAGTAGTGAGAATAACGGCGCCACATAATAAAGCATGGGAAGCTTTTCATTTAATGCTGGCAGGGGATAAAATGCTGATTGGCCAAACGGAACGATCATTTTAATGAAATACATCATGATGCCATAAAATCCAAAAAGAATATTTTTTGCAAATGTGAATTGATCTCCGCCCGTGGCACCAACTTCTTTTTGTGCTGAGATGGTCAACAACCCAATAAGGATTGCTGGAATAAAAAACGGGATCTTTTCTATTATTCCCTTAACTGAAAACTTTCTGTTTCGTAAAATATCAATACAAAACAACGATACCGGGAAAATAACAGCCGCTGGTTTTGACATCAGTGACAGGATGACAAACAGTAGTGTAAGCCAATATTGTTTCTTATTACCGGTATCAATGAATTTGGTAAATGAAATATGACCTGCAATAAAGAATAATGTATAAAGAACATCTTTTCTCTCAGAAACCCAGGCTACAGATTCAACATGCAATGGGTGTATGGCAAATAAAAGGGAAGTGATGAAAGCAACAAGGCTGTTATTCTTAGTTAGCAGGAAAATAAAACGGTAAACAAGAATACAGTTGATCAAATGAAAAATAAGATTGAATAAATGATAGGACCATGCATCTTCTCCGCTGATGGCATAATTCAAGGCAAGGCTCAGCATCGTCAGCGGATGATAATTACCCTGGACAGGAGTTGTAAAAAACTCTGAAAGCTTGCTAAGATTACGGATCAAAAAATTATTTTCTCCAACATAATCGGGATCGTCCCAATTCACAAAGCCGGCATTCAGCACCGGAATATAAATAATAAAGGTTAAGACAAGGATAGCAGGCAAATGCCATCCCGGCTGTTTTACAGGTTTTAGCTTTGGGGGCTTATTATGAATATGCTTCGCAGCTTTTTTTTGCTTAGCCATAGATCTGTTTGTTAGGGTTAAAATATTAAATAAAACTCATTTCTCTAAGGGGGATTAAATTTTCTGTTAATCTCTTAGTTTCTTTGTGAATGCGCAATACATCGGGTTAAATTTGTGCGTATGAAAAAGATTGTTTTTTTATTTCTGTCTGTATTTACCGGCGGGTTATTATTTAGCCAGGAAAAACCGGAGGGGTTGTTTATAAATTCTAAAGCCCCGGACTTTAAAGCCACAGATCAGTATGGAGCTGAGATAAGATTAAAAGATGTTTTAAAGGATAGTCTTGTTGTATTGGTTTTTTACAGGGGTCAATGGTGCCCTTATTGCAACAGGCAATTAAAAAAACTTGAGGATTCTTTGCATTTAATAAAAAAGAAAGGGGCGGTATTAATTGCTATTAGTCCTGAAAAGCCGGAATTCATTTCAAAAACGATTGAGAAAACAAAAGTAAGTTATCCAGTGTTGTATGATAAAGAAATGAAAATCATGAAAGCTTATGCTGTGAATTTTGAAGTAGATGAAAAAACAGTTTCGCGATATAAAAATGCAGATATTGACCTGGCTACCGCTAACGGTCAAAAAGATAAAGTGTACTTACCTGTTCCGGCAGTTTATGTGATCAGTAAAGAAGGAACCATTCTTTACAGGTTTTTTGATGCTGATTATAAAAAAAGACCCTCTGTAAAAGAGATACTGGAAAATCTGAAATAATTACTTCGGCCATACCAGTTTTCCAATTTTCCCATTGGCGCCTGCCAGGTAAACCGTGGTTCCAATTCGGGCAAAACGGCAAACATGAAAACCTTCTTTACTGATGGGATAAAAATTCTTGCCGCCATCAAAAGAATAATCAACGCCATTCAATCCACAGGTAACAATTGTTTCCCGGTTTAAAAATTCCACACAGCTGCGATACCCGCTGGGCGGATCTTTTGGCCGTTCCCAGGTCTTTCCTCCATTGTTTGAAATAAAGCAATTGTTTACAACAGACGAGTCAGCATTAAAATCGCCACCTACAATAGCAATTTTATTTGCTTTATTCTTTTTGAAATTATCATATACGGCAACTGAATTTGTTCCAGCCGTTTCTTTTCCTTTTGTCATGGGTACATCAAGTATTGTTTTATCATAAAACAATCTTGAGTTTTTTCCCCCGCTTGCCAATATCACTGAACCATTGTAAAGGATCCGGATATTAGTGCCGCTTGCAGCAAAAAATGCTTCGCTGCTATCTGCAATAAATCTTTCTTCAGCCGGTAATTCATTCCATGAATTACCGCCATCGGTAGTTTTAGCCATAAAGAATCTTCCATCAACAGGATCACCGATCACCATTCCATTTCGCGGATCATGAAATTCCATTGCATCAAGGAACATTCCTTTGGTTTTATTTTCATACACCACCTTCCATGTATCGCCTCCATCTGTTGTTTTTAAAATGTAAGCAGGATCGGCAATTGACATGATGATGGCGGTGTTGGCATCAAAAGCTTCAATATCCCTGAAATCATTTTTTTCAAATCCTTTCACCGTCATCCACTTCCAGTTCTTACCGGCATTTGAACTTTTTCCAATCATTCCATTGCTTCCGCTTACCCATATCACATTATTGTTTACTACAGATAAGCCCCGGATACTTGTATTCAGACCGGTATGTAAAATTTCAACTGTTGGTAATAATTTTCTCTGAGAAAATGTTTGGTGTGAAAAAAGAAAACAGAATAATGAAAAACTGAGCAAATGGAATTTCTTATGGCTGATCATGAATATTATTTTAAACAAGATAATAAAGTTCCTGCTTTGTAGTTGACAAAGCTAAAAGTAAAGATGAGGATCAATTTACAATCAAAAAGCTTTTTTCCCGGCTGATTTTAGTTTTGGAAGATTGAAATCGTCGATAGCACTTTTTTCAGCGATCAATTTTTCAATCTCTTCCACTTTGCGTGGGGCAAATGATGAAAGAAGTTCATATCCATCCTGGGTGATCAATGCGTCATCTTCAATTCTTACGGCTATGCTCCACCATTTTTTATCACATTTACTATTCGGTGGTATGTAAATACCCGGTTCTATAGTGATCACCATGTTTTTCTTCAATACCTGTGAAAAACTGCGATCATGAACATCAAGCCCGATATGATGCCCAAGCCCATGAGGATAATAAGTACCTGTTTCAGACTTATCTTTTATGATCCCAAGTTTCAAAAGTCCATCGGCAATTACATCTCTTGCTGCTTTTGAAGCGTCGCTAAATTTTGCCCCATCTTTTAAGATTCGGAAAGCGGCTTCCTGTGCTTCATACACAAGATTGTAAATGATCTTTTGCTCTTCTGAAAATTTTCCATTGGCAGGAATGGTTCTTGTTACATCCGCCGTATAGCCATGATATTCTGCACCTACATCCATAAGCAGCAGGTCATTCCCGATCCTTGTTTTTGTATTTTCCATATAATGCAACACACAACCATTGGCGCCGGCCCCAACAATAGAACCATAGCCAACATTTTCAGCTCCATATTTTTTATGTACGTATTCATGCAAGCCCTGTATCTCCAATTCACTCATGCCGGGTTGTACAGCTTTCATTACTTCATTTTGTCCGTAGCAGGAGATCTCAACTGCTTTGCGGATAAGATCCATTTCTTCAGGTGTTTTTATTTCGCGAAGCATACCCGTAAGTTCACGGAAAAGCCTGGAATCATATCTTTTATCTTTTGCATAATCTTCAGTAATGCCTGCTTTTGTTTTGAATTGCTGAATGAGATCAAATAGATCTGCCAGGTCATAGCGGCTATTTCCAAGATCATCAGGAAAGCGATCAAAGATTATTTTATCAAATTTTGAAAAATCAATTTTCACAGTTTTGAAATCTTTACCATTATAAGCGTGGGTAAATCCTAGTTTTTCTTTTGCTCCCTCTATTCCCAGTCTTTTGCCTGTCCATTGTTCGGCAGCCGCATTTTTTTCCTGTACAAATATCATTTCCTTATAAGCAGCGCCATCTTCAGCTTTTTGTTCTTCTTTAAAAATGAGTAATAATGAATGCGGTTCTTTATAGCCACTGAAATAATACATGTCGGGATTCTGATGATAGAGATATTCTACATCATTGCTGAAAGTACGGATAGGATAGGCCATAACAACAAAAACAGAATTTTCAGGCATTATTTTACGCAATGCTTCACGACGGCCGGCATGAAATTCTTTAGTTAAATAATCGGTGGGAAGATCATCCTGCGCAAACAATGTGAAGGATAAAAATAAAAAGGATGCAATGGCAAAAAAGCGGGGGTGATAATTTTTCATAAAAAAAAAGTGGTAATTGTTATCAACTAAAATAAGTCTTTTCAATTACCACTCTCTAAAAATTGTATGAATGGAGATTAGATAAGCAAGGGGTTAATCATCATCATCTTCTTCCGAATAAGCATCTTCGCTGCTTTTGTAATAAAGCTCCCATTCCTTCACGGCAGCATCGCTCAAACATTCTATGATGTCAAATAAAGTATCTTTTTTCATTTTCCACTCTGTATCTGTCGGGTCTTCATATTTTACAATGAATAAACAATGATCAGATTCCATGGCAACCTTGATCAATGTGATCATTGAGTCTTCTTTTTCTTTGATCAGGTAATAACAACCTGTCTCCAGCAATTCATAAGTATACATAACGTGTCTCTCCTTTTGTTATTAAAATTATTCTTCCGCTTCTTTCACAAAACAAGCTGGTTGGGTAATAGTAAGTAAGAATTTAACAGGTAAATTTTGAACTGATGGGCTAAATTTTCATTAGGGTCAGCAGGTCAAATTTAGTGGTTTTGTCCTGTCCTGAACAAGCCGGGAGAGGCAAATATTTTTTTTGACAAAAAATTAATGCCGGGTATTGCGGAGGCAAAATGGGCTAAAAAATAAAGGCTTGAATAGCAGGCCTTTTTTTAAAACATCCAATTCCAGTTGCGGGCAAGCATCTGAATCCCGGGGGGTGAAATTGGTCATTTTATCTTTTCAAACTTTCAAAAAATTCAGAAAATAAATTTATATAAAAAAGCCTTCCGCAATACAGAAGGCTTTTTGCCGGCGAATCAGATGCTGAATATGCAAGTACGTTTGCACTCTTTTTTCTTCTTTGTTTCGGCCTTTTTTTCTGTTTTCATTTTCTGGTTAGGAGCAGAAGAAGAATCTAAAGCCGCGAATGCAATTGCCGTAACACCGGAGGCCAGGATAAGGGCAACGATGATCTTTTTCATAGCCTTTTCGTTTTAAGTTATCTGAAAAGTTACGACACTTTCCCCGAGCTATTAAATTATTTTTGTATAAACGGTAATTTTTTTTTAACCGCCAAACAGCGATCAAAGCCTGGTGATCTTCATTTCTACCCGGCGGTTCTTTGCCCTGTTTGCTTCCGTATCATTTGGTGCAAGGGGCTGATCAGGACCAAAACCTTTGATGGTGATACGTCCTTCATCAATTCCCTTTTCTAATAAATATTTTTTGCAACTACCAACTCTTTTCAATGATAATTCACGGTTCAGTGAAGCGGATCCTTCTGAGGAAGTATGACCAGACAATAATATTTCGACTGCAGGATTTTGTTTCATGAACTCAGCCAGCTTATCAAGCTCGGCTTTTCCGTCAGATAATAATACCGCACTGCTTACTTCAAAGCGGATATTGTTCATGATAAGGTTATCACCTTCCTGTAATGTTTTATTATTAAATGTTACTTTTCCCGATCTGTTAAGTTCAAGAATAACATCGGTGATTGTTTCATTTGCAATTATATCAACCTGTTTTGCTGCAGATGAGTAACCAGCAGCGCTGCCGGACACAATGGTAAGCCCGGCAGGTATTCCATTTAATCCAAAATCTCCTTCCGTATTTGTTTTTACAATGCCAAAATCTTTTACTGCGGCTTC
>FKKE01000539.1_pt1 | contig 22724 bp, 22 predicted proteins | sample 1106331 | NCBI WGS metagenome assembly FKKE01 (sample SAMEA3931202, study PRJEB13176) | freshwater metagenome | biome: Drinking water system; feature: drinking water; material: freshwater | place: China | collected 2013-02-06
GTCGTTTTCCGGGGGGACGTCACTGGGAGCGAGGCACAAATCCGCCCGCTCTCTCGCCAGGAGGGGGCCGTTGAGGAACCCCAGGTATAGGCGAGGGATAAACCCGAACACGGGCCCTCATCTAAGGAGAACGCAGACCGGTCAGGCAGAGTTTATGCCGAGGGGACCGAGCTGAGCCCTGCAACGGCTCCGATGGCCCGGAATTTCTGCTCGCGACGAACGGGGAGGGTCTCGAACGGGACCGACTCGAAGTCGTGAAGCGTTGCAGCCAGGGCTTTCCCAAGTTTGGCTCCCATCATGGACGGATCGCGATGGGCTCCGCCGACCGGCTCCGTGATGATCTCGTCGGCAATGCCCAATTCGACCAAATCCTTCGCCGTCATTTTCAGAGCCTGGGCGGCATCAGGGATCTTGGCCGGATTGTCCCAGAGGATCGCCGCGCATCCTTCCGGCGAGATGACGGAATAGACGGAATGTTCGAGCATGAGGATCTTGTCGGCCACTCCCAAGGCCAACGCTCCACCGCTGCCGCCCTCGCCAATCACGACAGAAATAATCGGTACAGGCAGCCTGGCCATCACCAGCAGGTTTCTCGCAATGGCTTCCGCTTGACCGCGCTCCTCAGCCCCGATACCAGGGAAGGCTCCCGGGGTGTCGATGAAGGTGAGAATGGGCCTGTTGAACTTGGCCGCCAGGTTCATGAGGCGCAGCGCCTTCCGGTAGCCTTCCGGGTTCGGCATCCCGAAATTTCGCTGCATGCGTTCCTTCAGGGTCTTCCCCTTCTGGTGGCCGATCACCATGACCGATTGGCCCTCGAATCTGGCGAATCCGCCAATGATGGCCCGATCGTCTCCATAGAGACGATCACCGTGTAACTCTACAAATTCAGTACAGAATTGGCTGATATAGTCGAGGGTGGAGGGGCGCTGAGGGTGACGCGCAACCTGGGTGCGCTGCCAAGGAGTGAGCTGCTGATAGAGTTCATGCTCGGCCTGCGCGAGTTTGGCGCGCAGTTTCCGCACTTCGTCCTGACTGGAGCGCTTGCCCCCCCCGCTGGTCAGCTTTTCGATCTTCTCTTCGATTTCCTTTAGCGGTTTCTCAAAGTCCAAGTAATCGCGCATGGGGGAACCCCGGGGTAGGAGATATAGTGGTGTGACAATTTTTGGACAGCGCTAGGATACCAGAGCAACCACCCCTTTGCCTAGTACTTCTTCAATGTCCGCCACGAAGTACTCGCTCGGGGTGATCCTGACCCCCGTCAGGGGGCCCGTATCGGCTTCCACCCCTTGGCTTAGGCGGAAGGTGAGCGTCACAGCAGTCTGTCCAGGGTGGCGTTGAAAGACTTCCTTCAGGCGGGGAACGGTCTCCTGGGGTTCTGCCTGATCAGTCAACTTGATGTGGACCCGGCTGACGGATTTCGTCTGCAACTCGGCGACGAGTTCGACCTTGGTGCCCCGGACCTTGGTCCCTTTTTCCCCTCGGTCCACGGTGCCGGTCACGCGGACCACTCGCTCTGGGGCCAAGAGTTCACCGGCGGTCTTGTAGAGATCCGGGAAGATCAAGATCTCCGACGTGCCCTGGAGGTCTTCCAGGGTCAGGTAGGCCATCTTGTCGCCCTTCTTGGTCACGACCGGCTTGAGTCCCGCCACGATGCCAGCCAGTCTTACTTCCTTGCCGTCCGGCACCTCCCCCAGGCTTTGCGTCGTGGCGGTCGCAAACGTCCGGAGGGCGGCTTCGTACCGTGTGAGCGGATGCCCGGTGATGTAGAAGCCGGTCAACTCCCGTTCGAACTTCAACCGCTGAGCCTGGTCCCATTCGGGGACGTTGGGCAGCATCGGTTCAGGATGAAAGGCCGCATCCCCGTTGTGCAGGACCTCGCCGAAAATACTGGTTTGACCGATGGCACGTTCCCGTTGCGCGTTGACGCCATCCTCCACGGCCTGATCGAGGATGGCCATCAGTTGCGAGCGGCGGCCCCCCATCGAATCGAATGCGCCGGTCTTGATGAGCCCTTCCAACATCCGCTTGTTGACCTTGTGCAGGTCCACGCGGCGGCAGAATTCGGTGAAGGATGTAAATCGTCCGCTGTCCTCTCGGGTTTGAATGACGGATTCCACGGCGCCCTCGCCCACGTTCTTGATGGCCGCGAGCCCGAAGCGAATCGCGCCCTCCACAACGGCGAACGTCTTGTGGCTTTCGTTGACGTCCGGCGGCAGTACCTTGATGCCTAGGTCTCGGCATTCCGTGAAATACCCGACCAATTTGTCGTTGTTCCCCATTTCGCTCGTCATCAGCGCGGCCATGAATTCGGTGGGGTAGTGGGCTTTGAGATAGCCGGTTTGGTAGCACACCACGGCGTAGGCGGCGGCATGGGATTTGTTGAATCCGTAGCCAGCAAACTTCTGGATCAACTCGTACAGCTTTTCGGCTTTCCTGTCGGAGATCTTGTTGTGCTTGGCCCCATCCAGGAACTTGACCCTGAGCTTCTCCATCTCCTCGGGCTTCTTTTTGCCCATGGCGCGGCGGAGAATATCCGCTTGGCCCAGTGAGAATCCGGCGACCTTGTTGGCGATCGCCATCACCTGTTCTTGGTAGACAATCACCCCGTAGGTATCCTTGAGGATGGGCTCCAACTCGGGCGTCTCGTAGGTGATGGGGACCTTGCCCTGTTTGCGTTTGATGAAGTCGGGAATCAGATCCATCGGCCCCGGCCGGTAGAGCGCGATGATGGCGATAATGTCCTCGAAACGGTCCGGCTTCAGGCCGGTGAGCAGGTCACGCATGCCCGTGCTTTCCAGCTGGAAAATTCCGGTGGTTTTCCCGGAAGACAGCAGCGCGAACGTCTTTGCGTCATCGAACGGGACGCGGTCGATCTGGAATGGTTCGGCCTGGGGATCCATCAAGCGGCGGCCCTGGTTGATGAGCCGGACCGCGTGATGAATCATGGTGAGGGTTTTCAGGCCGAGAAAATCGAACTTCACCAGCCCGATCTTTTCCACGTCCCCCATGGAGTATTGGGTCACGACTTCGTCGTTGGCGCCCTTGTAGAGCGGTACATGGTTTGTCAGCGGCTCGTCCGAAATGACCACCCCGGCCGCGTGCGTGGAAGCATGCCGGGCCAAGCCCTCCAGCGACTGCGCGATCCCCATCAATTCCTTGTACCGGGGTTCCGTTTCGACGAGTTCCTTGAGTTGCGGTTCCTGATCGAGCGCCTGCTGTAGCGTAATGTTGAGCTGGGCAGGGACCAGTTTGGCGACTTTATCGACTTCGGCGTAGGGGATTTCGAGCACGCGGCCCACGTCTCGAATGGCGGCCTTCGCGCCAAGGGTTCCGAACGTGATGATTTGCGCCACGTGGTCGGAGCCGTATTTTTCGACGACGTAGTTGATGACTTCCCCCCGGCGGTCCATGCAAAAATCCATGTCGATGTCGGGGAGGGACACGCGCTCTGGATTGAGGAAGCGCTCGAACAGCAGGCTATAGACGAGGGGGTCCAAGTCCGTGATGCGCAGGGCGTACGCCACCAGGCTGCCGGCGGCGGAACCACGTCCTGGTCCCACTGGAATGCCGCGCGAGCGAGCGAACGCGATGATGTCCCATACAATCAGGAAGTACCCGGCAAAGCCCATGGAGCAGATGATGGCGAGCTCTTCCTGCAGCCGCATGAAGTAGTGGAGTGCTTGAATCGAGCTGGGCCGTTCCTTCAGGCGCGCGACCATCCCCTCATTGGCCAGATGCTCGAGATACTGCTCGCGCGTGAACCCGTCCGGGACTTTGTACTGGGGCAGGAAGGTCTTGTTGAGCGTCAGTTGGAGATCCACTTGTTCGGCGATGCGGACCGTATTGCTCACCGCAGCGGGCAGTTCCTTGAACTCCTCCACGACCTCTTGAGTCGATTTCACGTACAGTTGATCTGTATCGAACTTCATCCGATTCGGATCGTTGACGGTCTTGCCTGTTTGCAGGCAGAGCATCATGTCGTGCGGGCGGGAGTCTTCCTTCTTGAGATAGTGGCAATCGTTGGTCCCCGCCAAGGGGATCTCCAGTTTCTTATGGATCGCGAGGAGGCCCTTGTTGGCGATCTTCTGGTGCTCCAAGCCATTGGCCTGGAGTTCGAGGTAATAGTGCTCCTTGCCGAAAATCTCCCGGTATTCCCCGGCCACCCGTGTCGCGCCATCCAGGTCATGCTGCCCGATCAGGTAGGCCACCTCACCGGACAGGCAGCCGGACAAGGCGATCAGCCCTTCGGAGTGCTGCTGGAGAATTTCCTTGTCCATTCGAGGTTTGTAATAGAAACCCTCAAGATAGGCTTTACTCACCAGCTTGATCAGATTCTGGTAGCCCTTCAGGTTTCGGGCCAGCAAAATCAGGTGATAGTAATCATTGTGTGCCAGCCCGCTGTCTTTGGCCAGGCGGCTCCCAGGCGCCATATACGCTTCGCAACCGATGATCGGTTTGAGGCCGTAGTCCTTGGCTTTTCGGTAGAATTCGACGGCCCCGAACATGTTCCCGTGATCCGTCATGGCCACGGCCGGTTGGCCGAAGGCCTGGACTTGCTTCATCAACGGATCAATCTGATTGGCGCCGTCAAGGAGGCTGTACTGCGTGTGGAGATGGAGATGGACGAATTGAGACGACATGGTGAGACGTTAAAAGGGATTGTAGGAGCCGGCCGAAACGAAGTCAAACGGCGTCAGGAGGTCGGGCCCTGCCCCTGTGACCGATCGCATCCGGCGCCCCGTCCCCTCCTCCCTGAATCTGGTCGTGGAGTAGGAAGACGAGGACGCAAGGGAGTCGCCACTCGAGACACGGCTGGGGGCGCCCACCCGTGGGGTTGGCGGAGGGGAAGGTTCCTTGGAGAATGTTCCCCTTTCTCGTTGTGCTCGTGACGACGTGTTCGTTGCTATGGATCGACACGTGTAGTGCGTTCGCTCCTCGGCGGGAGGATACCGCCGCGTCTGTGGCCGTTCCGGGGATTTCAGGATCTGCCCGTTGCCACCGGGGTGTGCGGGTGGTGACAAGGGACTCGACCTCGGTCGTGCCATCCGCGGCCTCATTGTTTTTGGTATCCGCGCTTCCTGTGAGGTGGCACGCGATGGGGCTTGGAGCGGTCCAGCCGTGCTGTTCCTCCGCGTGCTCACCCGGTCGTCGAATGAATGCTACGTAGATACAATACGTCCGTTTGTCGGGGCTCCGCGATGCCCTTTCGTTCTTCTGATTCCCGATGACGGGACGGTCAGCAACCAGCTCTCCAAGAGAACTGCTCGGGCTTGCACACTTGGGGAAAAACTTTGTCGCGATCGTTGCGGGGCACCATGCCGAGTGGGTGACCTGCGTCATGGCGGGGCATGTTCCGGATCGTCTCCGGAGCGATCCAGGTGTGCTCCGCCCGATCGAGAAAAAGGGTGCCAAACGATGTGCAGGGCCATTGAAGGAACGACCACCATAAGTCCTTGATATTTCGATGAGGTGGTGTCCGCTGGGCTGGGCGATCTTGGGCTTGGCCGAGGAACGACCGATTGGAGGAGTTTCATAGGCCGGTGGCATGGGGCCTGCACTTCAGGAGAGATCTGACGCCAAAAGCCGGTTGCGTGCCGGGAAGGTGCATCGACCGGCCACGGGAGCCATCTGGTCGGAGAGAGCCGAATGACCCTGGGCGTTGGCGATCAGAGCGTACAGATTGGCCGCATCGCCGTCGAACGGAGACGCTTGCATGGAACTCTTGTACCTATCCGCAGTGGGCATGCCCGAAACCGAGGAAATGTTGCTGTCGATGATCCTGTCCTTTGCCAGCGACCAGCTGACGCGGAATTGGACGTTTCGTCAGGGCGCACCGAGCCACGTGGTGCTGTATGACGTCACGAATTCCCGAGCGCGGTTGGCGTGGGAGCGCCATCAGACTCAGGGAGAGGGCGTGGCCGTGGTCCTGTCCGAGGAGCCCATGCCGGGGGTCCAATGGGTCATCAAGAAGCCGATTCGCGCCCACCATCTTGTGCCCTTCTTGAACGACCTGGCCGGGTGGATGGTTCGGCAGGGGACGCAGCCGGCTCCGCCTGCGCCCGTGTATGTTCCGCAGGTGGATCCGTTTGACACGCTGAAACAGCGGCTGAGTTCGATCGTATCCGAGCGTGTGGCCCAAGCGGGCAGTTTGAAAGAAATCAAGTTGATCGTGGCCGGCAGCGTGGCCGCGGGCAAAACCACCGCCATCCATACGATCAGCGAGGTGCCGCCTATTCGGACGGATGTCGCCGCAACCGATCATGTGGCTCGGTGGAAAGCTCAGACCACGGTGGCGATGGATTACGGCGAACTGACGCTCGAGGAAGGGCGCAAGCTGCGCCTCTACGGTACACCCGGACAGCGGCGCTTCGATTTCATGAGCAAGATTCTCTGCCGCGGCGCGTTGGGACTGGTGATCCTGTTGGACAACCGGATGCCGAACCCGCTCTTCGAGCTGGAATACTATTTATCGGTGTTTGCGGACCTGATCAACGACTCCGCGATGGTGCTGGGGATTACACACCGGGACCAGGCTCCGGAGCCCGGACTGGGCAAGTACGAGCACTACCTGCAACTGCAACGAAAGCCGTGGCCCGTGTTCCCCGTCGATCCTCGCAATAGAGCGGACATGATCACGGTGTTGGATGCGCTGGTGACAATGTTGGAACATGCAAGGAGGTCTCCCGATGCCATTGGACGACATTGAGCCCAGCATGCTGGAGCAGGAGTTGGATCTGTACTTGCAGCGCTGCGAAGCGGTGGATGCGGCGGTCATCGCGACGGCCGACGGGCGGCTGCGCGCGCAGCGGCACCGCGCTACCTTCGACGGGGAGCGGACGGCCGTGATGGGCAGCTCCTGATGGCGTTGGGTGATACGATTTCAACCGAATTGGCGTATGGCGCGTGTGAGGTGGTCATTGCCGAGAGCCGGGGCGGCCTGGGGTGTTTCACCATGTTGCGGGTTCTTCGGTGCTGATCAGTGTCAGCGGGTCGAAGCAGGGGCTGGGGTCGATCCTGAGTTGGGCCCGGCGCACAGCCGAAGAGATCGCGGCGAAGCATGCGGCCCCCGTGACGTCCACGACGATGCCCCAGGCCGCTTGAGCGGCGAAGTGGATCAAGGGAAGGACCGCGCGCATGAGTATTTTGATCGTCGACGATTCGGCAGACCATAGCGCTTTGTTGGCGGACGTGCTGCATCGCGCCGGGTATCGGGATACGGAGGCCGTTCAGTCCGTCGAGGCCGCATACCGGTATCTCGGTGTCGGGACCGCGCCGGGCCAGGGGCATCCGGTTGACGTGGTGTTGCTTGATATCATGATGCCCGTGATCGACGGCCTCGAAGCCTGCCGGACCATCAAGACGGACGTCCGCCTCTCAGATCTGCCTGTCATCATGGTCACAGCGGTGACGGATTCGGAGAGTCTCCGCAAGGCCTTCGCGGCCGGCGCCACGGACTATATCCGCAAACCCATCATCCCGGTTGAAGTGGTTGCCCGCGTGTGCACCGTGCTGACGATGAAGGTAGAGATGGACATGCGCAAACGCCGGGAACGGGAGTTGGAATCGGCGTTGCAGGAGGTGAAAGCCCTTCGGGGGTGCGCGCCAATCTGTGCCTCGTGCAAACGGATTCGGGGACCTGCCGGGCGGTGGCAAAGTTTGGAAGAATTCGTGAAGGCGCACTCGGAACTGAAAGTGGACGATACGTTGTGCCACTATTGCGTGGACGAATGGCGGCGCCGCGGTGAAGCGGCCTGATTCGCCGGCCGTTCTTGTCCAGGCGGTCCGGGCAGGTGTCGTGCTCCCCGATGAACCCGCGGCGGTCTTTACGGTCCCAGCGTGTCTCCATGGTGGCCGTGAGGGGATCGGCCGGATGCCGGCCTTCAGCCTCTGCTGCTCCCCGGGTATGCGATGGGCCTCGCGATCGTGGTAGGATGCGCCCATGTCCCGGCGTAGACCCTGGCAGGGCGGCCTCGGGCGTGGAAGGATGGTTGGGCGCGTTCTCGCCTCGCTGCTGCTCCTCTCGCTCGGCTGTCATCGTGAGACAGCCGTGTCCGAGGCCGACTGTGTCCGCGAATCGCTGCTCGCGCAATCTTTGCCAACCGTTCGTGCATGGATAGACAAGCGGAGTGAGGCCGGTCCATCTCCCTCGTCCAGCTCTCTCGATACGGTGTCGATCGACACCTCACTTCGGCACCTGCATGTTCCTGGTTTGCTGACCCTGCTCGCAATCGGACGACCTGATCCGCACAAACCGGACGAAGTCCTCCTCGAGGCTATCCCCTGGGAACGCCTGGAGGCGAACGTGCTGGCGCGCGCAGAGGATCGAGCCGTTCCCCTTCTCGGCCTTCCGACGGTCTCGGTATCCAAGCGCGAGCTTGACCAGGCCCGTGCGCTGGTGCGCTCGGGCCAATTCGAGCGCGACGTGCGCGATGTGGTGGCGTCGACCATTGATGTCGGCTTCGAGGTCGCCCACTTGGACGGCGGCGCACTCATTCGGTCGGTGCTGCGGCGCGGACCCCGCGCCGTGTCCCGGGAGTGGCTGTGCTTGGAGGGCTTGGGGCGCACAGGCTGCATGTGGAAAGAGTGGCCGGAGGTGGCGAAGAGCCTGCTCAAGACCGGACGCGTCGGCGACCATGTGCTCTACCAAGAAACCCTGCAGGTGCTTGCCGGGTCTCCTGGTGGAGCCGCGGTGTTTCGAACGGTCGGTCGCCTTTTGAACAACGAAACTGTCCGCCTGGCGCTCATCCTGTATGCCCGTTCCAAGGGGGTTGCCATTACGGATACACAGTTGCGGGAGGTCGCCGTGTTTTTCGACACGCAGTCCCCTCAAGCCGGCAATGTGGCTGTTCTGCTGACTCCCTCGCTGGCCGTGCTGACCTCCCAATACCATGGAGACAAGGTTCTGGCGGCGCTGGAGCGCTTGGGTGAACACCGGACGTCCGAGTCCTGCCGGCACTCGATCTAGGTGCTGGACCGCGCATCCGATCGGTGGGGCCTGTGCTTCGGGTGTCCCATGCGTCGCGACCGGTGACCTCCGTTCTCGTGATCCCACGACTTCCTCGTACAGCAATGGCGTCGGGTGGGTGGGCGTCGCCCCCTGCGCCGTGGGAATCACAGCAAGGCGTCCGGAGGGGAGGAGGACCGCATGGAGACATGGGGACGGTACAACGAGCTCGTCATCGGGTATGCCATCGCGTTCGGTTGGAAGCTCGTGGGCGCTATTGCGCTCTGGGTTGTCGGAGGGCGGCTCATCGCCATGGTGGGAGGGGTGGCCCAGCGCGGGATGACGGCGCGCAGCGTGGACCCGACGCTCGTGCGCTATACCCACGCGGTGGTGCGGGTCGCCCTGCGAATTGCGTTGATCATTGCGATTCTCGGGGTGTTTGGGATCGAGACCACCTCCTTCGCCGCGTTGCTTGCGGCGGCCGGTGTGGCGATCGGCGCCGCCTGGTCCGGCCTGTTGGCGAACTTCGCCGCGGGCACGTTTCTGATGATTCTCCGCCCCTTCAAAGTGGGTGATGTGATCACGGCCGGGGGAGTGACCGGCGAGGTGACGGAGATCGGGGTCTTCGCGACCACCCTGCACACGGGTGACAATCTCAAGGTTTTCGTCGGGAACAACAAGGTCTTTGCGGACAATATCATCAATTATTCGGCCAATCCGTATCGTCGTGTGGATCTGACCGCTCAAATCGCCCATGGCGTGGACACACCCGAGGCCATGGCCCGCTTGAGGACTGCCGTGGCGGCTATTCCCAATGTAGTGTCGGCGCCGGCTCCGTCGGTGGACGTCCTGGAACTCAATGGTCTCGGCACGGTCCTCACCGTTCGACCGTTCTGTGCGAACGCGCACTATTGGCAGGTCTATTTCGACACCAATCGCACCATCCAACGGGTCGTGGCGGAAGCGGGATGGCCCACGCCGGCACCCGTACAGGTCCAAGTGTCACGCGCGTGATGGAAGCCGGCCTGGGCCGAGCGGAGCCGTCGCCTGTCACCCGAGCGATCCTTCAGCCCGTGTTGGCGACGTTCACCTGGCGTAACTGCAGGCGGTCGCGTCGTCTTATCGGCAGGGGAATGATGCTCCCTCGATTCTGGAAGGTCGCCGGCAGGAGGGTGCAGGCCTGCCTTTCGCGCGGGGCCACACTCTGGACGGGTTCGGTGGGGTGGGAGTATCGTGGGGGCACTCGACGAGGATCCGCATGAACTGGAGTCGTTGGGCATACCTGGTCATCTTTCTCACTTGTGTGGGACCGGCCCAGTCGGTCGCTGCCGATGAGCAGGGACTGAGCGTCTGCCGCACACGCAGGGCGGCGGAAAAAGTGCCGTGCATCGAAACGGGCTTGGACCAACTCATTCGGACGGCAGGGACGGAAACGGCGCTGACGGCGCTGGAAGTCCTCGCGAAGGATGATCCTGACGTGCTGCGGGAATCACATCCGCTGGTCCATCACGTCGGGAAGCGGTCGTTTGCCCACTACGGATCGGCGCCTAGCGCGCTGTCCCACTGCACGGCCCAATTCTGGTCCGGTTGCTACCACGGGGTCCTGCAGGCCTATCTGAGCAGCCTGCCGCAGGTTGAGCCGAGGCATCTGTTGTCCCTGTGCCCGGTCACCGAGCGTATTCCAGCCTATTCGTTTTCTCGGTACAACTGCCTGCATGGAGTAGGGCATGGGATTACCATGCAGTTCCGATATGACGTCCTGAAGAGTCTCGCCTTTTGCGATGCGTTCCCTGATCAGTGGGAGCGCGAGTCCTGTTATGGCGGGGTGTTCATGGAGAACATCGTGGCGTTTCAGGAGTCACGCCGTTCCCATGACGCGCACGCCACCCATCATCGGGACGAGTCCGCCCCGGCGCCGACGCCCTTCCTCAATCCCAACGATAGGCTCTATCCCTGTTCGGTCCTACATGAGAAATACCTGTCTGCCTGTTACCTGATGCAGACGTCGGCCATTCTCACCTTTACGAACTTCGATTTTGCGAAGGCCTTTCCTCTGTGTGCCGAGGTCCCGGCGCCTTACCAGGTAACCTGCGTGCGTAGTTTGGGGCGTGATATCAGCGGGTTCACGATGCGGCATGCGGATCGGGTCAAGGCTCTGTGCGCGTTGGGAACGGGAAGCCAAGTTTTGGATTGCCTGATCGGCGCTGCGAAGGACTTCATGCTGACCGACGCCAGCCCGGAGCCCGGGCTCGCGCTGTGCCGGGGCGTCGATCAAGTCCACAAGCCTGGCTGCTATGCCACCGTCGGGGAGATTGTGCTGACGCTCTTGCCGGACCGCTCGGGGCGCGAGGCCGTGTGTCGTCGGGGCGAGGAAGACTATATCGAGGCCTGCCTGGCGGTGGTACGCGCGTACTAGGCTCGGCTGCCGCCCCCTTGGCCCGCGAGTCGGCAGTGAAGGGCTGCCTGGCATGGCCTGCCGAACGCTCGTGGGGGCCCTGCGGCCTTCGGCCGACTAGGCGGCAGCAGCCAGCGGGCTGGGGCAGATCAGCGAGAGCATCTGCTGCAGTTGGTTTTCGGCGGCTGCGATGATATCCCGCGCATGGTCTGCGGAGGCATCGACTACTTTGAGGGCGGCCATGGCGTCTTCCGACTTCAGGGTCTCTTCCGGCGTGGCTTCTTCCAAGAGCTCCGAGAGCCGACCGCTCGCATAGAGGAGGCAGGCGTAGGTCGTGTCGTCTCCAGCCTCGGCCGGGTCCATCTGATAGCGAATGGCGGATTCGAAGCGTTTCGGCATGCCCCAGCGGTGCATCAGTTCGGCGCCGACTTCCGTGTAGTCACACCCGATATTTTCCTGCTCGACGTTCGCGACCGGCTGGCGCAAGTGCGAGGCCTCGACCAACGCCGATTGGGCTCGTTCGGGAATCATTTGGTACATGATCAGATGGCCGACTTCCCGCAACAGTCCGAGCACGAAACATTCGTCGGCATGCTCCAGGCCTGCGTGTTTGGCGAAACTGCCTGCGAGCAGCCCGCAGCGCACACTGCGCCGCCAATAGTCCGTCATGTTCATCACGCTCGCGTGGATTTTCGGAAAGGCCTTGGAGACGGATGTGGTCAACACGATGTTCTGAATCGGCTGCATCCCGAGAAGACTGACGGCCTGTGTCACTGAGCCGACCGGACGGGACAGGCCGTAGAGGGGACTATTGACCACCTGGAGGATCCGTGCCGTGATCCCCGGGTCCATGGCTAGGACTTTGGCCAGGTCCTCGATGGAGGAATCGGGATCGTCCACGATATCGCGAACGCGCAAGTAGATTTCCGGTAAAGAAAACAAATTGTCGCATGAATCAACGAGTTCGTGAGCCGATGGCATGATGGTCGCCTCCGTGGCGGGGGATCCCCGAATCCGTGAGTTGGTCCGCTCAGGTTCTTGTCGGTTGCTCGGGTTGAAAACTGTAGGGGGCGACCGGCGGTAGGTTCGGACCACCCGGCCGGAGGCGGATCGCCACCACCTCAGGTACCTGATGGCCTGTTAGGCGCGCAACTTGCCCTCGAGTTCGGCCCAGCGGGCGTACAGCGTTTCAACGACCCCTTGGGCAGCCTCCAGGGCTCGGTAGCGGGCTTGCAACTCCTCGGCATTGGACACAATCGTCGGGTCACCGGCCGCGGCCTGGCAGGTGCTGACAAGGGATTCCGCTTCAGCGATCCGTAGCTCCATCCCGTCCCATTCCTGTTGTTCGCGGTAGGATAATTTTTTCGCCTTGGGTTTCGGACGTTCTCCCTCCGGTTGGGGGCGCGGAGCGTCCCCGGGGATGTCGCCGTCGGTGATGGCCCGTTGTCTTGCCGCTTCCCATTGTGCGTAGTCGGCATACCAGTTGGCCTGGCCTTGGCCATCCAGGGCCAGGAGTATCGTCGAGACACGATCCAGCAACCATCGATCGTGCGTGACCAGAACGAGGGCACCTGGGAACTCGAGGAGACTGTCCTCCAGGACATCCAAGGTGGGAATATCCAGGTCGTTGGTGGGCTCGTCCAAGATCAGCAGGTCCGCAGGCTGCAGCATGAGCCGTGCAATCAGGAGGCGAGCTTGCTCCCCTCCGGAGAGTCGGAAAACCGGGAGGTCTAACTGTTCCGGGCGAAACAGAAACCGTTTGGCCCAAGACACGACGTGGACAGACCGATCCTGGTGTACGACGGCATCGCCTGCCGGGGCCAACGCGCGCCGGAGCGTGGTGCCTTGGTCGAGTGATTCTCGGTGTTGCTCGAACGAGACGATCCGGAGGCGCTCGGCCCGTGTGATGGTGCCGGCGTCCGGCTCGAGCGTGCCGCCGAGCAGGCGGAGCAGACTGGATTTTCCGCTTCCGTTCGGTCCCAACAGGCCGAGTCGTTGTCCGGGCCCCAGGTGGATGTCGAGGTGTCGGAACAGCGGCGTGGCGCCCCGTGAGAGGCTGAGGCCCTTCCCCACCAGCAGCTGTTTCGTCCGCCGTCCGGAGGAAGCGAAATCGATATCGGCCGTGCTCTGCACGGAGCGGCTCTCCATGTCGGCCAATTCTCCGATCATGCCAGTGGCCTGGTCGATGCGGGCTTTGGCCTTGGTCGTCCGCGCCTTCGGGCCACGGCGCAGCCATTCGATTTCCCGCCGCACGCGGTTGGCGAGCGAGGCTTGCTCGTCCGCCCGCGCCTGGTGGTAGGCGTCCCGCTGCTCCAGGAAGTCGCTGTAGCGGCCCTTGGCTTCGAATACGCCGGTCGGGTAACAGCGATTCAATTCCACCATGCGTTCGGCGACCGATTCCAGAAACCGGCGATCGTGGCTGATGACGAGGTAGGCCCTGGCGCGTTGTTTCAACAAGGATTCCAGCCAAAAGATGCCGTCGACATCCAAGTGGTTGGTGGGTTCATCCATCAAGAGGACGTCGGGTTCCAACAGTAGAGCTTGGATGATGGCCAACCGTTTCCGCCAGCCTCCTGATAGGGTCTCCACGCGCTGCTCACTATCCGGGAACAATCCGATACTGAATGCGCGGGCCAACCGCCCGCCCTGTTCATGGGGATCGAGGCCGTCGGCACGAAGGGTCTGCATGAGGACTTCCTCGATCGTAGCCTCGGCCGGAAAGGTCGACGTCTGCGGCACGTAGCCGATACGGGTCTGACGGCGAACTGTGCGGGTGCCTGTGTCGGGCTGCTCCAGGCCGGCCAGGATTTTCAACAGCGTCGATTTACCGGACCCGTTGGGACCGACCAGGCCGACCCGGTCGCCCTCGAAGATTGCCAAGGAGAGGTCGCTGAACAACGCCTTCACGCCATAGGTTTTGCTCATCGACTCGCAACTCAACAACACGGTTGGGGGCATCGGGACGACTCCTTGAAACGCGAACGGTCAGTATACGGGGAGTGAGGAATCTTCCGCTACTCCACACCCGACGCTGCCTTGCAGTTGTTCCAATCACTCTGATATTCTGCGCGCGCTTGTCAGGGCGGTAGTCTCACCCATTCGTGATCGATCACATTGCAGGAGGAGTTCGACATGGCCGGCATCAAGCGGGCACTCGTGAGCGTTTCGGATAAAACCGGAGTCGTGGACATGGCCAAGGGATTGGAGGCGTTGGGGGCAGAGATTTTGTCCACCGGTGGCACGGCCAAAGCCCTGCGGGACGCGGGCGTGAAAGTCACCGATGTGGCGGCATACACCGGGTCCCCGGAAATCCTGGACGGCCGGGTCAAGACGCTCCATCCGAAGATTCATGGCGGCCTGCTCGGGCGGCGCAGCGTTCCGGCTCATGTGGAACAGATGGCGCAGCACCAGATCGGTCCCATCGATGTGGTGGTCGTCAATCTGTATCCATTCGAAGCCACCATCGTCAAGCCCAACTGCCCGTTCGAAGAGGCCATCGAAAATATCGATATCGGTGGGCCTTCCATGTTGCGGTCGGCCGCCAAGAACCATGAGGACGTGCTGGTCGTCGTCGATCCCAAAGACTACCAGCGCGTGTTGGAGGCTGCCAAGGCGAATACGGTGACCGCGGCCCTCCGGCGGGAATTGGCGATGAAAGTGTTCCAACACACAGCTCGCTACGACAGCCTGATCGCCGGATACCTTGAAAAACAGGTCGCGGGGCCGGAGCAGAAGTTCCCGGCCATTCTCTCGCTACAGTTCGAGCGTGCGGATATTCTCCGGTACGGGGAGAATCCTCACCAACAAGGGGCCTTCTACCGTGAATTCAACGCGAAAGAACCGTCCGTTTCGCGCGGGAAGATTCTGCACGGCAAGGCGATGTCCTATAACAACTTTCTCGATTCGAATTCTGCGCTGGAATTGGTCAAGGAATTCGATCAGACCGCCGTGGCGATCATCAAGCACAACAATCCGTGCGGGGTCGCGTTGGGGGCAACCCCTGTGGAGGCCTATGTGAAGGCCCGAGCGACCGATCCCGTATCTGCGTTCGGCGGTGTCTTGGCGTTCAATCGGCAGGTGGACTTGGCAGCCGCCAAGGAAATCACGTCGACGTTCGTGGAAGTCGTCATCGCTCCGAGCTTCGCCGACGATGCGTTGGCCGAGTTGCGCCGAAAGAAAGATCTGCGCCTCCTGGAGGTCGGGCCGCTCAGCAAGGCCGGACCGGAAGGGTACGATTTGAAGAAGCTGGTCGGTGGCTTGATCGTGCAGGATCGTGATTTGGGCACGTTGTCCGACATCAAGTCACTTCCGGTGCCAACGGTGCGGAAACCGACCGAGGACGAGTATGCCGCCTGTGCGTTCACGTGGATCGTCTGCAAACACGTGAAGTCGAACGCGATCATTTACGGCAAGCCCGGCGAAATCGTGGGGATCGGAGCCGGACAGATGAGCCGGGTGGATTCGGTGAAATTGGCCGCCATGAAGGCCCAATCGCCCGTCAAAGGGTGTGTGATGGCATCGGACGCGTTTTTCCCCTTCCGCGATGGGATCGATGCGGCGGCTCAAGCCGGCATTACCTGCGTGATCCAACCGGGGGGGTCGATTCGCGATGCGGAAGTGGTCAAGGCTGTCGATGAACACGGCATGGCGATGATCCTGACCGGGATGCGCCATTTCAGGCACTGATCCAGCCTGGGGCAGGGTGGGGGCCGCCGGCGCCCGTGCCGTTCGGATAGTCCAATCGTAGCCGGCAGGGAAGACCGACGTCGGTCGAGTTTCTCCGCCGAAGAAGGATGGGTCGTGAAGATTCTTGTGATCGGCAGCGGTGGACGTGAGCATGCGATGGTCTGGAAGCTCTCGCAGAGCCCCCGCGTCACCACGATCTTTTGCGCCCCGGGGAATGGCGGTCTGGGGTCGCTTGCGACCTGCCTCCCCATCGCGGCCGACAACGTGGCGGAGCTGAAAGCTTTTGTACAGCGGGAGGGCGTCGATCTCACAGTGGTCGGCCCGGAGGCTCCGTTGGCTGCAGGGTTGGTGGATGAATTTCGGCACGCCAGGTTGAAGGTATTCGGCCCGACGAAGGCTGCCGCCGAGGTGGAGTCGAGCAAGATCTTTACGAAGCAACTGTTGAGCCGAGAGCGTATTCCTACCGCTCAAGCTGCCTCCTTCGATCAATTGGAGCCGGCGCTGGCCTATGTGCACGCACATCGGGCTCCCATTGTGATCAAGGCAGACGGGTTGGCGCAGGGCAAAGGCGTCATTGTTGCGGCGGACGATACTCAGGCCGAACAGGCGGTGCGCGATATCCTGGAGCGTCGGCTCTTCGGCGCAGCCGGTCAGCGCGTGCTCATCGAAGAATTTTTGGACGGCGAAGAATTGACGGTCATGGCCTTTACCGATGGACGGACCGTGATCCCCATGGTACCGGCCCAAGATCACAAACGGGTGGGCGATGGAGACACGGGACCGAATACCGGGGGCATGGGCGCCTATGCCCCGGCTCCCTTGGGGACGGCGGTGCTGCTGGAGCGTGTTCGCACCACGGTGCTGCAACCGGCTGTCGATGCCTTGTCGCGCATGGGGCGACCCTTTCAAGGAGTGCTGTATGCCGGCCTGATGATCGTCAAGGGCGAGCCGTATGTCTTGGAATTCAATGCCCGGATGGGTGATCCCGAGACGCAGGCCGTGTTGCCCCTGCTCAAGACCGATTTCCTTGACGTGTTGGAGGCGGTGGTCGAACATCGATTAGACCAGCTGAAGGTCGAGTGGCATGCACAGGCTGCAGTCTGTGTGGTAATGACCGCGCCGGGGTATCCGGGGGCCTATCCGACGGGAGTACCGATTCAGGGGCTCGACGCCGCATCGGAGGTCTCGGGAGTGACCGTCTTCCACGCCGGCACGGCCATGAAAGGCGGGACAGTGGTGACCAACGGCGGACGGGTGTTGGGTGTCACTGGAGTCGGCTCCTCGATTGCCGATGCCCGTGATCGGGCGTACACGCGTGTCCGAGGTCTTCGGTTCGAGGGGTGCCACTTCCGCACGGATATCGCCATGCGGGCGTTGCGGCTGTCGCACGCCTGATCCTTGTCACCGGTGCGTCTCTCTGCAGCTATGGCTCGTGTGATCACGTGCCGCTCAACGCCCACTCCCGAGCTGCGTGCCGAAATGGCCGTGCTCGTGGGCCGGGGCGGCTTGCTGGCCGTTCCGACAGAAAGTTCCTATGCCCTCGCGGTCTCCCCTTTTAGCACGGCGGCGGTCGACCGCCTGATTCGCGTCAAGGGGCGCCCGGATCACAAGCCTATTCTCGTATTGATCGGACGGCCCGACCACCTGCTCAGGTTGACGGCGTGCGTCCCTCCGGCTGCCGAACGGTTAATCGCACGCTGCTGGCCTGGACCGCTCACGATGGTGTTGCCGGCCCAGGCGTCACTTCCACTTGCGTTGACCGCGGGGACCGGGACCATCGGAGTTCGGCTACCGGCCCACCCGGGGTTGCGAGCCCTGCTTGCGATTCTCGGCCCACTCACCGGAACCAGCGCGAATCGGGCCGGGGCGCCTCCGCTCATGACGGCGGAGGCGGTGGCCCAGGCGTTTCCGGAGGAGGTCGATGCGGTGGTCGACCTCGGTCCTGCCGGAGGGGGCGCGCCGTCCACCGTGGTCTCGTTTTCGGGACGGGATGTTTACGTACTGCGGCAGGGGCCTGTGACGCGCGAGCATCTGGCGGAGGCGCTGGCTGCGACCGGCTCTCGTGTCCTGGACACCGGCGACGCAACGGGCCTGTAACCAGCGAAGGGGCGAACGAAAGGAGTGAGCATGGTGGCGTGCAGTGCGCAGCAAACGGGGTGGGGGCGTGGGGTTCTGCAGATGGCGGTCGGCATCATCCTGCTCGGCCTCAGCGGCTGCGACTATTGGCCGCCGGCCCTCCAGACGCAGATCGAACAACTAAAGGCGGATCTTCAGACCATCACCGCCGAACGGGCTCGGTTGGAACAGCAGGTGGTGACGTTGGGACGGGCCCGCGAGGAACTGCAGTCGCAGGTGGATCAACTGACTCGATCGAATCGGGAACGGGCCGCGACGATTGCGGAACTGGAACATGCGCTGAAAGCTTCACGGGCGCCGAAGCCCGTGGCTGCATCCAAGCCGACTGCCAAGCCCGTCACCAAGTCCCCGGCCAAGACCAGCGTTAAGGCCGGCGTGAAAACGAGCCGTCCGAACGCCGCGAAGAAATCGCACACGGTGAAAAAGAAGCCGGCTGAGGCCGGGACCTACTACAAGACGATTCGATAGCCGTTCCGGAAGCGAGCGGAGCGGCCAGAGCTGGGTGGTCACACGTCTACGTAGATCCTGAAGACGCGGGCTTGGCGGACGCCGGCGGGGTGGGCGATGGGCTGGGAGCGGTACTGGGAGCTGCTGGTGTGGCCGGGGTCGTACCGGCGGGTGCGGGCGCATTCCCCGCTTTTGAGTCAGCGGCGCTCCCGCTGGCGGCGGGCTTGTCCCCGGTCCCTTCACTCGGCGGCTTCATCTTGTCGGAATAGTCCGTGATATACCAGCCGCTACCCTTGAACATGATGCCCGGAGCCGAAATCAGCTTGGACAGGGTGCCACCGCACCGTTCGCAGGTCGTCAATGGCGCATCGCTGAGTTTTTGTTTGACTTCGAGTCGCTGCCCGCAACCCTGACACTGGTATTCGTAAATCGGCACCGCCCTCTTCCTCCGTATGAATCCCTGACTACTGCAATTGCCGTATGGCTGTCTCCATACGGTCCAAGCCTCTGAGAATCGCCTCCATACTCGTGGCGTAGGACAGCCGGATGTGCATCTGGCTGCCGAAAGGCTCTCCGGGCACCACGGCGATCTTCGCCTCCTTCAGCAGGTACTGGGCCAGGTCCGCCGGGGTCTGTAGCACTGCGGATCCCGCACGCTTCTGGAGGAGGCGGCTGATGTTGGGGAACGCGTAGAAGGCTCCAGTGGGCATCCGGCATTCTACCCCGGGGATGCGATTCAAGCGGTCCACGATGGCCCGCCGCCGCCGGTCGAACTCGGTCACCATCGCCGTCACCACGGATTCGTCCAGCTTGAGCGCCGCCACGGCTGCCTTCTGTGAAATGGAGGTCGGATTGGAGGTGCTCTGGCTTTGAATGTTCGCCATGGCCGTCAGGATCTCTTTGGGGCCCGCAGCGTACCCGATGCGCCATCCGGTCATCGCGAACGTCTTTGAGACGCCGTTGATGATCACCGTCCTGGCGGCGACTTCGGGACTGAGCGTCGAGATGCCGATTTGTTCCACGCCGTCGTAGCGGATCTTCTCGTAAATCTCGTCGGAGACGATCAGGAGGTCATGCCGACAGGCGACCTCGGCTATGGCCTCCAGCGTGGCGCGAGTGTAGGTGGCCCCGGTCGGGTTGCAGGGCGAATTGACCACAATGGCCTTGGTCCGCGGGGTGATCACCGCCTCGAGGGCCGCGCGGTCGATCGCGAAGCCCGTGTGTTCGTCGGTCGGCAACAACACCGGGATGCCGTCGTTCAGGACAACTTGATCCTGGTAGGAAACCCAGAAGGGGGAGGGAATGACGACCTCGTCTCCGGCTTCCACAAGGGCTTGGAAGAGGTTATACAGCGAATGTTTGGCTCCGCAGGAGACCAGAATCTGCGCGCGTTCGAATCGCAGCTGCTGCTCCCGCCGGAGTTTTTCAATGACGGCATCGCGGAGTTCGTCGATACCCGATGAAGCCGTGTATTTGGTAAAGCCGCTTTGGATCGCGGCCATGCCTGCGTCCTTCACCGGTTGGGGCGTGTCAAAGTCGGGCTCGCCCGAGGCGAAGTCGATCACGTCGATGCCTTGGGCCTTCATCGACTTGGCCGTCGCCGTGATGCTGAGGGTAGGGGAGGGCACAACACGACCTGCGCGCGCGGCCAGTTTCATGATTTGAGACTCCGAATTCTCGCCTGAAGTTGGCGGGCCACCTCGGGGTGCAAGAAGTCCGTCAGACTGCCCCCATGCATGGCCACATCTTTGATGATCGTGGATGACAAATAGGAATACTCTTCGCTGGGCATCAGGAACACCGTTTCCACGTTCTCCGCCAGTTTCCGATTCACGAGCGCCATCTGAAACTCATGCTCGAAATCGGAAATGGCCCGCAGGCCGCGGATGACCGCGTGGGCTCCCATCTGCTGGACGAAATTGACCAAGAGGCCGTCGAAGGTCGTGACTTCCACATGTGGAAGGTCCTTCGTCACGAGCCGGACCATGTCCAGGCGTTCCGCCACGCTGAAGAGCGGGTGTTTGCTCGGATTGTGGGCGACCGCCACGATGATCTTTTCGAACATGCGGAGGCTACGGCGGATGATGTCCGTGTGCCCATGCGTAATGGGATCAAAGGTCCCCGGATAGAGCCCGATCTTCACGAGGTGCCCTCCAGGGCCCTCACGTCGCGGAAGACCGAGAGGGCGGTGTCACCATACTGATAGGTTCGAACCAGACTCAGACGGCCCATCGCTGATGGGGGCACTGATTTGGTGGCATGTTCGAGCACGGCCACGCATTCGGGGGCCAGCAAGGCCGGTTGAAGGTGCCGGCTCCATGTCTCGACGTCGGCCAACCGTTCGTACGGAGGGTCGGCCAACAGGACCTGGTAGGCGTACGCGGCGGCAGGCGGTCGCCTGACGAAGGTTTCCACCTGGCAGGCTTCCACGTTGACACGGTCGGTGATGCCACACCGCGAGAGATTCTGCCGGAGACATCTGAGGCTGGTGGAGTGGTGTTCCACAAACGTCACGGCTGCGGCGCCTCGGCTGAGGGCTTCAATTCCCAATGCGCCAGTACCGGCATAGAGATCCAAGACACGGGCTCCCATGACCTGGGCGCCGAGGATAGAGAAGAGGGCTTCCTTCACACGATCGGTCGTTGGACGGACCAACAACCCGCGGGGCGCTCGTAACTGACGACCTCTCAGCTGCCCGGCAATCACACGCATTGACGCGACTGCACCAGATTGTGCGGACTCTAGCACAGGGATTTTTCGAGGGTCAAGGCGATGGGGACGGACCAGGGAATCAGCCGAGAGGGTGGCCCGGGGGAAGCTGCGCGAGCGTCTCGCGCATCACAGGTCAGGCGGCGGGCTTTGACGCCCTCGGAAGGGATTGACTATAATCCCTTCCATCCTCTTGTCGTGTGATGCGCGAGGCCTGCGAACGACTCGTGAACGAGGAGTCGACCACCGAACGCCGAGCGGACCAGCACCGGAGGTGAGCAGTGAGACTAGCGGGTTGCAGCAGGGGTGACCGGCTGCACTTCGCGAAGCGTCATGCTCTTCTTCCGATTGGCTGAAATCGTGCGGTCAATGATGGCGCCGCAGTTGATGCACTTCCAGGCGTAGAAAATGAGAAAGAAATCCGAGAACCGCTCCAACATCATCATTCCCTTGCACTTCGGACATTCCATCGTATCCTCCCAGGTGGCTAAGTTCACAGCTGGTGGCCTATCTAGCAAGAGATGCACCAAATTGTCATGTTTCGATATTTCAATGGGTTGCGTGTTACGTATTTGTCTCAGGGGATAAAAACAGCCAGGTTCGCTAGTACAAAAACGTCCGAGGTGTCAGTTTTTGTGCAATGATGACGGAACTATGACGCCCAAGAAACAGGCGAACAGCATTGCGACCTGGCCTGAGTCGGAACGCCCTCGCGAGCGGTTGCTTGCGAAGGGTGCGGACACTCTTTCCGATGCGCAGCTGTTGGCCATTCTTCTCCGAACCGGACGGCGCGATTCTTCGGCTGTCCAAGTCGCGATCGACCTTCTCAATCGAAGTGGAGGGCTCGGTGGCCTTTCCACATGCGGCATAGAAGAACTCTGTGCAATTCCCGGTATGGGGCCTGCGAAGGTCGCACAATTGAAAGCCGCGATCGAGTTGGGACGGCGATCGATGGCGATGCCACTATCCACTGGCACACGGATCTCGTCGAGTAGTGATCTCTACAGGCACTTCCATCCCTTGCTCCGTGATCAGAAACACGAGATCTTCAAGATCGTCCTACTCGATGCAAAAAACAGTTTTGTGAAGGAAACGACGATATCAAAGGGCAGTCTCACGCTGAGCATCGTCCATCCGCGGGAGGTCTTCGCGTTTGCCGTGCGTGAATCCGCCGCGGGCATCATCTTCTTGCACAATCATCCCAGTGGAGATCCCACGCCGAGTCCTGAGGATCGGCAATTGACGGATCGACTGGTGGAGGCCGGTAACTTGCTCGGCATTCCGGTACTCGACCATATCGTCATTGGTGACAGCCGGTATGTCAGTTTTGCGGATGAAGGCTGGCTCACAGGCGAAAGATCAGCTCGGCACATAGGGAGAAGTCGAATGGCCTAGGACACCTCGATC
>FKKE01002468.1_pt3 | contig 22664 bp, 25 predicted proteins | sample 1106331 | NCBI WGS metagenome assembly FKKE01 (sample SAMEA3931202, study PRJEB13176) | freshwater metagenome | biome: Drinking water system; feature: drinking water; material: freshwater | place: China | collected 2013-02-06
GAAGCAGCTGCATAGGTTTTTTTATATTGCACAGAGCAGCGGAGCACCAGAGCAGCAGAGAAAACTGAGTATATTCATTTCTTAGTCCGTATTTTGAACTTCGCGGTAAGGACAGTGACGACACCCCGATTCACAACAGTGTCCGCGACCTAAATGATGGAGTCGAGTGAAAACAACGTATCCGGTTTTGGGATCCCGATACGCCGTTTTCCCCGCCTTGCATGCCTCCTCGTGAAGCCGGTTAATAAGTGCCTCGTATTCGCGGTCTTCCATACCTGCTAGACCTGAAATAAGCGATGAACTCCTCTGTGTCTTCTGTGAAACCTCTGTACGCGGAGGAACGCAGAGGTATTTTGCACTCATTTCAGGGTTTGAACAGCTCCAATTGACCAGTTGGGCGTCTAAATGTGGATTTGCTCTCAAAATCCGAATCATCAATTTTGTTCATCCCGAGTTTTTTACAGGTCTCAGCAAACATCCATTCAATCGCCTCCCACCTCGCACCCTCGCCGTGCATCCGACCTCCGAAATCGCTCCGATTGAGCCGGCCCCCGCGCATCTCCTCGATTCCAGCAAGCACCTTCTTCGCACGATTCGGGAAGCTATTCTGAAGTCGCTCAATAAATACTGGCTTCACCTCTCGAGGGAGGCGGACGAGGGTCATGAATGCAGTTGTTGCGCCGTGCTCGTGTGCAGCTTGAAGAATTTGAGCAATCTGATGATCGTTCAACCCAGGAATCACCGGTGCGAGTCCGATACCAACAGGTATCCCCGCTCCGGCGAGTTCACGAAGGGCACGAAGCCGAATACTTGGTCGTGGCGCATACGGCTCAAGGAGTTTACTCGTCTCATCATCATGGAAGGCGAGGCTTATCGTCACGTGAACTGAGGCATCGCGAGCGAGTGCTTGGAGAAGCGAAACATCTCGCCGGATGATCGCCCCCTTGGTAATGATTGCAACTGGATTCTTAAACTCATGACACACCGTGAGGCACTTTCGCGTGAGCTCGTACGAGAGCTCGAGTGGCTGGTAACAATCGGTATTCCCAGAGAAGATTATAAGCTCCCCCCGCCAACTCGGGCGCATGAAAGCTTCGCGAAGGAGACGAGGGGCGTTTGTTTTCACGATTAACTTTCGTTCGAAGTCAGTTCCCGCGCCAAAGTCGAGGTACTGGTGGCTTGGTCGAGCGTAACAGTAAGCACAGCCGTGGAAGCACCCGCGGTAGGGGTTCACGCTGTAACGAAACCCAACATCCGGACTCTTGTTCTCACTAAGAATTGATTTTGCTTGCTCTTCATAGATCTCGAGCTCCACCTCAGGCGGTTCGACGTCGAGCCATTCAAGGTGAGAGTGATGGTAGGGATTCGGCGGGTTCTTCACCCGTCGAAGTGCTTGAAGCGCCGCCTTGTCTTCCATGGGCTCATCGTCCCATAAATTGGAGTGCTACGGAAACCGCGATCAGGAGAATGATCGCGACCTCAAGAATCTCCATCCTTCGACCCGCATTTGCGGTTTCCATTTGCGTGTAGATGTCTTTAATCACGTTCACCTTACGCAGAAGTATTCCCTCTCGTTCTTCAAGGTGGAGGCTTTCGGAAGCGAGGCGGTAAATGCGTGCGAGGTAGTGGTCGCCGACGAGCTTGATTGCATTGTTAATTGCCTCAAAGAGGAGGGTACTGTCGAGCTGGAGATGTCCGATGCGTCGCAGGGCTGCGCGCGTCGGCGAACGCTTCGCCAAAATCTCCCGAGCTTCCTCCATGTCGTCGTCGAGTTGCTCATCGAGGAGTCGTATTTCAAGCAGCTCAACATTGGCAAACTCGAGCACTGAACGGACGCTGTCAAGTTCTCGTCCATGGAGGAAGGCACCATTCCAGTCAACGATGACGATATCTGAGCCACCGTAAGAGAGTTGATAAGAGAGGGCCTCGTCGACTTCCGACGGAGAAAGCTGGTCCTCGTCCGCTCGTAGCAGCTGCGCGATTGTAAGTCGATGGTCGGTGAGCAATTGCGCAAGGGGTGGCGCTCCCCGCATCGCGAGCGCTTCCCAGATGCAATAATCTTCAATGAGTTCCCCCACTTTCGGTCGTTCCACTGCGGGCGTAATTATTTTGAGAATGGTGCTTGCAACATTCCGGGCGGTGGCTCGGAGCATCTCATCCTCATAGATCAGCGAACTCAGCCGGACGAGTTGAGCAAGTGATTGCCCGCTCAGCGGGAACTCGAATGTTACTGAAAGTGCCCCGAAGTCATACACCGTCACCCGCGCATCAGCAGTGCTCTGAAAATCGCCAACCGTTACCGGAAAGCTCGCTAGTGTAATACGCAGCGGCGCCGGACGGTACTCGAACTCCTCAGGATTCTTATGCGTTGGCTTGAGACGTAGTCGTTCGGTGGGAAGAGAGCAGAGCTTCTCTGCTCGTTCGATGTCGACCGAGTAACCGACATCGAGGACGAACATCACCCAGCAAGAGCCCTGTTCGACAATGGCGGAGCTCACGGGTGAGCGCTGAGACGATGCTTCATTCATGATCTTCGTGGACCTACGTTATTGTAATCTACCTGTGGTTGAGGAGAGATTCAAATTCTGGCGGGAAACGTAAAGTGGGGCGCAGAGTGCCCCAAAATAACCTCCTTTCTCGACTACCAGGGGATGATTAGCCTTTTTTCGACCCACTCGCTCTAGCCGATTTGATCAGAGCGCAGCGCGTTCGCGCCAGTCTCTGACAAAGCGTAATTGGTCCTTCCCCCATGGCGATTACGTCGTTACACTTGAGCCAGACGACTTTCCCAATGCCGGAATGAGTTGTGCTGATTGTTACATCGTAGACAATCACATTCGGGTTTTGCGGCGACACGCAAACACCAGCCACGCAATCGACATGCTCGCCGACTGAAAACACAGTATCGTGTCCGCAGTTGAGCATTACTCCGCCAAGATCGATCCCGCGAAGAAATGGAAATGGTGGGAGAGGCACTCGGTCACCATTTCGGCTAATCCAATCGCGAAGCGATCGACACTCAGTGATTGCGGGAAACAGCTCATTCACGACAACCCCATCACCATGGGTGCACTTGGCTACCTTGGTCATCGCTTTCGTCCCTTCCTTGTCATCCTCAGACTTCACACCTCGCGGACATACAAGCCGCACCACTCAATGTCATTTCTCCTAAATGCTCGATTGAATGGCGCGGTTCGTATTAGCGAGGGAAAGCGAACCTTCATCAGGAACTCTGCACCTTGGCCGAGGACAATAGTCAGGAAACGGCTTAGGTTCTTATGATCGCCATCAGATACGCTCAAGTATTCGGACGGCGGCTCGATTTGCAGACGGAAGGCTATATCGGCGAAGCTCATCGGGTTTTACCCATTTAAGCTCGCGATACTCCCGTTTTCGTGGGTGACCGCGAAGGATCTGCGAGCGGCAGAAGTGGAGTCGCCAAGTTATATCCCGCTCGCGGCGTTCGACACAGATGAAATGTGGCCGCACCGAAACCTCCACCCCGAGCTCCTCTTTCACCTCTCGTTTTAGGCAGTGACGGATACTCTCTCCTCGCTCACGTTTCCCACCCGGAAACTCCCAGAAGCCCCCGGCGGACTGTTTGCGCCTCCCGATGAGATAATTCCCATCGCGGTGAATGCAAGCAAGAGCAACGTCAACTGTGGTTTGTGATCTCCCGGATGGGAGGCGTCCTTTCTCTGCCACTTTCTTTAAACTCTCGTATCGTTTATTGCGATAAAATTCGCAGACCCCACGGAGCGGACACTCGCCACATGAGACATGATTCGCCTTACAGATTGTGGCACCGAGGTCCATCAGGGCGTAATTCAACTCGCGTGCTTTCTCGGATTTACTTTGGATTAGTGCAAGAGCACGCGCCTGAGCGATGCGATCAGTACAGCCAAAGACTCGCTTGATCACGCGGTTCACGTTCGTATCGACTGTGGGGACGCACTCCTGAAAGGCAAAGCAGAGAATCGCCGAAGCGGTATAAGGTCCGATGCCTGGAAGCTCCTCCAATGCATCTTGTGACCGCGGGAACTTCCCCTCGTGGTCTGAGACGATATACCGAGAGGTACGAAGGAGGTTTCTCGCGCGTCCGTAGTAGCCAAGTCCACGCCACATCGGGAGCACACTCGGCCAACTTGCCTCGGCCAGTGAATTGAGCGTGGGAAATCGCTTGAGGAACCGGATATAGTAGTCTACCACCCGCGATACTTGCGTTTGCTGGAGCATGACCTCGGAGAGCCAGATTCGGTAGGGATCTCGCGTTTCCCTCCAAGGGAGGGCACGTTTATTCCGCGTATACCAAGTGAGGAGTGGTCTTGTGATCTTCGACTCGGGAGCGGACCTCGTCATGCGTCACTCGTCACGCACTTCATCCTCGAAGCTCCACCAGACGCGAGCATACTTATCACCCTTTTGGAATTGTACACGAAGATTCCCCTTGTAGGCCCGCTGAATTGCATCGCCAATTCGTTTCGCTAAGTGTTCATAGGTTGTCTTTAGCACTATCCGATCCCCGTGATCATCAACGCTCATAATTCGCTCGAGCGGCCGGTTTCCTTTCTCGGCTTGCTCAGTGTTGTGCGCAAGGTGGATCAGCTCTTCGCGGTGTGAAAGCACGAAAGGCCCCTCGAGAGTCACCACACCACCTTCGTAGTGATCGCGAATGCGCTGACAAGCAGGGCAAGTAAACCGATGAGCATCTTTCGGTCGATTTGTTAACCAAACAAACCTTCCTCGTTCATAACTCACTCCACAGTTGGAACAGAGCGCAGGTTCGGGAGGTTTCTCACGAATGAAATAGGGATCATGGTGTGGATCATTGTACGGATCCTGCTGATACTCCTCTCGATGGGTTTTCGATCGCTGTGTCATATCCTACTCCTTTCAAAACATTCTAGGACAGCTGTTGCTTGACTGAAGATCGGGAGTGACATGTCAACAGTAACAAGGGACAGTTGCTCATCCGTCGTTACGTCTTCGAATGACGCTCTCTGTCGCTCAAGCAATTCACGTCGGCCATCCGACCAAGTATCACCTGACCGCTCCCGTTTTTCAAGTCGCGCACGGGTGCTCTCTTCATCTAAGCGACAGAGCACGAAGTGGCAATCTTCGAGATGGAGAGCGGAAGCCAATTTTCGCACTTGAGCTCGTTGATTGCCCTGCGCAAATGACGCGTCAAGGATTACCGATTGGCCTTGACGAATGAGTTGCTCTGTTCGATGGAACATCGCCTGATAGGTTTTCGCGGTGGCTTCAGGCGAGTACTTGCCTGTACCGAAGGCAAGCGTTCGGTCGGATTCAGCTCGGCCGAAGAGATCTTTCCGGACGCGATCACTCTGAATCAAGGTCGCATAGCTGAGCGATTGCAAAAACTCGGCGAGTGTAGATTTTCCGACGCCCATCATTCCAAAGATAACGAGAATGAATGGCGGCGTGAGCGCGAGTGCATAGCGGCAGGCAAGAGCGAGATACAGTTCTGCTCGTACGGGGGTTCCCTTCAAGACCTCAACCTTCGCCCGAACCATCGCCCGGTATGCCGAATAGAAATCGAGTAACTGCTCGTCGAAATAACCGGGGAGTGCCTCGCGATACTGTTCGATGATAGTCTCTGCGAGCTTCGGCTGCAGTCGAAAGTCGAGATCCATGCGGAGAAAGGCGAGATCACTCATCACATCCCCGGTGCGGAGCGATTCGCTAAATTCGACGCAATCGATGATTGTTACAGCTCCTCCTGTCTCGAAGTAGATGTGCTCTGTTCTGAGATCGCCATGCCCATTGATAATGAAACCATCTCTCAGCCGCTCAGCGAACAGCTCGGCACGCTCGCTGAGGAAGAGATTGGTGTAACACTCTACGTATTCGAGGGCATGACGCCCTCCGTCAGAGAGTGGTTGCTTGCGAGCATGCTCCTTGAGAACAGCTAGGTTCTCCTGACAGATCATCTTGATCTGTTCGAGGGTACCATAACGCTTACTCGCTGTTGATTGGCCAGATTTCGTCACCTGCGAATGGTGGAAAGTCGATAGCTTCTCGATCAATTTTTCGAGGTTTCCACCTTCGAGTGAAGCGTTACGTTCGATCATTGCGCGAAGGTTCTGTTCTTGATCAAGTCGCCGCATGAGTACGCTGATTTCGATCGTATTGGTTGACACGCTCAGCATTTCCGATGGGTTCTCGATTACGTCTGCGAGGCGCAGCGGTGAATCTCGGGTTATTGGAAGGACTCCTAGGTAGACTCCATCAGCGAGCCGGCGGTTGAGCAATACTTCATTTGCCGCAGACCGAATGCGCGCGGCGAGCTCGCGATGGTCGACGAAGCCGAAGTTCACCGGCTTCTTGAGCTTAAGAACATGGGTATTCCCGATTAAGACCACCGAGATATGCGTTTCGAGCACTGTTGCGTTTTGAAATTCATCAGGGAAATGTGCCGGGAACCCAACTCGTTCGAGTAATTCCGAGGTAATAGGAGAGAGTGTCGCCATGGGTGATACCTCATTCCATGAGGAGCACCGCCACCTTCGCTTCGCCGAGGACATCTGATGTTGTGCTACCGAAGAGCTTCTCACGAATTCGGTTTGCGCCAAACGCTCCCATCGCGAGAACGCTTGGGTCGACTTCATCCACATAGCGGAGAATCTCTCGGTGCGCGCGGCCAGAGCGGACGATACCAGTCGTTCGTAGCTTATAGTGTGAGAGATACTGGAGTGCTGCTTGCTGAGTATGTTTGCCCCGTTCTACATCGTCATCAACCGTGAGGAGGTGAACGTCATCGAGTTCAGCAAGCTCAGCGAACTGACTCGCAAAACAGAGCACTCGCTCAGCGCCTGGACTCCCATCGTAGGCGATTACCATTCGGCCCTCGCCCTCAGGCTCCGCTGGAACGACAAGAACAGGACGAGAGCTCGAATGGAGGAGTGCATTCGTCGTGAGCCCTCCCTTCAGGTGCTCAAGTCCCGCATGACGCCCGGTATTTCCCATGATTACAAAATCGACTCCTCTTGCTGTTTCAACAATGGATTGACTTGGAAGCCCACGCTTGCGGAGAAAGATGCCATCTACCCTCGCAAGACGGCACTGTTCCGAAAAGAGCTCACCGATACGCGTTGCTTCCTCCTCCAAGCGCTCCGTCTCCCTCAACATCTCCTCGGCGGGGAGTGGAACTGGAGTCACCGGCTCCATTCCCGTGCTTGCAGCAAGCATCCCGGAAAGATCTTGGCGTAAGAGCCGCCGCTCATCTTCGACGTACAGGCCGTAGAGTTTTGCTTTGGTAAGCCCCGCGATACTCGTCGCAATTTTTAACGCTGCGTCAGCTGGTGCCGAGCCATCGACTGGAACGAGCATGCTTCGTATCATGAATTCGCCCTCACCGCGGAACTGGTCTTGTCTTTGGAGGATGTTTGCGACCCATAAGCAAGCCGCCGTAACTCCTCAAGTCGAGCGAGCTCACTAGGGAGCGGCGGAGTTTGATCCTCGCTCCGAAGCTGCTTTTCGTAAAGCTGAAACGCACTTTTCGCTTCGGAAGTTCCGGGGAACTCTTCAATACATTGCTCGAGGTAGAATCCACGGAAAACCTCAAAAGATACTATCGGTAGGTGGAGATAGGCCTTTGCGAGCACGAGCAAGGCTTGCGCGCGTTCGGACGGAGCAAGTGGATTGTCGAGCAACGAGTGGAGCAGCGCCGTCGCGCGGAGAGTAAACACAATTGCATGAACATCATCGTCAATGATTATGTTCGCTTCGGTTTTCTTCAATAACTTCCGGGCTTCCGCAAGTGGCGAGAGCGACAGATCGTCCGGTTGTTCGAGCTTTTTGAGATCAGTGATCCAACTGTCAATGAAACTCTTCATCTCGCCCTCAATCATCCCATTGGCGATCAAAATCTCAAGGCGCTCCCGGGCTACTTTCGGTCGATTTTTTACTCGGACTTCAATCACGAGCCAGAGCTTTAATGTTCGAAGGAGGTTGAGGCTTGCCGCTTGACTCTGACTGAGTGAGGTAGCGAGCGTAAAGAGAGCATTGCTTGCGGCGTCAAACTGTCTTGAACCGAATAGGAATTCCGCTTGAGCCAAACGAGCATCGAAGGAGTGTTCCTCTACTAGCGGAGTGTCACCAACAAAATCGTTCGACACCTCATATCGCGAATGACAAGAGGTGCAGCTCGCCATTAAACCGCGTAAGCGCCAGTTTGCATAATCGGTGGCACCGATGGCGAGTCGATCGCGTGCATCCTGGAGTGCTTCCTGATGGTTCTTCAGCGCCACGGTAAAACCTGGCTCAGGCGTCCGAGCGAGACTTGCCGTTTCCACTCGATGAAAATCGGTAATCATTCGGTCGAGAAGGTTTATGATTGATTGCCGGTTCTTGGGCGAGTCGAACTGCGACGGTGACCAGACGTAGCGGTAGAGCTGCGAGGAAACCTGGTAGATATCTCGCATGTCGGAGCGTATCATTGGCTTCGGCGTGTTCTTGCAGCTAAAAAGTAGGGCAAGGACCACGAGGAGGCTGAGGGAGACGGCCCAATGCTTCATTGTTACGCTGAACCGGTGGTAAGTCATTAGCCTAACTCTGCGCTCCCACCGAGATAGATCAGATCGGCCACTCGGGGGTCTTGGCGAAGGTGTTCCTTGAAACGCGAGACGGCATTTCGATCGGCATTCGTCAGCGGACGATCTTCGGCCTTCGATTCTAATAGTTTCCGGTCCCAGTACTGAACCCGAGCTGCGCGCGGAATTGAACCAAACTCTTTCATTCCCTGTTCCTTAAGAAAACTCGGGTCATACTCCCCCGCCAAGTCCGCAAGCAATTCCGCCACTTGGCTCACACTATGGGGGCCGAGCGTCACGTCGCGAGACAGCTTCACTTTGTGTTTCATCAACACGTCAGCGAGGCAATGGGCCTCATACTCGACAAGTGGCCGTTTTACTACCGAAGCGAGGATTGAGAGGAATGTGTTCTCCTGCTGTTCAACTAATGGGCGAATTGTTGGATCGATCTCGCTCGTCTCTTTTGATCGCGTGCGGGACGAGGGAGTTCCTTCGCTGAGACCGCTGAGGAGTTGTTCTTCGGCAATCGAGAAGTAATCAAGCCAGTCGCGATCGGCGGGTTTTCCATCGGCAGACCAGAGCTGCTTGGCGCGATTCCGGATCTCATGTAAAGGGTCAAGAATATCAATCTGCGCGCGAAGTCGCTCCTTCTTTTCGTTCTGCTCTCCCATTTCGACGAAACCCCATGAGCTTAATTGATAAACACCGAGAATAGAGAGTAGCACAGAGTTTAGTAAAACTCTTCACTTTTCCCGGTGCACACGAGTCCGCATACACCGGGAGAAGTAGGCCGTTTGATTTATTTTGCGGTCGTGACAGGAATTCGCTTCTTCGAGCCCCCCTTCGTTTTCTTGAGCCGAACGGTTAGAATACCGTCCCTCTGCTCGGCATTAATTGACTCGGGATCAATCGTGTCCGGGAGTTCAATTGTTCGCCGAAACGATCCGAACCGGCGCTCACTTACGTAATAGTCTTTCTCTTTTTCTTCACTCTCTTCTCGCTTCTCTCCTTGGACTGTAAGCATGTTCCCAGACAGGGAGAGCTCAACGTCCTTTGGATTGAGGCCAGGTACCTCAACTTTGAGCGTAACCTCAGTATCACTTTCAGCTACATCAAGAGATGGATACCAGGAACTGAATGCAGTTGAACTCTCAGCTGAACGTGGCGAAGCGCCGCCAAAGAACTGGTCAAAAAGCCTATCAACTTCTCCGCGAAACAGAGTGAGTGGCCAACCCATGCTCTCAAATGACTGCTGTCGCTTTCTCGAGGGAAGTATATTCATATTCGTTCCTCCTAAGTTTCCATTCGGTTGTACCCGCGCGTTTGGCGCAATCAAATTCTGAACTCAATGTAGGAGAGAATAAACGCGGGCGCTTATGACGGCGGTCATATTTCTTGAGCACGCAAGTGCCCTATTCCCTATACTTCATTACCAGCTGAAGAGCAGCAAACTGAACGATAATGTCGCTTTCTGATTACCAACTCACGCTCCAACAACAGGTCTATGCCCCGCTCGTTGTCGGTGGGATGGGAGTGGATATTTCGACTGCCGACTTGGCACTCGCTATCGCACGGCTCGGTGGGATCGGCCATATTTCCGACGCGATGGCACCGTGGGTTTCCGACCGCCGCTACCGGACCCATTTTCAGAGTGAAAAGGAAAAGCGCTTCCGCGAGTTTCGCGACCGTCTCGACAAACCAGGCGTAAAGTGGGAGGCCACTGAGACCTACCAGGCTTCACTGCGACACACGCAAGTGACCATGGAGCGCAAGCAGGGGAGCGGCGGTGTCTTTATCAACGTAATGGAAAAGCTCAGCATGGGAGATGCGAGAGAAACGTTACGCGCGCGGCTACGCGGCGCGCTTGACGGAGGAATCGATGGCATCACGCTCTCGGCAGGGCTGCATCTCGGTTCTCTCGAACTTATCGCCGATCATCCTCGCTTCAAAGAAGTGAATCTGGGAATCATTGTATCATCAACGCGCGCGCTTAAGATATTCCTCCGCAGTGCAAAGCGAGCGGGACGGTTACCAGATTACTGCATTGTTGAAGGTCCCCTTGCGGGCGGACACCTCGGATTCGGGCTTGATTGGGGACAGTTCGATCTTAAGGCGATCACGGCTGAAGTCATTAGCTTTTTACGTGAGGAGGAGCTCGATATCGCTGTCATCCCCGCCGGTGGAATATTTACTGGAACTGATGCAACCGATTTGCTCAAAGGTGGCGCCGCGGCAGTTCAGGTAGCAACACGCTTTACGATTACTCAGGAGTGTGGCTTACCACAAACCGTCAAAGAAATTTATTTACGAGCGACAGAAGATGACATTGTCGTCAATCTCGTCTCGCCCACCGGATATGCAATGCGAATGCTTCGCTCAAGTCCATGCCTGGCGTCGAACGTCCGGCCCCAATGCGAAGCGCTGGGATACATGCTCGATCGCGAAGGTCATTGCGCCTATCACGACGCCTATCAATCAACACCAACGGATAGTTCGGGGGAGAAACTCCCAGTCCGAGAGAAAATGTGCATCTGTTACCATTTCATGCGCTTTAACTGTTATACCTGCGGGCATTTTGTTTACCGATTGAAGGATACGACGACCCGTTTTGTAGATGGAAAGTATTATCTCCCCATCGCTGAGCAGGTTTTCTCGGACTATATGACGAGTGAGAATCACGAGATTAATCGCGCTTCGCCGATTACCCAATTCTAAATATTCAGTGAACCACATGATATCTCTGCGTCCTCAGCGTCCTCTGTGGTTCATAATTAAATTATATTAAACCACAGAGGACACAGAGGACGCAGTTCACTCCGCTATCAATTGCGAGAGGGCGGGCAGATTGTTAATTTTGATAATTCCCGTCGTGGAGAGATCGAGCAATCCATCACGTTCCATGCTCTTGGTCACGCGAATAGCAGTTTCTACAGTTGTGCCGGTGAGATCGGCAAGTTCCTGACGGGTAATTGGCACCTCGGCAATGTTTGCCATTTCCACCCGTTCCCCAAGACGCGGAACGAGCGCTACTAAGGCCGACACAATTCGCACCTCAACGCGATCATGCGCCAGCGCTCGAGAGAGGTTATGCGAGTTTTGAAGCCGAGCAGCGAGCACATCAATGATATGTCGATACAACTCTGGATAACGATCGAGGAGAAGAACAATCGTCTCGCGCTTAACGGAGAGCACCTCACTTGGAATCTGCACCCGTATTGAAAGTGAATATGATGAGCGTCCGAGTGCGGCAGTAAGCCCGTAAATGTCGCCCGGAGCGAGAAGCTCAACGATGAGATCACGACCACTTGCGGAAGTTTTCACCATTGCGATTCTGCCCGAGAGAACCAAGAATCCATTCGTATCGAGGTCTCCCTCGAAGGCGACATATTCGCCTGCCGGGAACTTTCGGCAGATACAGTGTCGCGCGAGTATTCGTATACCCTCCTCGGGAAGTTTGGTGAATGGATCGATTTGCCTCAGCCAGCGAGCTGCGGCGAGATGATTCGGATCGGTGAGTTCGACCCCCTGCTCAGCTGTTTGCTCGGCAGCAGCGGAGGACGGAGCGGTGTTTTTCTCTCGCAGACGTAACTGATGTCGATGGAGAGCAAATTCGAGGGCGACGCGTAACTCGATCTCTTCAAACGGTTTGAGCACATAACCGTATGGGTCGGTAATTTTTGCGCGATCGAGAGTGGCGCGGTCTGCATGTGCGGTAAGGTAGACAATCGGGATGTCGAGTTCAGTTCGAATTCGAGCCGCCGCTTGAATCCCATCCATTTCTCCCTTCAATTTTATGTCCACCAGCGCGAGTTCGGGACGAAGTTCGTTTGCCTTCCGTATCGCGTCGTCACCTCTCGCGGCCGTTGCGCAGACATCAAATCCCAGCTTCTTCAAGCTATCCTGAATATCAGAGGCGACTATTGCCTCATCTTCAACTACGAGAATGCGTGGACGATCCATAGGCTACGGCGAGTTTACATGTTCTCTTGAAACGTAATTAAAAACTTTGTTCCTGCTTGTCGGTCGAGCGCAATCCGACCGGACAATTGTTCGGTGAGGTTTCGCACGAGGCGAAGCCCAAGGGTATCAACACTAAATATGTCCTTCTCGCTCGAAAAACCAATTCCATTATCGGATACTTCGAGAATGAATTCGCCGGCGCTATTACGCGAGAGGTTAACGCGCACGATACCCCCCCGAGCGCCCGGAAAGGCGTGTTTCACCGAATTGGACACCAATTCATTGATGATTAAACCGCAGGGAATAGCGGTGTCAAGTCCGAGCCGTATTCCTTGACCACTCACTCTCATTTCAACGCCCTTCGGTCCACCGTATGAACGCAGTAAGTTTGCGGTGAGGCCCTGAATATACTCGGTAAAATCAATTTGCGCTAAGTCGCTCGATTGGTAGAGCATTTCGTGAATCAAGGCGATTGTCTTCACCCGGTTCTGACTCTCCTTGAGCAGCTCAAGTGCACCATCATCCGTGCCATAGCGCGATTGCAAATTAAGCAGGCTCGAGATGATCTGCAGATTGTTTTTCACTCGGTGATGAATCTCTTTGAGGAGCACTTCCTTTTCTCGTAACGAGGCGTGAACAAGCTGCTCACTGAGCTTGCGCTGGGTGATGTCGCGAAGAATTGCGGTAAAAAGCGACTCCCCGCCGATTGAAAACTTCGAGATTGAAGCTTCGCAGGGAAATTCCTGGCCATTTTTGCGGATTCCGAATACCTCACTCCGCTCCGCCATGAGACGATTTACGACACTGGATTGGCGAAAAGTATCAACATGTTTCCGATGCGTCTCGTGGAAGCGTTTGGGGATGAGCAGATCGAGCGGCTGTCCGAGGACCTCAGCGGCGGCGTAGCCGAAAATCTTCTCGGCTCCCTTGTTAAACACCACCACCTCCTGCGCTGCGTTCACCGAAATGACTGCATCGTTAGCAATATCGAGAATGCCAAAGAATCGAGCATGATTCTTCTCCAGGTCATCTTCAAAGATCTTGCGGCGTTCGATTTCGCGTTTGAGCGCTCGATTAGTGAAAAAAAACAGGACGGCCAACCCGAGCGCGAGAAAGAACAGAATTCCGAAGAGGATCAGTGCGTAACCCATCCGCCGCAGGATAAAACCGTTCTTCTAAGCTTTCAAGCGATAGATGACCGCGCTCAATCGAAAAGGGCCAGGCGAAGACGCTCGAGTTCGCGTTCCCAGAAGTAAAGCGCCGCGTCAGCCCGAGCGGCGAGGCTGGGCGGTGGGGCGGGCGAGGTATCGCCCATCTGCTCTTTACCGGAATGTTGCAAACAGAGACGGATCAGGGGAAAAAGCATCTGCTCTTCCCGGTTCATATGTTGGAGGAGATATCGCCCATAGCGGCCGAGAAGTGTTTCTGCTTTCATCACAAGCTCATCGCTCAATGGTTCGCGAGCGATCTCTGCGATCTCGCCCAATAACTCGTCAGAGAAAGCATGGTCCTCGTACAAAGTCTCGAGCACATTCGCAATCGAATCGCTCGCAAAACCGCTCAGCCATAGGAAAAGGAATTTGTCTTCCCGCGGTCGGTGAATCGCAGAACAGAAATCTTGGAAGAAGCAATTGAGCACAGGGAGAGCTTTCTTCATCGGGCACTCATTTAGTGTGGTTGACAGCGTCGACACATTCACTGCGATTTCAGCGGCACGAGCGATCAGGCGATGCTCTTCGGTAATGACCGCAATAAGTTCGAGTGGCGAAAATTCGGCGATAGGGTGCATTCTTGTGTTTACACCACGGGAGTTGAGAATAAGGTTTCTCGATTGCAACATTTCTTCACGGGTATATGCTACGGGTTTGTGTTTCCGATGCTTTATGACCGGGGTCATAAGGTTTATTTTCGCGGAGCGATGTAATTGGCGTGAGGCTGAAGCTGAATATCCACGCCATTAACTTTTGTAGGGAAAGAATATGGAACTTCGAAAACCAGTCCGCGGGCCAATTCGAGCGCAAGACATTATGACGAAAAATCCGGTAGCAGTGGAAGTTACGAGCATGGTGCAAGAGGTTTCGGATAAACTCTTTGCCGCTGATGTGCGACACATTCCGGTCGTGAGCAAGGGCGAGCTCGTCGGAATCGTGAGCGACCGTGACCTCCGAAGTTACCTGCTGCCGCGGGACGAACGATTGGCTCACGCGGATGTGGCGAATGAAAGGCTTCGGGCCCCGGTGAGCGCCGTGCTTCAGGGAGACGTCATCTCGGTTCATCCTGATACCGAGATTCAAGAAGTAATAGACTTGATGGTCGATCAAAAAATTGGCGCGGTGCCCGTCGTGGAGTCGACGAACAACCGGCTGCTCGGAATCATCAGCTACGTCGACGTGCTCCGCGTGGCAAGCGAATATCTGCCATGAACTCACCTCTGGAGCGGCTTATGTTCAACACGAACACGAGCAACTCCGTTGACTGGAAAGCGTCGCCGGCAAAGCATCTCGAGGTCGTAGAAGTCTGAGAGCATGCGGAGGAGGAGGGTCGTGAGACATGCAGGGTAATTGGGGGAGGGGGACTCGGAGCCGCCTTGAAGAGCGGTTTCTTGAGGGGCCAGCGGGGAAGTTCCGTGAGTTCTTACGTGCCGTTCGGATTTTTATCGAATGTATTAAAGGCTTTCGTGCACTTCATTACGTTGGGCCGTGTGTTACGGTCTTTGGGTCAGCTCGCTTCGACGAGCATCATCGCTACTACCAGCTTGGGAGGGAAGTCGGCAGACGGATAGCGAGCGTTGGTTTTACCGTGATGACAGGTGGGGGGCCTGGAATTATGGAGGCAGCAAACCGTGGCGCGAAAGATGCCGGAGGCTATTCCGTTGGCTGCAATATTAAGCTGCCAAAAGAGCAGGTGCCTAACAAATTCCTCGATCGGTGGGTGGAGTTTCATTACTTCTTTGTTCGTAAACTTATGCTGGTGAAGTACTCCTATGCCTTTGTCGCTCTCCCTGGTGGTTTTGGCACAATGGATGAAATCTTCGAATCCGCAACACTCATTCAAACCGGGAAGATTAAAGATTTCCCGCTGATCCTGATGGGACGCGAATATTGGTCGCCGTTGATGGAGTTCATGGAGCAGCGCTTTCTCGCTCTTAAAACGATTGACCAGAAAGATTTCGACCGGATTACACTCACCGATAGTCCTGATGAAGCCGCCCAGATTATCGCCGATTGTGCATCTCGCAAATTCGGTATCCGACTGCGAAAAGAGCAATTAAATTACTCTTCATCGTCAGACAATTCACGCTGAGAAACACTTCGTCGGCGTCCGCCTGCAGCCTTGAGTTGATAGATGAGATTTCCGGCACTCACTGCTGTCCGAGGAGTTATGGGAACCCCAGCGGCACGTAGGAGGCAGGCGACCCACACATTACAAGTTTTCGGAAAATAGTATTTTTCTTGCGCGAGGTAGAAATAGCCATCACCGTATAGGGACCGTCCGATTCGGATTACTTCTCCATCAGTTGCACGAGCGTAACTGTTATGGATGAGCTGTGTTAACCGATTGAAACCTTCGATCGACACGGACATTCTGACCAATTCGCTTAAAGGAAAACTGTCGTCGCGTGGAGTTGGAAGGCCGACTACTTGGAGGACACTATCGCCGGGAAACAAGGCGCGCACGGCGGAACCTACGCCAGCGTTAGGGTCTTGGTAGAAGTTGCGATCGCCCCAGCCGATCTCGAGTGAAACCGCCTGGGGAAAATCAGCGATTTCTGGCCAGAGGCGTCGGTCAACATCTTCGCGAGCTACAACGAGGCCTACATGCCAAGTGTGCCGCACAACCGAGATCTCTTTGCTCGGTACAGCATCTGGAAGGGGAGAACTATGAAATGAGCAAGGGCTGCAACTCGAAGCAAGAAATAGCGCTATCAGAATGACGATTGAGGGGGAATATCTCAAGGCTTCCGTCTATAACCTCAGCTAAATTCCCTACTATTGAGTAGCAGGCCCCAGAAAGGGGTATCATCATGGTTAACGTGTTGGTTGTGGATGATTGTGCCATGATGAGGGGATTGATGAAACAGTTTCTGCGGAACGAGAACGTGACAGTGTTCTATGCGGTAACTGCCGCTGAAGCCGCGATGTTTGTACGGAAGTGGAACTTCTTCGGCTCCTTCGTTGACGGTCGTTTATCAGGCGAGGACAGCCATGCATTCGTTCGCGATTATCTGGTCGGGGCAGTGCCACACATTTGGCGGATCGCAAGCCATCCCGGTTATTTCCAAGGCGTCGACAAGAGGGTGCTCGGTCACGGGGTGATCGATAAAGCAAACCTCCAAATCTGTGCCGACGTCCTGCGAGATGCACTTCGCGAGGAATCGCGCGTGCATTAAAGTGTTCTTTAACCTGGCGAGACTGCTACTCGTCCACGAGCTATCTTTACTCGTTAAGGTTCGTGCAAATGTATGAATGACTCACTAATGCATTCGCCCTGTTCTCATAAAACACGACTGCATCAGCATTAAACGGGCCAGGTCCAGTAAACATCGCTGCCCCACCGTTTCGTCCATAGACACAGCCTCTCTTGAGTTCAACGGGTGTCATGACTGGTTCGCCCCAAATTTTTACTGCGTACCCTTGAGGGATGATCTGCTGAACGACCGCATTAACGTAGTTGAGTTGGTCGCGATCAATATCGCAGGAGCTTTCTCCCACTTCCACTGTGCAAGATACTGAGACTACATGGAACGGAATTTTGTTATCTTGATGATAGAAAAAACCGACGCCCATTGGACATGGTCTACGGTAGAGGGCACCATGGCTCTGTGCATTCCCGGTGCTAAATGAACCTACGTAATCAACGCCACAAGTAATTGCGTCGATCCTCGGTAGTTTCGGTATCGCATTGCCACGCTCTACTTCAGGTGTTCGAGACAATCCGGTGAGGCTGCGCGGATCTTTTGATTGAGCAAGGCTTTCTGACACGGGAATCAGAATGACCAATATAATTGCGACAAAGTTTCGTTTTAGGCGTCTTCGCAGGAAGTCCCGCATATTCTCTCCTTATTAGCTACACGATCAACAATTCCCACCCAAGGGTCGTTATAGGCCGTTGAGCAATTCTAGTAACACAAAAACTTGCCCCCGATTTTGTTCAGATTGACGCCTCTTCTCAGATGTGCAGAATACACATCTAACAATGTTCTGTCAAACGCTCCAAAATGCTCGATGCTTGGAAAACACATACTTTTCGTCGCCTTAGCAGTGAAACCATAGAGAGTGTGAGGATGATATCGTGAGAATATTTTAGAGCCGCTAAACGTCGAAGGTTCAAAGAGAGCTTCCGGGCGCTGCTTTGCTAAGCAATTCGGAGAGTTCCTTTCTAAGTCTAACTGTAGTTTATTTTATCGCAAAGCAGCGCCCGGAGGCTCTCTTTCTTTTTGCTCGCTCTCGACAACATCTCCTCTTGCCTATATTTTTACTCAGCGATAATTTCTAAGATCTTCCATGCCCAAGAGAAGCACAGCAGAAAAACTCCCGCGGTGTTGGTGGTGCGGCGACGACCCACTCTATGTTGAGTACCATGATACCGAATGGGGAGTGCCGCTCCATGACGACCGGAAGATCTTCGAGATGCTTATCCTCGAAGGATTCCAAGCGGGGCTTTCGTGGATAACAATCCTCCGTAAGCGCAAGAACTTTCGGAAAGCATTCGCACGATTTAACCCAGAACGTATTGCGCGGTTTACCCAGCGGGATGTCTCACGATTAATGAGCGATCAGGGAATTATTCGTAATCGGTTGAAGATTGAAGGTGCGGTGAAGAACGCACGTGGATATCTCGATGTCTGTGAGGAGTTCGGGAGCTTCGACCGTTACATCTGGCAATTTACCGGTTACAAGACTTTGAGCAACCCTCGCGGACTTACCCGAAAAACAATTCGCGCAACTTCGCCTGAATCCGACGCAATGTCCAAGGATTTAAAACGGCGGGGCTTTACCTTTGTCGGCTCGACGATCTGTTATGCCCACATGCAAGCAACCGGAATGGTAGACGACCACGTGTCGGGCTGCTTTAAGTATAAAAGGCGCTAACCAAAATGGATCAGCCGTCAAAGGAGCAGAATTTTTGGCGAAAGTGCAGCAGTTGTAAACGCGAAATCGCATTCAATGCAAAGTATTTCATCTGTTCGGTGAGTACCTGTCAACATAAGCGGACCGGTTTTGTTTTCTGTTCTGTCCCGTGCTGGGACGCGCATCTTGGGTTTGCACGTCATCGTTCAGCCTATGTTGAAGATGCGCTCGCTCCGAGCCGGGAAGAAGCAAGGCGAGAGGAAGAGGCGCAATCGAAAGCTCCCGAAGGGCCGCAGCGGAGAATTATTACCCAGCCGCCACCCGCTGCCCCGAGTCAACCTACAAACGCATCAACGCTCCCGCATACTGATACCCTTGTTGTTGTATCGAAGGTGAAACAGCTCATTCGTGAACAATCCGAGATGAATACGAGTCAGTGCGCCATCGATGCGCTCACCGAGCTGGTAGTGAAAGAATGCCTCGAAGCAATCAAGCGAGCAAGAGACTCGGAACGAAAGACAGTCATGGGTCGAGATATTGGAAGGAAATTGTGACAATCACAATTTCCTTCCTCGCGAGCGCACTACCGCAGTAAGAGGAACCGCCAGTCCAAACACTCCGACTACTGTTGCTCCAGTCGGAAGATCAAAGAGATACGAGAGTGATATCCCAGTGATACTTGCGAGCAAGCCGATGCCCCAACCGATAACAATCCGCCGCGGCATGCTGCGCGTAAGCAGCGCTCCACAGACTGCGGGGACAACGAGAAACGAGAAGACGAGTAACACTCCAGCAACTTCTACCGAACTCGTGACGACAAATCCAAAAGTGGCATAGAACAGAAAATCCCAGTAACGGATATTCATTCCACGGGCATAAGCCTCATTCGGAGCCGTCGATATGAGCAAGAACTGCTTGCGGAAAGAGAAATGAATGACGCCGATAATCAGGTAAATTGCTGCGATCTTTACAATCTCTGGCCAGCCAATAAATAACAGATGACCAACCATCAAGCTCTTTAACTCTTCTCCACCTTCCGGCGCTCGACTGAGAATGAGAATCGACAGAGCGGCTGCAACCGCATAGGTGATGCCGATAATTGCCTCTTGTGGAACAACCGGCTGCTTGCGGCGAGTCACTGCAAAAACGAGCGCACCAAATAGGGTGAACATGAGCGCAACAAAGTATCCCCCTTGAGAGTGAAGTTCTAGGCCAAAGAGAAAACCAACAGTGCTCCCGAGTGCAGCAATCTGGGCGAGCGCGAGGTCAACAAAGATGACCCCACGCTCGATAACATGCACCCCAAGATATGCATGAATGCCAGTGAGGATCAGACACGCGACAAATGGCGGGAACATTAATTCAAAAAATTCAGCCATTGGCGAGTACCCGCATAAGTTCTTTTACGGCAAAATCAATCATACTGATATAATCCGGACAGTTCGGGGTTTCTCCAACGTTCTGACAGAGAGTAATAGTATTCACCGAAGTTTTCTTCCGCAGGTAATCTGCTGCTTCTCGTGGATAAAATGAGGTTTGAACTACTGCTCTTGTCCCGGTGCGCTTGATGTACTCCACAAGCTCCTCCAGATGCCGCGGCCCCGGTGGAATGCCAGGTTTTGGTTCGATAAACTCCTCCATGCGTACACCGAGAAATTGCATCAAGTATGGCCATTCATTGTGGTAGCCGATCACTGTTTTCCCATGATGCGGAGCTGCATTCGTGAGCCACTCTTTTGTCTTCGCTTGAAGTTTCTCCTCAAAGACACGGAGATTGTTTTCGTAAGTGGCTTTTCCGGCAACATCCAATTCGCTTAATTTCGTGGCGATCCTTTGCGCGATGATCAAGCCATTTCTCGGATCAATCCAATAATGGGGATTGCCGGCTTGATGGATGTCTCCCTCAGCCCGACTCACCTGACCTTCTGGGACTTCCAAGAGGGGGATGCCTACCGAGAGGTCGAGCTGTCTTGCTCCGCCGTAACGAAGCTCTGATCTCGCCGCAGCGTCAAGCAAAGGATCTCGCCAAGCTTCTAGGTCCAATCCGCTATGAATGAATAGGTCTGCGCGCTTGAGTTTCAAAACATCACTCGGCCGCGGTTCGATGAAGTGCGGATTGAACTTAGGCGAAGCGACTGATGTCACCTCTACACGCTCACCGCCGATACTATGCACAATATCAGCGTAGCTTGAGAGTGTCGTCACGACTCGAAACGGTTCATCTGCACGACTCAACGAGGGCAAGAGTGTTACAGTGATTAAGATCGCAATGGATATTATGAATTTCATGTTCTTCTCCTACTGTAATTGGTGCTTGTGCGTTCCGATGGCAAATGTTCCCTGAAAATACACCCGATTATCGTTCGTATCGTCGATCAAACGTGCGTATTGGTATTGGAGTCGCCACCTCGCAAACTCGCTCTGATAGAATGTCAAGTATCCTGCAAGCGCGTACTCATCGTCGGAAACGATCTCGGACTCAGTTGCGATGGGCTCGACCCAATCCCAACGCGTGCCCAACCCCCAACGCTCTCCCAACCGGTAGTCAGCGAGCACATAGTAACCCCAGGGGTGATCCTTATCGAGGAAGTTCAACTCCTCCTCCTCGTTGCTCTGTGGGGGATCGCGGTCTACGATGTAGAACTCGCTCTGGAGTTTGAACTTATTACGCGGAGTAACGAAATGAGTTGCCATAAGATCAACACCAATTGCGTTCACCTCGCGACCACTATCGTTATCGGTAGAGCCACTCAACCAGCTCAGCCCGAACTCCGTATTCGTTTCATCGGAGAGATCAAAGGCATGTCGAAGCCTCCCGTAGAGCGTTGGGATTCTGTGCGATGCTCCGAAGAGCTGCCCTTCCTCGCCGTTTCCGCCTTCAATCCCACCGAGAATGAATTCCTGGGTGAAGTTTTCAAGCGATAGCGGCGTGAACCAACTTAGCTCCGCGCCAGACTTGGATAGTCCCTCAGCCCCGAAGTAGCGTTGAATCACGACGGGCACGTCCACAGTGTCAAGCGAATCGCGGTGGATCGGAAGAACCCGACCAATTCTCGGTTTCAGCCTCCCGACTCGAGCCTTAGTGTCGAAAGGCAGATCCCAGAGCGAAGCATATGCCTCCTCGAGTTCGGGATCTTCTGTATCGGAGAAAACTATTGTGGCATCGAGACGTGAGTAGGGATCAATGTCATGTCCAAGAACGAGCTCGAAGTCGCGCACGCTCACTTTGTCATTTCCCTCACCATCTTCTTTGCTCTCTGTGGAGAACGCGACAATGTCGGCGATCGCCCCGATATCGGGAAGATATGAGGCGCGCCGTGCTGTCGCCGGAGGAGGAGCGGGGACTTGCGCTATAGCGGACGGAGGTTCGGAAGCCTGTGCTTCCGGCGCTCCCGTGCTCGCCGCCTGTTTGCGAAGCCCGCGATTTTCGTTCTGTAAATCATTAATCTCTGTCTGTTGCTGGGAGACGGTTCGTTGCAGCGATTTCACCATGTCCTTAAGCTCGTTTACGCTTGCGACTAACGCCTGCAAGTCGGCATCGTCAGCGCGAGTCGTTACAGGATTTCCGAAAATAATAAGTACTAAAAGGAATATGACAATTGTCCGTGCCATGAAGAATTACTCCCCATTCAAAATGTGAAACCATTACGAGTATCAGTATCCATCACCCCTCGCAGGACTGTGCCCGTGAAGAAATCGATGAACTGAGGGAAAAGAATGTTTAGGAGAAGACGAGGTGCGGCGGGCCTCGCGGCGTGCGTGTAGAGAGAATGGTTTCGGACGTTAGGAGATAAGCAGTCTGAACGGGAGGCAGCTTTTCCTCGAGACAAAGAAGCGGAGCATTGTGAGTCGGTCGAAGCGTGACTGTCGACGAACTAGAGCGAAACACACATTCCAGGCAATCCGAACCAGAGTCCTCGCTACCAGAGCTGCAGCTGGAGAAAGAAGCATGTTCAGGGGTGCTCAGATGGAAGTGGGCTGCGCTAAGAATACTGCCGCAAAGGATTAAGAAAACTGAGAGAGTGCGAAGTATTTGCGCAGGTGGTCGCATGGTGTAGTGGATCAAAATGGTGACAGTCAC
>FKKE01000609.1_pt2 | contig 22660 bp, 24 predicted proteins | sample 1106331 | NCBI WGS metagenome assembly FKKE01 (sample SAMEA3931202, study PRJEB13176) | freshwater metagenome | biome: Drinking water system; feature: drinking water; material: freshwater | place: China | collected 2013-02-06
CGCTTCGCCGCGGGCGCCGGCGGATGCGCGCGCCGGGAGGTCCGCAGAACACGTCGAGGCCAACCGGCAAATCAAGATTGGCGCTCATTTGTCAGCTTTCTTACCTGAACCGTTGAGGCTAGGAGCGCGGCTTCGAAGTTCGCGGCCGACAAGAACCCGCGGGCGCGGCGATGCGAGGAGACCAGATGTCCGATATCCGCTTTGACGATCAGGTTGTTGTTGTCACCGGCGCCGGCGGCGGGCTTGGCCGCAGCCACGCGCTCGAGTTCGCGCGCCGCGGCGCCAAGGTCGTGGTCAACGATCTGGGCGGCGCGCTCGACGGATCCGGCGGCTCCTCCGCCGCCGCCGAGGCAGTCGTGGCGGAAATCACCAAAGCCGGCGGCGAAGCCATCGCCGACGGCGCGTCGGTCACCAGCGATGCCGGCGTCGCGGCCATGGTCGAGCGCGCCATGTCGAAATGGGGCCGCATCGACGCGCTGATCGCCAATGCCGGCATCCTGCGCGACAAGAGCTTCTCCAAGATGGAGCTCGCCGACTTCGCCGCCGTCGTCGACGTGCACCTGATGGGCACGGTGAAGCCGCTGAAGGCGATGTGGGATATCATGCGCGCGCAGAATTACGGGCGCATCGTCGTCACCACTTCGTCGACCGGCCTCTACGGCAATTTCGGCCAGGCCAATTACGGCGCCGCCAAGCTCGCTTTGGTCGGGCTGATGAACACCATCCGCCTCGAAGGCGCCAAGAACGACATCCGCATCAACGCGATCTCGCCGGTCGCCGCCACGCGCATGACCGAAAACCTGATGCCGCCGGAAATGCTGGCCAAGCTCGGGCCCGAACAAGTCACGCCCGGCGTCGTCTATCTGGCCTCGAAGGAGGCCCCGAACGGCGCCATCCTGACCGCCGGCGCCGGCGTCTTCGCGCTGGCGCAGATCACCGAAACCGAGGGCGCCTATCTCGGCCAAGGCGCAAGCGCCGAGGCGGTGCGCGATCGCTGGGCGGAGATCACCGACCCCGCCGGCCGCGAGGCCTATGCCGGAGGCCACATGCAGACTCAGAAATTCCTGCGCAAATTGCAGGGGTGACGTCGCGGCCACGGCGCTCCAGCGGGCCTGGGTTACCGCATGCATGGGTGCTGGCCCGTTTTGGGCATGCCTGGGCTCGCCTGAGCGGCTAGGAAGCCGCCCATGGAGCTGATCTATCTCCTCCTTGGGCTGCAGACCGCCGCCGCCTTGGCGGGCGGCGTTTTCCTGTGGCGGCGGCAGAGCCGGCAGACGACCGAGATCGCCGCTTTGCGCGAAGCCTTGGTCCAGGCGCAGGCGGCCGTCGCGGCCAAACCGGCGCGCCGCGCGGCGGCCGGCGGCGAAGTCATTTCGCTCAGGGGCGCGCCGCCGCGTGCGCAAGCCGACCCACTCGAACCGCCAGCCCGTTCTGCGCCGAAAACCGGCGCCTCGACGGAGAGCATCCGTGGCCTCGTCCTCGGCGCGCTCGCCTTCGCCCCAGCGCTGGGCCTCGCCTTCGGCGCCAGCGTTGCGCTTGTCGTCGCCATCGGGCTCGTGGTCGGCGCGGCGATGCTGGCCGCGTCGCTTCACGCCGCCTGGCGCGCCGGCGCCTGGGCCGGTGTTGCGACCGCCAGCGTCTGGGCCATCGTCGGCCTTGGCGCCGGCTCGGCTGAAACGTCAGCCTTGAGTTTTTCCATCGCCGCCGCACTCGCGGGCGTGACCGGCCTCGTTCACGCGCACCAAATGCGCGGCGCGGCGGGCGCGGCCATGGCGGCGGCCATGCTCTGCGCCACGCTCGCGCTGGGCGGACAGATCGGCATGATCGGCGCCGCCGGCGGCGCCTTTGGATTCGTCGTTGCGGCGGCGGCGATTACCGGCGCCGCCAATCTGCGCCTCGAAGGCCTCACTCTCGGCGCCTTCGCGGCGGCGCTTGCAGGATTGTTCGTGCTCAGCGGCCAGGATAGCGCCGCCATCTGGTTTACCCCGGCGGCGGCTTGGGCGGGCGCGCTCTTCTTCGCCATCGCTGCCATCCGCACGCCGCAACTCGGCCCGCGCGGCGCGCTCATCGCCGGCATCGGCGTCTTGGCGCCGCTGGCTGCGATCGCCGCACTCTATTTGGCGCAACAGGGGCTCGCCAACCGCTTCGCGGCGGCGGGCGCATTCCTTGTACTCGCGGGCCTGATCGGCGCCGTGATCGCGGCCGCGGCGGCCCGGCGCGAGCGCGGACTGGAGAGCTTGAAGCTGACGCTGTGGGTATTGTCGCTCGGCGCGTTCGCAGCGCTGATCGCCGCTGTCGCGTTGGCCATTCCCGCTGCGCTCGCCGCGCTCTTGTTCGCGCTGACCGCATTGGCGCTCGCAGCCATCGATCTGAAAATGCCGGCGCGTTTGCGGAACGGCTTTGCCGTGCTGAGCGCCGCCGGCGTCGCTGCTTTCGCGGTGGTCAGCGCACAGCAAGTGCTGACGGAATCGAACGCTTGGCCCGCATTCGCGCTGATCGGCTTGGGCGCCGCCGCGCCCGCATTGGCGCTCGGCGCGGCCGCATACGCGGCGCGGCGCAGGCAGGCGCCCTCTTGCGAGGCCGCGCTCGAACTGTTCGCGACACTGCTCGCGATCGGCGCAGCGAGCCTCGTCCTACGCCTGCTCTATTCCGGCGGCGCGTTCATGCTGACGCCGGTGAGCTTCGCCGAACTCGGGGCCCATGCCGGAATTTGCATCGCTGCGGGCGCCGCGCTGCGTTGGCGCGCGCGCCATGGGGCGCGTTTGCTGCGCGTTGGCTTGACCTATCTGTTGTGGATGGGCGCGCTCGCCGCTTTGACGGTCGCCGCCTTGCTGTGGCTGACGCCGTTCTGGAGCGCGCGAGAGAGCACTGCGGCGCTCATCGGACGCGACACGCTGGGCTTCCTCATGCCGGCGATTGCGCTGTTTGCACTCTGGCGGCTGTGGCGCAGCCGCCGCGCCGATCTGGAGGCGCGCATCTCGCTGGCGGCGGCTGCGCTATTGCTCGCCGCATTCGTAACGATGGAAGTCTCAAGCGCCGACGGCGACGCCAATTGGCTGGGGGCAGTCGCGGGCAGCTTGGCCTTCGCGCTCGCTATCGCAATCAACTTCATCCCCGGCGTTGTGCGCCGGCGGCGTCAGCTGCCCCAGCAGGCGTAGGCGACTTCCCGCATCCGCTGCGGGCCGCCGTCGAGATAAGTGTGCGTCTCGTTGTTGACGGTGACCGAGAGCCGGTCGCTCGGCTGCACCGCCGCCAGGATCGGCGGGCGCTGCGGGAGATTGATGACGACGCTACGATTGCGGCCGCGCCCCTCGAGGCTCATCGGCACATTGACGCTCATGGCGCCGATGCGCACCGCCGCGGTGCGGGCGCCGCGGGCGCTGCGCGCTAGAGTGAAATCGGTGACGACGATATCACCCGTCGGCGGGCGACAGGTGAGCGTGGCGGTGACGCGCCCGCGCTCGTCGCGCTGGGTGGCGGTGGCGACGCCATCGACATAAGCATAGCTCCAGCCGGCCTGCTGCTGCGCGGGCGCAACGCCGGGCGCGGCCAAGGCCAACGCGCTCACCAGACCGATCAACACTTTGCGCATGCCGCTGCTCCTCCTCGCGGCCGGCTGATTAGCACGCCAGCGTTGGAGTGGGATGCCCCAAGACTGTTGAAGCTTGGTAATTATCAGCTGGCGCGGGCCAGCAAGACCCCGCCCTGCTCCAGTTCCAGCAGGATTTGCTTGCGTTCGAGGCCGCCGCCAAAGCCGGTCAGGCTGCCATTGGCCCCGATCACGCGATGACAGGGGATAATGATCGAGACCGGATTGCGCCCATTGGCGGCGCCGACCGCGCGCGTCGCCTTCGGCGCGCCTATGGCCAGGGCCTGCTGTGCATAAGTCCGGGTTGCGCCATAGGGGATGGTCTGCAGCGCCGCCCACACCTTCTGCTGAAACGCAGTGCCCTGCGGCGCCACCCTGACTTTGAACGCGCGCAGCTTGCCGGCAAAGTAGGCGTCCAATTCGCGCCGCGCCGTATCGAGAACCTTGTCGCTGCCCGGCGGATAAGCCGGCAGCGGATGGCGCGGGTTCTCAAACTCGACCTGCGTCAGCGCCTCGCCATTCGAGGCCAGAGTGAGCGGACCGACGGGGCTGTCATAAATGGCGCTGATCATGTCTGCATTCCCTTCTTGGCTGCGCGCCGCCAGAGTCTGATCGCGGCGTAGGCGCGCCATGGTTTCAAATGTTCGAGCGTCTCGCCCTTGCGCCCGAGCGCATTGATGAGCGCGATGTCCGTCGCCGGATAGGCGTCGGGATCGCCGAGCGCGCGCAGGGCGACGTACTCGATCGTCCACGGGCCGATGCCGGGTATTTCCGCCAGCGCCGCGCGTCCCGAAGCGATGGCGCCGCGTGCGAGCGGCAGCTTGCCGTCGCATGACGCCGCCGCGAGCCGGTAGAGTGTTTCGGCGCGCTTGCCCGGCAGTCCAATTTTGGCGATCGTCGCGGGGCCGGCGTTGGCCAAAGCCGCCGCATCCGGAAACGCGCGCTCCAAGCCTTTCGGCCCGCGCTCGAGCGGCGCGCCGTACTTCGCGACGAGACGTTCGGTCAGCGTGCGCGCGCCTTGCACCGTCACCTGTTGACCGAGCACGGCGCGGATCGCGGTCTCGAACCCATCGAGCGCGCCCGGCACACGCACGCCCGGCTGGCGTTTCACGTCCTTCGCCAGCGATGCATCCTTGGCCAAGTGCGCGTCGACCGAGATCATTTCCGCATCGAGATCGAAAGCGCCGCGCACATTGGCCACCAGCGGCCGCAAATGCGGCGCGAGATTTTCCGAGAGCGTCAGCATCAGGCCCTTCGGCCCCATGCCGATCTCCAGCCACCCCAACGCGTCGCCCCATTTCAGCACACGCGCATACGACTTGGTCGTCGCGCGCTCGACGCCCGACAGCGCCCGCTTACCGAGAAAATCCAAAATCGGCGCGATGGCGTAATCGCCGCGCGGCGAGAGACTGACGGTGAAGGTCTCGCCGCGCGCCAGCGCCTTGCGGCCGCGCATTTTCGACGGCGGCGCGCCGTAGCGATCCTTCATCGTGGCGTTGAAACGCCTGAGGCTGCGGAAGCCGGAGGCGAATGCAATCTCGGTGACCGAGAGCGCCGTCTCATTCAGCAAACGCCGCGCCGCGAGCAGGCGTCCGGTTTGCGCGATCTCGATCGGGCTGGCGCCGAACTGCGCGTTCATCACCCGCCGCAAGTGCCGCGAGGTGACGCCAAGTTCTTCGGCCAACGATTCCAAGCCTTGCTCTTCGAGCGCGCCGGCTTCGATGCGCGCGTACGCAGCCGCAGCCAGCCGCGCCGGCGCGTCGATCGGCGCCAAGCCCGGCGCACGCTCCGGCCGGCACAGCAGGCACGGGCGAAACCCCGCCGCTTCCGCCGCCGCGGCCGACGGCCAGAACGTGCGGTTGACGCGCTTCGGGCTTCGCGCCGGGCAGATGCAGCGGCAATAGATGCCCGTGGATTTGACGCCGATATAGAACCGCCCGTCGAAACGGCGGTCTCTGGCGTCGCACGCGGCGTGGCAGGTGGCGTCATCGAGCATAGGCCCAATATGGTCGCTTTCGGCCGCCGCGTCTCGCCGGATTCGGACCTGTTTGCGGCCAAGAAATTCAGCCATACTGCCTTCGGGAGGCGCACCTGAATGACGAAGCTGTGGAAAGCACTGGGCGGCGCGCTGGCGCTGATGGCCACGCCCGCTCTGGCCCAGTCCGAGCGCCCGAACATCGTCGTCATCGTCGCCGACGATGTCGGTTTCACCGATCTCGGCGCCTATGGCGGCGAAGCGCGCACGCCCAATATCGACGCGCTCGCTCAGCGCGGCGCGCAATTCTCGCGCTATTATTCGTCGCCGCTCTGTTCGCCCTCGCGCGCCATGCTGCTGACCGGCATGGACAATCACCGCACCGGTCACGCCACCATCGTCGAAGTGCTCCCGCCGGAATTGCGCGGCCGCCCCGGCTACACCATGCGGCTCGAGCCCGGCGTCGTCACCATCGCCGAACGCCTGCAGCGCAGCGGCTATCGCACCTACGCCACCGGCAAATGGCATCTTGGGCATGGAGAAGGCGATCTGCCCAATGCGCACGGCTTCGATCGCTCCTTCGTGCTCGATGCGTCCGGCGCCGACAATTGGGAGCAGCGGCCCTACATCCCCTATTATCGCAGCGCCGATTGGTTCGAAGACGGCGAACCCGCGCGGCTGCCGGCGGATTTCTATTCGAGCGCCTTCATCGTCGATTCCATGATCGACTATTTGAACGCCGACACCGAACGCAGCGAACCGTTCTTTGCCTATCTGGCGTTCCAGGCGGTGCACATTCCGGTGCAGGCGCCGCGGGAATTCACCGCGAATTATCGCGGCGTATACGACGGCGGCTGGGAACAATTGCGCGCTGACCGCTGGCGTCGCGCGCAAGACTTGGGACTCCTGCCCGCGAGCGCTCCGATCGGGTCGCCGCATCCGAGCCTGCGCAGCTGGGACTCGCTAGCCGCCGATGAGCAGAATTTGTTCGCGCGCAGCATGGAGGTTCACGCCGGCATGCTGGAGGCGATGGATCATCACATCGGCCGCTTCATCCAGTATCTGCAAAGCCGCGGCCTCGCCGAGAACACCATTTTCGTCGTCACTTCCGACAACGGCCCCGAACCCAGCGCGCCGGCGACCGACGCCGACTTCCGCCGCTGGATGAGCATCGTCGGCTATTCGCGCCGGGTCGAGAATTTGGGCGAGCGCGGTTCGTTCGTGTTCATCGGGCCCGAATGGGCCAACGCCACCGCCACAGGCGCGCTCTACAAATTCACCACCGGCGAAGGCGGCGTGCACGTGCCGCTGATCGTCGCCGGCCCGGGCATCGCGCAACAACGCATCGATGCGCGTGCGTTCGTCACCGATCTTGCTCCGACATTGCTCGAACGCGCCGGCGTCGCCCTCGAAGCGCCGGCCATGGACGGCGTCAGCATGAACGCGGTGCTGAGCGGCGGCAGCGCAACCCTGCGCGACGACGCCGCCTCGTTCGGCATCGAAGTGTCCGGCCATTCGGCGCTTTATCGCGGCGACTACAAATTGGTGCGCACGCCGGCCCCGCTCGGCGACGGTCAGTGGCGGCTCTACGACATCGCGCAGGACCCCGGTGAAACGACCGATCTCACTCAGCAAATGCCCGAACTCGCAGCGGCAATGATCGCCGAGTACGGCGCTTATGCGGAACGCACCGGCGTGCTCGATCTGCCGCCTGGCTACGACGCCCAGCGGCAGGTCGTTCAGAACACGCGGTTGATGGCGCTCGTGAACTACTGGTGGATCTATGCCGGCATGGCGGCACTGGTCCTGATCCCGCTTGGCGCCCTGATGTGGCTCGCGGTTTGGTTGGTTCGGCGGAGGCGCGCTTAAGGTCCGATCGTCGCCAACGGCGCGCCGATTTCTCCCGCGACCAACGCCGCCAGCGTGCGCGGCGCCAACGGCGCGCGCGAGATCGGCGCCATGATCCAGTCGCGCAGGAACGCGAACGCGGCGCTGTCGGACTGATAGGCCGGCGTGAACATCCACGACGCCGCCTGATAGAGCCAGATGTGTGCAAGCCGCATGCGCTCGTACTCGCCGAGCGCCGCGTCCAGATTGCTTTGCCGTTCGAGTGCGCGCGCCAGCGCAAACGCATCGAGCAGCGCCATGTTGGCGCCTTGCCCAAGCTGCGGGCTGGCGCAATGCCAGCTATCGCCCACGTGCACGCAATGGCGCGCCAGCGGACTGCGCAAGGTTCGATGCGCGTAGGCGGCGAACACCAGATCCTCATGCGCAGCGATCTGATCCAAGAGCGGCGCAGTCTCCGGCCACAGCGCCAGCACTTCATCCTTCCAGGCATCGAGCGGCGTTGACGCCCAGCGCGCGCGGTCCTCGTGCTTCAGGCTCCAGAAGAACGCGGCCTGTGGAGAGGCGTCCCCTCGCAGGCGCCCGATCGGCAGCACGCCGACCATCTTGCGCGCTTGCCGGTAGCGCTGCTCCAGCGCCGATGTGTCGAACGGCCCCGCCCAATCGAGGCTGGCCCAGAGCGCGCCGAACGGCAGCGGTGAAGGCGCCGCGCCCGCGAGCGGCGAGCGCATGCCGAGCGCATCGATCACCAGATCGAATTTGGCGCTCTCGCGGCCATCGGCGAAGAAAAGCCTTCCATCGCGCGCCTCGGCCACCTCGCGCCCGCTCTCGATGTCGGCGCCGGCGGCGAGCGCCGCGTCGTAAAGCACCTGAAACAGCGCGCCGCGATGGACGCCGAGCCCGCTTGGTCTGCCGGCGCCGCGTTCAGCGTAACGCACATCCAGCACGACGTTGTTGCGCGGCATGGCGCGCCCGAACAGGCGCTCGATCGGCGCGCCGAGTGCTCGGATGGCGTCGCCGCAGCCAATGGCGTCGAGCACGCGCAAACCGACAGGCTGCAGAATAATGCCGGAGCCCAGCGGTTGCGGCGTCTCCCACTGATCGAAGATCACCACGCGGGCGCCGCGCGCACGCAGCAAAGCAGCGCTCGCGAGGCCGGCGACGCCGCACCCGGCAATGGCGATGTCGAGCGGTCTCATATGGTTTCGCGTCGCTTAAGCCTAATCGCAATTAGCAACACATCTGAACGCGCCTCTAACTTCGATGCGACATGATGCGCCCATGAGGACGATTGCTCCCGTCGATGCGGGCGGCGGCGCTTATCGCGACCCGCACCAGCAACGCTCCAGCGCCGAGTTCGGCGCGGCGGTGGCGCATCGTAGCGCGGCGCGCGAAGACCCGCGCGCGCAGAAGAAGCGTCAAGCAAGACGTTTTCCTCCCGGCGATCTGGCCGACGATAAAGAAGGCGCCGCCCCCAAGGGGCAGCACTTCGACTTCGAAGTCTAGCCCGCACGCCGCAGCACGGCGACGTAGAACCCGTCACAGCCGGTCTTGAGCGGCGTCATCTGCACGCCGATTGTGCGTGCATACACAGGAAAATCCGGCGCCAATGGCGCGGGCTCGAACCCAGGCTGCGCGTTCAAGAGCGTCGCCACCGCATCTTCGTTTTCCTCCGGCAACACCGAGCAGGTCACATAGACCAGCCGCCCGCCTGGCTTCACCAAAGGCGCCGCCATCGCCATAGCCTGCTGTTGTTCTTCAAGGCGCTTCGCCAGCGCGTTCGGACGCAAGCGCCACTTTGAATCAGGCGAACGCCGCCAGGTGCCGGACCCCGTACACGGCGCATCGACGAGCACCACATCCATGCGCTCGCGCAAATCGGCGAGCGCATCCTTGGTTCGCATCGGCGCGCGAATTTGCACGTTGCGCGCGTCGGCGCGATCGAGCCGCTCCTTGAGCGGCGCGAGCCGGCGGCCGTCGATGTCGTGCGCGAAGATTTGCCCCTTGTTCTGCATCATCGCGGCGAGCGCCAAGGTCTTGCCGCCGCCGCCGGCGCACACGTCAGCCACTTGCATGCCCGGCGCCGCGCCCGAAAGCTGCGCCGCGATCTGGCTGCCTTCGTCCTGCACTTCGAACCAGCCCTTGACGAAGCTCTGCTCGCTCGCCCACGGAAATGTCCGCCCCTGCGACCAGGGTATGCGCACGCCATCGGCCGCATGCGGCGTCGGCGAAGGCGGTTCCTTCAGCTTTGGACTCTCGGCGAGCACGGCGATCAGTTTGTCGCGATCGGTCTTCAGCGTGTTGGCGCGCAGATCGAGCGGCGCCGGCGCCGCGAGCGCAGCGCCCTCGTTCGCGCGCGCCTCGCCAAAAGCTCGCGCCAGGCTAGAGTCAAGCCATTCCGGATAATCGCCACGCACCCACGCCGGCGCGCCGGCGAGATTATCGCCGTTCAGCGCTGCGCGCTCGGCATTCGTCATCGGCGCCGGCGCGTGCGGATCGCCAGTGAGGCTCTGTTCGATCCATTCGGCGCTACGGCCGAAACCCCAACGCAAGGCCCCCCACACCCAGGCGCGCGGCGCATCCTCGCCCATGCGCCAGGCGCTCGATTGCTTCCAGCGCAGCGCCCCGAACACCAGATCGCCGATCTCGGCGCGGTCCTTCGATCCGGCGAAGCGATGCGACAGCATCCAATCCTTCACCGCTTCGGCGGCGGGCCGGCGCTGGGTTTCGAGGGAAGTGAGGATTTCGATAGCCGCCTGCTGGCGCGCGCCGTCACGCATGGGAGGAACCCCGAAAAAATACAGCGCTCAGCCGTTGCCGATCGCTTGGCCGAATACCACGAGATCGCCGTCGGGCGCCAGGATGCACAATTCGCGCTGCCCGTAGGGCTTGTCGGCCGGCCCGTGCACATCGGCGGACGGCAACGCATCGAGCTTCGGCTTCAACTCGGCATAGAGCGCATCGACATCGCGCACGTCGATGTAGTGAGCAAAGCGGCGATCGCCCGGCGCCACGTCGGCGTAGATGGTGCGATCCATGATGCGCACGCCGACCGTTTCGCGCTGCACATAGGCGTAACCGCCGCCCTGAACCAGCACGCGAAATCCGAGCAGGTCGACAAAGAAGGCAACCGCAGCGCCAAGATCGGGAACCCACATCACCGGCGTGATCTGAATGAAGTTGCCGCCGGCGTTCACGACGAAATCACTCGACCGGATCGAAATCGGCCAGGCGCAGTGTCATTTCGCCAATGCCGACGCAAGACAGCAGGTCTTCGAAGGCGACACTTGTCGGCGGTGGGTACGCCCCATCCTTAGGTGCACGATGCACATGGGTAACGCGCGCGTTCACATCCACTACCCAGAATTCGGCTACACCGTGGCGAGCATAGCGCGACGCGCTGTCGGTGAGGTCATCACGGATACTCGTATCCGCTACTTCCACCACAAGAAGCATACGCTCCGCCGGCGTCTCCTTCACCAAGGGACCAGCAGTCAGAACATACACGTCCGGCGATGGGGCATTGTAGCGCGAAAGGTGCAGCGTGGTTTGTACGCCGACGAAGTACGCCTCCTCCGGAAGCCCCTTCATGAGCGCTCGCGCTATCCTCATCGCGTAATTGATGTGGGGAAGTCCATCCTGCGGCATAATATGGATCTCCCCATCCAGGAGCTGGGTGCGGACGCCCTTGAATGCGCCCTTGGCCTCCATGTCGGCCAGTTCGTCAACGGTAAGGGTGTGCCGTGTCGCCTCACGCGCGATCGGACGGGGAACGACGCCTGTATCGCTCATCATGACGCAACCATACACCGACGCGCGCCCGAGGTCACGCGGCAGGTCCTCACCCCCCCAGCGGATAATTCGGCGCTTCGCGCGTGATCGACACGTCGTGCACATGGCTTTCGCGCAAGCCGGCGCTGGTGATCTTCACGAACTTCGCCTTCTCGCGCATCTCTTTCAGGTTTGCGGCGCCGACATAGCCCATCGACGCGCGCAAGCCGCCGATCAGCTGATGAATGACATTGGCGACCGGTCCCTTGAACGGCACGCGGCCCTCGATGCCTTCCGGCACCAGTTTCATCTGGTCGGTGACTTCCTTCTGAAAGTAGCGGTCGGCCGAGCCGCGCGCCATCGCGCCGAGCGAGCCCATGCCGCGATAGCTCTTATAGGAGCGGCCTTGATAGAGGATCACTTCACCGGGCGCCTCTTCCGAGCCCGCCAGCAACGAGCCGATCATCGCCGCTTCGGCGCCGCCGGCGAGCGCCTTGGCGAGATCGCCGGAGAACTTGATGCCGCCGTCGGCGATCACCGGCACGTCGGCTTTGCGCGCTGCGCTCGCGGCATCCATCACAGCAGTCAGCTGCGGCACGCCGACGCCGGCGACAATCCGCGTCGTGCAGATCGAGCCTGGGCCAATGCCCACCTTCACCGCATCGGCGCCCGCATCGATCAGCGCCTTGGCGCCGTCGGCGGTCGCCACATTGCCGGCGATAATCTGCGTCCGGTTCGACTCGCGCTTGATCCGGCTGACGGCGGCGAGCACCGCGCTCGAATGGCCGTGGGCCGTGTCGACCACCACCACATCCACGCCCGCTTCGATCAGCGCCATCGAGCGCTCGTAGCCGGCGTCGCCGATCGTCGACGCCGCGCCCACGAGGAGACGTCCGCGCTCGTCCTTGGCGCGGTTGGGGAAGGCCTGCGCCTTCTCGAAATCCTTTACCGTGATCAGCCCAGTCACCTTGTTGGCGTCGTCTACGACGATAACGCGCTCGATCCGGTGCTTGTGCAGCAGCTTCTTGGCCTCGCCCTCGTTGACCCCGTCGCGCACGGTAATCAGGTTTGACTTGGTCATCAGATCGGCGACGCGCTCGTTCATGTCGGCGAAACGCATGTCGCGATTGGTGAGAATGCCGACCAGTTTTCCCGAGTCGCGATCAACCACCGGGAAACCGGAAATCTTGCGCATCTCCTTGATCAGCACGACCTCGCCTACGGTCTGATCGGGATGGATGGTGATCGGATCGATAACCATGCCGCTCTCGAACTTCTTCACCATCTTCACCTGGTCGGCCTGTTCGGCCGGGGTCATGTTGCGGTGAATGACGCCCAGGCCGCCCGCCTGCGCCATGGCGATGGCGAGGCGCGCTTCGGTCACCGTATCCATGGCGGCGGAGATGAGCGGGATGTTGAGGCTGATGCCGCGGGTGAGGCGCGTGGCGGTGTTCACGTCAGCCGGCAGCACGTCCGACGGCCCCGGTTCGAGCAGGACGTCGTCAAAGGTCAGAGCTTCACGGATTTCCATGGACGGCTGGTAGAGATTCGGGGGCGCATTGTCCAGGGTTCCCCCGAAGCAAACTCACCACACAACCTTACAGCCGAACGCCGCGAACACCGGGTCGCGCGTCACAATCGCAAGCGCCTCTGTCTGAGCTTGAACGATTAACAATCGGTCCCACGGGTCTTTGTGGGTCATCGAGAGCCGTCCAGCTGCAATTGCGTGCCCAAAACTGATCGGCAAGAGTCGATATCCCGCGGCCGCCAACGCGCGCTCCATATCCAGGGGCAAGAAGGGCATGTGTTTTCCCAGCCCCCGTTTCTGCTCGATCTCGTAAGCAGACACGGCGCTGACGACGACATCTTCGCCCGGCGCCTCAATGGCCTCGCGCGCTTTCGCCGAAAGCCTCCGGTCAGCCGTCAAAAACCAAATCAGCGCGTGCGTATCGAGAAGCAGCGACACTCACGCCTCATCGTCGGCTGGCAAGCCCCAATAGCTGGCGTCATCCTCGTCGAGCGCGTCGTCAGGATTCCAATCCTCTGGCACCAGATGCCGCCACATGCCCGCCTTCAGCGCCGGCTTCTGGGGAGCTGCTTGTGGCGCCAGGCGCGCGATCGGCTTGCCGGCGCGCGCAATGATGAATTCCTCGCCCGCTTCCACGCGCGCGAGCAGTTCCGAGAGCTTCGCCTTGGCTTCCGCGACGTTGATGGTGTCGGTCATAGCGGAAGGATGACCAACTCAGTTGGTCATGTCAATTCTTCCTCCTGCGGCGTCCGGAAGGCGGCGCAGGTTGCGTCACCCGTTAGCGCGCATATATTCGTTTTGAATATCGGAGTCTCTCATGGCCGCCACTTCCCTCTCCCTCGGCCCGCACTGGGAAAAATTCGTGAAACGCGAGATCGCCAGCGGCCGCTATGCCTCAGCCAGCGAGGTCATCCGCGCCGCACTGCGCGAACTGGAAGAACGCGGCAAGCGGCTGGAAGCGCTTCGCACTCATCTTGATGAAGGCGCAAGGCAAGCCAAGCGCGGCGAGTTCGTCGACTTGGATGTTTCCGACATCGTGGCCAGGGCCAAGAAGCGCGCCCAGAAGTGACAGCATACCGGCTGACGCCGCGCGCGCTGCGCGATCTCGACGCCATTGCCGACTACACGCTTGCGACTTGGGGCGAGCGGCAAACCGCAAAGTACCTTTCCGAGTTGGAACAGCGCTTTCGTTGGCTGGCTCAAAATCCCAAAGCCGGCCGCCCGAGAAATGACGTACGCGACGGCTTCCGGAGCTATCCCCACGGAGCGCATGTGATCTTCTACGTGGCCGACAACGCCGGCATAGCCATCATCGGCATCCCCCACGGCGCGATGGATATCGAGGCGTATTTCGACGTGCCGGAGTGAGATCGCGCGACCCGAGCTATTTCCGCCCCATCGCCACCACGTAGACCTCCGCACTCTCCGCCCTGCTCGCAGGTGGTTTGGCGTGTTTAACGGTCGCGAAGTTCTGCTTCAGCCGCGCCAGCAGCGCCATATCGAGTCCGCCTTGAAACGCCTTGGTGACGAACGTCCCGCCCGGCGCCAGCTGCGCCAGCGCGAACTCCGCCGCCGCCTCCGCAAGCGCGCCGGTGCGGATCTGATCGGTCTTAGCGTGGCCGGTGGTGTTGGCGGCCATGTCGGAAAGCACGACGTCCGGCGCCCCGCCGAGCGCCTCCAACAGAATGCCGGGCGTAGCGGGATCGAGCAGGTCGAGTTGGAGGAACGTGGCGCCGGGCAGCGGATCGATCGGCAGCAGATCGACGCCGACAACCTTCCCAGCGCCGCGTTGCACGCACACTTGCGCCCAGCCGCCTGGCGCTGCGCCCAGATCGATGACGCGCGCGCCGCGCTTCAAAATGCCGAACTGATCGTCGAGTTCGATCAGCTTGTAAGCGGCGCGGGCGCGATAGCCATCGGCGCGGGCGCGCGCCACGTAGGGATCGTTGAGTTGGCGCTTCACCCAATTGCGCGAGCTCTCGTCGAGCTTCTTGTTTTTGACGCGCGTCGTCATCTGGCGCGCACCATCGCCGCCCTTGGGCTTGCCGGTCCAGCGGCGTTTCGCGGGATCGCTCATTTCCCCCTCTCCCTAGCGGAGAGGGGGTGAGGGGGTGAGGGGACACGCAAAGCGGAGCGACCTCTCGAAGCAGCGCGCGTGATCGTTCGCCCCTCCTCCCCTACCCCTCCTCCACAAGGGAGGAGGGGGCGCGTCTGCCGCCACCTGCTCATTTGTATCCCGCCATCAGCCGCATCAGAACGCCTTCGCGCAGACCGCGGTCGGCGACGCGGATGCGCGTCGCCGGCCACACGCGCAGCACCGCATCCAGAATGGCGCCGCCGATGACGACCAGGTCGGCGCGATCCTTGCCGATGCAGGCATTCTCGGCGCGCTGGTCTCGTGTCTGCGCCAACAGCTTGGCGATAGTCGCGCGGCAATCGCCGACATCGAACCACATGCCGTCGACGCGCGCGCGCGTGTAACGCGGCAGGTCGAGGAAGACGCCGGCGAGCGAGGTCACGGTGCCGGACGTGCCGATGATGTGACCGCGGCCGTCGGCGAACGCGGGGCGCAAGTGTTGCGCTTCGCCGACACCGGCGATGGTCTCGGCCAGCCGCGCTACCAGCCCCTCGTACCAAGCTTGCTTGTCAGCGGGGCCCTCCGGCTCCGGATCGTCTTCCGCCAGCGTGACGACGCCGATCGGACACGTGCCCCACGAGAGGATCGGCGGATGCAGGCCCGCCTTCAGCACCTCGCCGGGCGCGACCCATGAAATCTCGGTCGAGCCGCCGCCGATATCGACGATCATCGCATGTTCGGCTTCGCGTTCGAGCAAACTCGCGCAACCCAGCACCGAAAGTCGCGCTTCGTCTTCGGCCGAAATGATCTCGAACTTGAGCCCGAGATCTTTCTCGACCCGATTGAGGAACACCTGCCCGTTCGCCGCCGCGCGGCACGCTTGCGTCGCCACACACCCGACAGCGATGGGCGCGCGCGCCTCGATGCGTTGCGCGCACGCCGCCAGCGCCTGGTAGGCGCGCGCCATGGCGCCTTCGCTCAAGCGGCCGGTGTGCGCGAGCCCCTCTCCCAGGCGCACGATGCGCGAGAAGCCGTCGACGACCTTCAAGCCGCCGTCCGCGTTCCGCTGCGCCATCAGCAGGCGGCAATTGTTGGTGCCCAGGTCGAGCGCCGCGAACACCGGCGGACGCTGCCGTGGGCCGGAGCGCGCGCCGCCGTGCGACGCTTGCGCCCGCCCATCCTTGTTCATCGTAAACTCATCCGGCAGCGCGTCGCCGCTCTGCAAAATTGCTCAGTTGGCGCGGATGCTAGCGATTTTGCGCCGCGCGTGCAGCATCGATTCGCCTGCTTTCGGCCCCGTTTGAGCGAATCCGCGCTCCATTGGACACATATTCGTGTCCCCAGCGGCGGCTATTGCAGGCGCCGCTTGTGGCCCGGTTCATGCCTTCATACCTTACGGGGGCGAGAGGAAACGAAGGAGGAGTTGAGGAGAAGACGATGCAAGCCGCGAAATTCTCCATCGGCCAGGTTGTCAGGCACAAGCTGTTTCCGTTCCGCGGCGTCGTGTTCGACGTCGACCCGGAGTTTGCGAACACCGAGGAATGGATGCAGGCGATCCCCGAACCCGTGCGCCCGGCGCGCAACCAGCCCTTCTACCACCTCTTCGCCGAGAACTCCGACAGCCACTACGTCGCTTACGTTTCCGAGCAGAATCTGCTGCCCGACGACAGCGGCGAACCGGTCGAGCATCCGCAGATCGAACTGATGTTCGATGAGACAGACGATGGCGGCTACAAGCTCCGGCCGGAAGCGCTGAACTGACGATACGCCGGCGCTCACGACGGCAAGTCATCCCGTTGCTGTCAGTTCGGCCATTGCAATGGCCGTGCATAGATGCCTACGCGCAGCCCGGCGGCGGCGGCCGCATCGCGAAATCGTCGCGACACGTAGCGACGAATGGGCAAGTGGTCGGCAAATCCAAACAGGTCTTCGGTGATCGGTTGCTTCAGCACCAGTTTTCGCCAGGCTCGAAACCAAGGCGGGCGATGCCCGACAAACGATTCCTGCCAGACCAGGTCAGACGCTTCGATGTCGACGAATTCATTCGTATCGACACGGTTGAAACAATTCATCAGCCAGTAATTGTCGAGGGTCGCTCCGAGTCTCCAGCCATAGGCATAATCGACCCCGGCCGCGATCGTATGTACCTTGAGCGGAAAGAATTCGGTATTCGGGACAGCAAACCGTTCAACAAGTTGCTTGAATCTCTGGGAAACGATGACCCACCCACTGCGGCAGAAGTAGTCGCTCACTTCATTTGGATCAGACTTGGCGACGTGTACTGAGAGGTCCGGCGGAATGATGCTCGCAATAGACCCGCTTCGGTCTTCCGACAACAACTGAAGAAACCTATGGGTTTCCCTGCTTGGCGTCTCGCCGCGTGTCTTCAGCGAGAACAATCCCACCGGCTCGCCGCAGATTTCCCACAATTCATCCGCCTGCGCGAGATTTGCGTCCGCAACCATGATTTTCGGCCTTTCAGGGTCTCATGCCGTGCGCGGAGCTCGATGTCAGGCGACGCGCTGAAACGGATAAAAATCCCCGCCCAGCGGCAGAATGCGCGTGAGTTCATCGAGCGCGGTTTGGGTTTCGCGCACCAGTGCGGGATCGCCCAGATCTTCAGGCGCCAGTTCCTCGCGATAATGCGTCTTGATCCAAGTTTCGAGTTTGGCCGCGACCGCATCGTCCAGGAAGAAGCCTTGCGCCGCGGCGGCGCGCTCGTCCGCCGTCATCACGATGCGCAAGCGCAGGCAGGCGGGTCCGCCGCCATTGCGCATGCTCTCGCGGACTTCGACGTACTCCACCCGCCCGATCGCCGCATTGGGTTGCGCGATCATCTCGGCGACATAAGCGGCCGTCTTGTTGTTCTCGCGCACTTCGCTCGGCGCGATCAGCGTCAGCGATGCAGCGCCCGGCAACCGCAAAAGTTGCGAATTGAAGAGATACGATGTCACCGCGTCGTCGAGCCCCACACGCGCGCGCGGGACTTCCACGAATACCGGCTCGAAATTCCGCGCCTTCGCTCGCACCTCGGTGTAGAGCGCCGCCGTATCGGCGAAGGCATCCTCGTGATGGAAGAGGACGTGCTCGTGCGCCACCGCAACGACATCGTTATGAAAAGCGCCGGCGTCGATCGCCTCCGGCGCCTGGCGCGTAAACACGGGCGCCGTCACGCCATGGCTGCGCGCAATCGCCTGGCAAGCCTCCAAGGTCTGCCGCGCGGGAAATCCCTGCTTGGTCTCGCTAGCCCTGCGGCCGTAGACAAAAATCTCGACGCCGTGCGCGCCCGCGTTCGCGGCCATGCGCATGTGATTGGCCGCGCCCTCGTCGGAGAGCGCATCGTGCGCCAGCAGCGCCGGATGGATCGCGAAGCGCTGCTCATCCGGCAACAGGCGGCGCAGCGTTCTCTCCGTCTGTTCGCCTTCGAGGATGCGATGCAGCATGGTCTGCAGATTGGCGACGGTCGCGTGCAAACGTCCATCGCCGCAATCGGCGCTCGGCGAGATCGTCGCGGCGTTCGCCGCCCACATGGCTGAAGCGGCAAGCGCCGCGCGCGCGATGGTCGGCTCGCGCTTCCACGCCTGCTCCCACACCTCGCCGTCGGCGCCGGTGAAACCAAGCGACCGCAGCCACGCAATGTTCGGCCGCTCGTGCGGCGGCAGCACGCCTTGGCTCAAGCCCAACGCACGCAGGCGCTGCATCTTGGCCAAGCCTTGCAGCGCCGCATCGCGCGGCCGCGCGACCATGTTGGCGTTGCGGGCGGAAGCGAGATTGCCTTCGGAGAGGCCGGCATAATTGTGCGTGGGGCCGACGAGGCCGTCGAAATTGATCTCTTCGGCGGTCATGACAGCAATCTGCCGATCAGTATTCGTGCTCCCCCGCTAGGGGGAGCTGGCATCGCGCGCAAGCGCGATGACTGAGGGGCGGGCGTGATGTTTGCGAGAACGGCGCGCACCCCTCCGTCGCGTGCCGTCGCACGCGACACCTCCCCCTCGCGGGGGAGGACGAGCGAGACGCGCGCAATTGTCGGCTGTCGGTTCACAACGGCAATCCCGGCGCGGGGATCGGCGCGGCTTTTTCCGAGAGCTGCGTCGCCACCGGATAGGCGACGTAGTCCGCCGCATAATAGGCGCTCGGCCGCAGCGAGCCCGACAGGCCAGGCCCGCCGAACGGCATCGCGCCGGACGCGCCGGTGGTCGGGCGATTCCAATTCAGCACGCCGGCGCGCATTTCGTTTTGCACGCGCGCCCACAGCGCCGCGTCGTCGCTGATCAAGCCGCCCGCCAAGCCGAATCTGGTGGCGTTAGCGAGATCGAGCGCGTGATCGAAATCCGGCGCGCGATAGACTTGCAGCACCGGACCGAACAGCTCTTCGTCGGGCGGCGTGAGCCCCGTGACATCGATGATCGCCGGATGCACGAAAGCGCCGTCGCGCTTCACCGCCACGATCGGCTTGGCGCCCATGGCGACGAGCCCCTGCTCGAACTTCACAGCACGCTCCGCGGCATGCGCATTCACCAGCGGACCCAGGAATGGCTCCGGCGTCTGCGTGGCGGGGCCGACGGCGATCTTCGGCGCGAGTTCGGCCAGCGCCGCGACGATGGCGTCGCCCTCGCCGCTTTGCGGCACGATCAGGCGCCGCGCGCACGAACAGCGCTGGCCGCTGGTGGCGAACGCCGAATGCGCGATGAGATTGGCCGCCGCCATCGCATCGACCGGCGGCCAGACGATCAGCGGGTTGTTGCCGCCGAGTTCGAGCGCGAGAATGACATCGGGCCGGCCGGCAAACTTCTTATGGATCAGCGCGCCGGTGTGCGCGGCGCCGGTGAACAGCACGCCGTTCAGACCGTGCGAGTCGAGCAGCGCGGCGCCGGCATCGCGTCCGCCTTGCAGCAGGTTGAGCACGCCTGCCGGCAGCCCCGCCGCCTCCCAGGCCTCCATCATCAGCGCGCCGACGCCCGGCGTCAGCTCGCTCGGTTTGAACAGCACGCAGTTTCCCGCGAGCAGCGCCGGCACGATGTGGCCGTTGGGCAAGTGCCCCGGAAAATTGAAAGGTCCGAACACCGCGAGCACGCCGTGCGCGTGGTGCGACAGCGTCATGGCCCCGAACGCGGCCTTCTCTTCGCGCTGCCCGGCGCGCTCGGCCTGAGCGCGGATCGAAATCTCGACCTTGCCGATCATGGCCTGGACTTCGCTCTTGGCGTCCCAAGCCACCTTGCCCATCTCGCGGCTGATCGTGCGCGCGATCTCTTCGCCGCGCTTCTCGATCTCCTTCGCGAAGGCGCGCACGAGCGCGATGCGCTCCTCGACCGGGCGCCGCGACCAGGTTGGAAACGCCAGCCGCGCCGCCGCCATCGCCTCGGCGACGTCGTCTTCATTGGCGGCGCACCCCTCCCAGACTTTGTCGCCCGTCGCGGGATCGTGGGACGCGAAGACCTCGCCGTGACCCTTGCGCCAGGCGCCGTCGATGTGGAGTTCAGTGCGCATCGTCCATCCAGACCAACACTTCGGCGCCCGCCTCCAGCCTCAGCGCCGAAAGCACTGACGGATCGACATGAACGGCGCCTTCGGCCGCGCGCGCGTGCGCGGAAACACAGCGATAATTTTGGATGCTGGGCGTCGCGATCAAGGCCCGCCTGCCGTTTATCTGCGACTCCGGCTGCAATCTGAGCCGGCGAGACTCGCGCAAGGTGCGGATGTTATCGCGCTGCACGCTCATCAGCGGCCCGCCGTCGAAAATGTCGATGACGTTCGAAAATGCGTAGCCTTCCCACTCCAGCAGGCGTTGCGCGCCCTCGCCGTCCTTGTGGCATTTGCCGATCACGTCGCGCGCCGCCTGCGGCAGCAGATCGACATAGATCGGGTGCTGCGGCATCAGGTCGAGAATGAACTGATTGTCGGTGATGGCGCTGAGCTTGTCGGCCTCGGCGAAATCCATGCGGAAGAAGTGCCGGCCCACCGCTTCCCAGAACGGCGAAACGCCATCGGCCAAAACCACGCCGCGCAGCTCGGAAACCACCTGCTGACGGAAACGCTGCGGCTGCGCCGCCATCAGCATGTAGCGGTTCTGCGCCAACGCACGCCCCACGCCGGCCGCGCGGTGTTCCGGGCGCACGAACAGCGAGCCGACTTCGCTGCAGCCGGTGAAATCGTTGACGCCGATCAGCACCCGCATGTCGAAGCGCCGGTTGACCGCCGCCGACGATTGCGCCTCGGTGAACATGCGGAAGTTGAAGAAGGGCGGGATTTCGCCGATCGTCGCCTTGACGCCGCAGCAGCCGGCCAAGGCCCCCGTCTCGATGTGTTCAAGCGCCATGAAGTAGCGCTCGGCGCCGACATTGGCGGCGGTCGATGCGAAACTCTGCGCCGAAAGTTCGAGCTTCGCCGCCATCGCCTTGTCGTCGAGCATCAGGCTGGTGAACCCGGCGCCGGCGATTTCGCGCAATTGCTTAAAGCCCTCGAGATCTTCGGGACCCGCAGCGCGCATGACGTAAGCTGGGGCGCTCACGGGCGCAGGCTCCGCACATCGAACACGCCGCGCTCAAGACCGGCGAGCAACAGGAATGAGAGCTTGACGCGTTCGGCGAAGCTCGGGATCAGCGCGAATTCCTGATCGCTGTGCAGACCGCCGCCGCACGGCCCAAGCGTATCGATGTTGGGACAGCCGGCAGCTGCGAGATTGTTGCCCTCGCAGACGCCGCCGGAGGCTTGGAACTTGAGATCGAGCCCGAGCGCCGCGCCCGCTTGGCGCGTCCACGCCACCATGATGCGCTGCTGATCGTTGAGCGGTTTGGGCGGACGGGTGAAGCCGCCGTGCAAGTGCGCTTCGATGCCGTCGCGCGCATTGGTTTCGCGCGCCACGCGGCGCACTTCCGCTTCCGCCCACGCCCCGGCTTCCGCGTCGGGCACGCGCACGTTGAAGCGCAGCACCGCGCGCTCGGGCACGACGTTCACGGCGCTGCCGCCATCGATGGCGCCGACATTGAAGGTGACACCCTCACGCTGGCCGTTGAGCCTGTTCAGCGCCAAAGCCGCTTCGGCGGCGGCGAGCACGGCGCTGCGGCCGTCGCCGAACGCGCGCCCGACATGGGCGGCGCGGCCGCGCACGGCGAGATGGAAATTCGCCGAACCCTTGCGCGCATCGACCAGCGCGCCGTCCGCGAGCGCCGGCTCGTAGGTCATGCCGAGATGGGCGCGCGCGCCGAGTTCAGCCAAGAGCGGCGCGCTGCCCATAGAACCGATTTCCTCGTCGGGGCTGAGCAGCACTTCGTAACCGACGCGCTTTGCGCGCGGCAGCGCTTCGAACGCCTGCAAGGCGGCCAGCATGACGGCGATGCCGCCCTTCATGTCGGCGACCCCGGGCCCGCGCAGCACCTCGCCCTCGCGCCATGGCGACTGGAACGGATGCGAGGCCGGAAACACGGTGTCGTAATGGCCCGTCAGCGCGACTTGGATCGGCGCCTCGGGGCGCACGCGCACGCGGATCGAGGCGCCATGCTCGACATCGACCAACTCGCCATCGGGGCGCACGCGCTGCGACGGCGCCAGTGCGACCACCTCAGGCGCTGCCGGCAGCACCGCCACCGCATCGAGCAGGATCGCGCGCATCGCGGCCAGCCCCGCCAGTTGGAACGAACCGGAATTGGTCGACGACCAAAGCTCGGTTTGCGCCGCAAGCGCCTCGCCTTCGCCGCCGAGGCGCTCGATAAGCGGCTCAACATCGCCGCCCCAGGCGGAACGCGATGCGGCAACGAGACTGTCGGCGGACATGGCCGCCGAGGTAGCCGAGGGGGGCGCCAACGTCCACCCCGAGCGCCGCAAAGTTCAGTCCCCCAAAAGCAACGGGCCCGGCCTTTGGCCGGGCCCGCGCTCAGT
>FKKE01011657.1_pt1 | contig 22495 bp, 22 predicted proteins | sample 1106331 | NCBI WGS metagenome assembly FKKE01 (sample SAMEA3931202, study PRJEB13176) | freshwater metagenome | biome: Drinking water system; feature: drinking water; material: freshwater | place: China | collected 2013-02-06
ACTTCAGAGACAGGACACTAGTTTCTCATGTATTAACTCATAGGTATTAAGGACCTCCCCCTGATATCCGCCTTCGCGTGTCTCATAGGCAACACCTTCATTATCCGGGTGCCCCCATTCACTTCTAATTCCTTCATTGATCACCTCCATGACGTTGTCAATCTCTACAGCGATAGGCTTCTTTCTAGACTTTCGCCCACAATAGTCACACTTGTGCTCGACCGCATTTTCTGAAACAAAAGCTGAGAGAAATGGGTCTTCAAAACATTTCGCGCAAACACATTTGCCGCCTAACGACGACCATCCACGATCTTGCTCCTCAATCATCTTTTGCTTCCAATAACCCATCAGAAAAACCTCCGAATGTACACAAACCTTTCATAGACCCAATCGGGGGCAAGTCTTGCCTTGATACATACCCCTTGCCCGTTTCCCATTACGCCGCGTGGGACGCTGCTTTCTCCAGCAGCTCATGAATAAGAGTCTGATACGGCTTGTGCTGCTTGGCCGCCAGCCTGACCAACGCAGCCAACAGCTTGGGAGCGATGCGGATCGCGATTAACTGTTTGGCCGTCCCGCTCGACGACCTCCCAACCCGGCGCGCTCGCCGGAGCTCTTCGTCGGTCGATTCCGGGATGTCGGAAAAATCAATCTGGCTGTCGGGCATATGCCTGACGCGCCTAGCGCTTCGCCTGCTAGCCGCCGATGATGTAGATGATGTCCTCGGCTTCATACGCCCTCGACTAGTTGAGCCCTCTTTCCCCCCAATGACCATAGGGGCACGAAGACGGTGCCAACGATCACACGGACGCGGAGCGAGCGTTATTTTTTCGGATGCTTGCGGGGGCGGCCGACGCGCATGCGGCCTTTGCGGACGCGGAAGCGTTTGCGCTTGGGAAGTTTTTCGAGCTTGGCGAGGATGACGGATTCGAAGAAGCTGGCCACCGTGAGCGGCGGCGTCCAGTACACGAGGTTACGGACTTGCTCGATGACCGACGGCGTCAACGCCACGGTCACCTTGACCTTGCGATTCGGATTCAGCCGTCCCTTCCGTCGAGCGATGCGTCGCTTCTTCATGATCGCTTCCATTCTAGTACATCCGGTCGTGCAATGCGAGGGCAAAACTGCACTCAGGAGCGAGCCCCCAACCCGCTTCCTTTTCGAGCTGAATCGGCTCGCGGGGTCAGCCGCGCCGCCTCTACCCGCGTCAGTTCCCGCCACTGCCCCGGCTGCAGATCGCCCAGCGTCACGGGCCCGATTGCAAGACGCACCAGCCGCAGCGCCGGATGCCCGACGGCCGCCGTCATCCGACGGACTTGCCGATTCATGCCCTCTTGCAGCGTGATCTCCAGCCAAGCCGTCGGGACGTTCTTTCGATGGCGAATCGGCACGGGGCGCTCCGGCAGATGCGGCGCCTCGCCCAGCAGGCAGACCTCTGCCGGTCTGGTCCGTCTGCCACTAAGCACGACGCCTGCGCGCAAGCGCTCGATCGCCGCCTTATCCGGCACGCGCTCGACCTGCACCCAATAGACCTTCGGCAGCTTGTGCCGAGGATCCGTAATGCGATGGGCCAAGGAGCCATCGGAAGTGAGGAGCATCAATCCTTCGCTGTCCATGTCCAACCGGCCGGCTGCATAGACGCCCGGAACCTTGACATAGTCTCCCACTGTCGGCCGCCCCTGCAGATCGGTAAAGCACGGCAGCACGCCGTAGGGTTTGTTGAATGCAATCGTCCGAACCACCGGGCGTCCGAAGCTCTCCCGCTTGTGACGGATTACCATCACCATATCCCATCCCCGCTCCACAGGAAAGCCATCCCATTTTAGGGCATCGGCCAAACATCCGACAGAGGCGTATGGGTCCGTTTCTCGCCTGCTCGGGAACGGGACTCCATATTATTCAAATGAAGGAGTGGCTCCCATGAAAAAGCTTTTGCTCGTAGCCCTTCTCCTCGGCGGTAGCTACTACGGATACCAGCACAGCCCACTCGCACCGCAATCGGAAGCCGTCCAAGCCTACCAGAAGTTCGCCGACCACATGGCTCGCGATCAGTATCAGGAGGCCAAGCAATATGCAGCCGGCCCCGCCTTGCTCGTCGTAGATACGTTGACCCGCCCCGCACCAAACTACGGCAGTTCACCGGTGGGGCTTTATAAGAGCGCCATGAGCGACGAGGCTATCAAGCAGCATGGGCGGACTCTGACTCGGGAAATGGCCAGCGATGTCGGCGAGACCTCGTTCAAGGTAGAGTCCGAGCAGACGCACGGGGACGGCCAAACCGTCCAAATCGTGGCAATCCAGCAGGTGTCTCGGTTTCGGTCTGGACAAGTGCGGCCGAATGTCTCCGCCTTTCGTCACACGGTAGAACTGAAGCACGATCCGACGGGCTGGAAGGTATACGCCTTCCAGGAGCAGCCCGCCTAACCCACATTATTCATGGCGCTTCGTGACGAAACCGCCAAGACGCCAGGCGAGACGGGCGCGTGGAGCCCCGAGAAGCTGAGGCGTACCTGAAACAGTACGTTGAGGCTGCGAGGGGCGAGCCCGCCCGCCGGCATGCCGCTGAGCCGCATGCCGGCCGGGACCCATTGCATTCCCGGAGCAATAGGTGCCCAGCGGCGCATCGGCGGTTGCAGTCGAAGCGTTCATGAGTAATGTGGGTTAAGAGGCTAAAGATCCGGTCGCGTCTTTCCCCTCGACCAGGCCTCGAAGAGTTTGAGACTCTCGTCGCGAAGCAGGTCGCCCATCAACTCAACCTCCCGATAGCCCAGCTCTCTCATCCGGCTCGACAAGATTGGAATCTGCCGAATCCCCGCCTTGGCCGCATCCTCAATGCGACAGGCATAGACGATCCGTCCGATCCTGGCCCAGGCACAGGCGGCAAAACACATCGGACAGGGCTCACAGGTCGCATAGATCGTGCAGCCCGGCAATTCGAGGGTCTTCAGCTTCCGGCTCGCATCTCGAATCGCCTGCACCTCGGCGTGACTCGTCGTGTCGACGTTGGCCTTCGCGCGGTTGTGTGAGGCTACCACGACTTGTCCCCGCCGCACGATGCAGGCGCCAAAGGGCATCTCCTTCGCCTGCAGACCGTCCCAGGCCGCCTGAATGGCCAGTCGCATGAAGTCTGCGTCCGTCATCTGCCCCCCCCCTCTCCGCCGGCTGTTCACTTCACCGTGAACTCCATCAGCATCCCGCGCGTATAGTGCAGCCGACCCATCTCGTCCGGAAAGAGGCAGATCACGCCGTAGCGTCCCGCCTTGAACGCATGGGCAAAGTAGCCGTGCATGCCGGGCCCGATGGACGCGAGCCCGCCCACCGGCTTGCCGGACGTTCCATCCTGCGCTTCGGGCGGAGACATGGCAAAGTCATGGATGGTCTTGTCGGGCGGCAACTCGACGAGCAGCGCCTCATGCGGTTGGGTCCCGAGATTGTCCACGCGAATGAGACGGTCGCCCGCGCGGATCTCGCCAGACAGGGCAAACACGTAATCCTTCGCCGTGATCGTCGCGGCGGCCTTCGGTTCCTTTGCCGTCCGGCCGGCCGGGGCGGCCACCGTCACGGCCTTGTGCATGCCCCGGATCACATGAAACACGCCATCGTTGTCCGGGACCAGACAAAGCAAGGTGTACTGGCCGGGAACCAGTTGAATCGTCGCGCGAGCCTCTTCACCCGACATGACGCCGTTCGGCCCCCCGAGCGGATGCAGCCAGGAGGGAATTTCATCGGGATGGTCCGTCAAGGCGAGGATGATGTCGGGAATGCTCTTCTTGTCCGTCAGCTTGACCAGTTGCAGTTGATGCAATTCGTGCCCGCCGTTCAAGATACGGAGGGTCACCCACCCCGCCGGCAAGGTGTCGGGGCCATCGAATTGATACTCCCCCGCCACATACCTGACTTCCGGAATGGCCGGGCCAGCGGCTGCCTTGGCCGTGGCTCCCAGCACCATCATTGAAAGAATCAGCAGAATTCCCCATCCCTTCATCGCACTTGCCTCCTGCCTGTTAGTGGACCGGTCACTCGACGGGCATCCTACGGGAATGGGTGAAGGATGGAAAGAGCCTGCGGAAGGCGAACCGGCGCGTCTACACACTCAGGCTCTTGACCGCACTCCGTCCGGCCAGATAGCCGGTGGTCCAGGCCCATTGAAAGTTGAACCCGCCGATCCGGCCGTCGCAATCGAGCATTTCTCCGACGAGATAGAGCCCCGGCGTCTTGCGCGATTCCATCGTGCGATAATCGATTTCCTTCAGCGGCACCCCGCCAGCCGTCACTTCGGCGAAATTCCATCCGCGATCCCGCACGACTGGAAGCGCAAATCGTGTGAGGCTCTCCACGAGCTTGCGCCGATCTCCTCGGCCGAGTCGCCCGAGCATCGTCGACGGTTCGACGCCCAGATGCCGACACAATACGACGGCAAACCGCTCCGGGACTTTGGTCGCCAGCAGGGAGCCGGTCGACCGTCTCGGTGCCGCTGGCCGCCGCTCCGTGAGCCACCGGTCGACGGCCTCCTGGCTCATGCCCGGGAGAAAGCGGGCCCGCATCTCCACTGACTTTCCTTCACCCTCGGCTTTCGTCCAACAGCGACTGGCATCCATCACCACCGGACCGCTGATGCCGAAATGCGTCCAGAGCAAACTGCCCGCCCGCCGATCGACTGGCTTTCCCTCCACGATCGTCGTTAGTTCCACCTCCTGAGACACCCCGGACAGCTCGGCATGAAACATGGTAGGCGCCAAGACCAGCGGCACGAGTGCGGGATAAGTCGGCGTGACGGTATGCCCCAACTTCTGAGCCATGATCCAGCCCTGTCCGTCGCTTCCGGTGCGTGGCAATGACCGCCCGCCGGTCGCGAGGATCGCCCGGCGAGCCCGGCATTCTCCCCGCTGGTGCCAAATCGTAAAGGCAGGATCGGTCGGCTTGTCCGAGACCGCCGACACACCGTCGACTCGATGATCGGCGCGGATCTCCACACCCAACGCCTGACACCGCGCAAGCAAGGCCCGAAGCACCGTCTCGGCCTGATCGGTGATCGGAAACAACTTGCCTGTTTCCTCACGCTTGAGCGTGACCCTGAGGGAGTCAAACCATTGCACCGTTTCGCTAACACCGAACGCGGCCAGAATGTTGCGAACAAGATGTCTAGTTCCATGAAAATCCTCCGGCGTGACCCGCTCATGCGTGACATTGCAACGTCTCCCGCCGGAGACGAGAATCTTGGCGCCGATGTTTTTCGCTCCATCCAACAGCACAATTCGCAGACCACCCTGTTCTTGCCCCGCTTCCGCGGCAAAGATGGCTGCGGCAAGACCCGCTGCCCCCGCTCCGATCACGGCGATGTCGAAATCCGTCTCCCTCAATTCGGGCATCACATTCTCAAGAGTGCGGCTATTGTACCGAAATCGGCGCCATCGGGCGCGGGCTGATGTTGGATTCACGCAGGGTGATGCGGCGGCTCAGCAGGAAACGGGGTAGATGGGAAGCGGCCTCTCGGACCTTTGGGCAGACCATTCACGGAATAGGCGGGGCGAATCGCAGATTGTGCGCATCGAGATTCGTGAGATAGTCACGCATCCGCCGTTGCTCGTACACCCTGACATGCTCGATCACCTTGCTGTCGACCTCAAGCAGCCCCAATCCGGCAGGAATCTCATCCGGACGGATGACGAAGAGATTTACGCCGAATTCCTTCGCTCGGAATTGCGCCTCGCGCAGTCGCTGGTAGATGTAGCGCTCGTTCACCCGCATCAGCACATTCAGTTCCACGAGGTCACGGAGCGGAGAGGGTTCAACTCGAACGGATTGCCGGGGAACATTGAGAAAAATGAAGATGGTCTGGCAGCCGGACTGCAAGGCGATCTCAATGGGTAACGGGTTGGCCAAATCGGCATCGAGGTACCGATAACCGTCGATTTCCACCATCTCGAACAGGGGATAGAGAGCCATCGAGGCGCGGATGCGCTTGTAGAAGAGATCATGTTTGGTCTTCACACTACGCGCGTCCTCCCCCGCCACGGGCGAAAGATCGACGTCCTTGTTCGAAAACACGACGGTCGCGCCGTCTTCGTACCGCTCGGCGAGCACGCTCCAGACCACCGGACTGGCGATCACTTTTTGCAGATCGATACGTTCGGACAGTTTTGTCAGGAGTGGAAACGGGTCAAGGAACGCCTTCATCCTCTTCAACTCAAAGTACCGATCAAACTCGTCCAAGGTCTGCTGGATTTCAGGTGCGTGCACGAGCCGCCGAAAAGATTTCAGTGGGGATGAGAATTCGTCCATCAGGCGAAAGAGGAAGCTCACGGATCGGCCCGCGAGCCGGAGGGGCATGCCGACCCCCAACGAAAGGACCAAGGGAACGAATTTGAGAGCTCGCCGGATATCGCGCAACAGGGATCCGCTTGGCCCCAATCCTTTCGTGACTTGCGGGACAATTCCCAGGAGATGGGTCAGCTTGTGGCGGAGATAGGGGTGAATTTCATAGATTGCATCGGGAGACGTGATATCGTGCTCCCAGATGTCCAGCGCTTTCTCGGCGCCCCCGATGCCGGGAGACTCGACAAATGGGAGCGCATTGCAGGTGCCTGCCGAGGAGCTCACGATATGGGTCGGATGAATGCCCGCCTTCACCACTTCCGCGGCGGCATAGGCCTGCATGACGGCCTTGCACCCGCCGCCACAAAACATGAACAGGACGTTCCCGTATTTCTCATGCACACGTTCGGCCATGCGGCGTCCTTTCTGTCCACGGAGCAATCCACATGCAGTCGTATGATGTAGGCATCGTCGGCGCCGGCGTCGTCGGCTGCGCCATCGCCCGCGAGCTCGCCCACCGGCCCCGGCAGCGCCCCCTCCGAATCATCGTACTTGAATCCCACGGACGGGCGGGAGAAGAAACCAGCTCCCGCAACAGCGGGGTGCTCCACAGCGGCATCCATGAAGACCCCGCCTCGCTGAAGGGACGGCTGGCGCGCGAAGGAAGCGAGCTGGCCGTGGCATATGCCGTTCGGCACCGCATTCCCCTCCTTCCGACCGGGATGATCATCGCCATCTCCTGGGAAGATGTGCGGCGGGGGCTCTGGCGCGAGACCTCCTCGCTCTGGCGGTTGTGGCGCAATGCCCGGCAGGCGAAGATTCGCACAGAGTTCCTGTCCCCTTCGGGACTCCGCCGATGGGAACCCCATCTTCGAGCCGCGTTCGGCATTGCGATCCCGAGCGTCGCCGTGATCGACTCCCCTGCATTCGTCCAGGCCCTTCGGGCCGACGCGGAATCAGCGGGGGTCCACTTTGCCTTCGATAACCGAGTGATCAACATTGACGCCGACTCCGGTTCCTATCGGATCGCTACGACTCAGCAAGAGCTGAGGACAGCCTGCTTCATCAACGCCGCGGGACTCTACGCCGACGAAGTGGCCGCGCTGGCCCTCCCCTCCGCACGGTATGTCCTGGCTCCGCTTCGAGGCGAGTATTACGAGATCGTCACGGAACCGACCAAGCGCTTGCTCGGACGCCTCGTCTACCCGGCCCTGCCCGCCGGATCCGCCGGGAAGGGCATTCACTTCAGCCCGCGGCCGAACGGGCAGATGTTTCTCGGGCCCAACACCGCCCCGGTTCACAGCAAGACTGATTACACATCGAACCCGACACCGCCGGAGACCTTTGTGCAAGCCGTGAAGAAATTCCTGCCCGTTTTGGAGGAACGCGATCTGCGCTGGGCTTATTCCGGCATCCGTCCTCGCCTGCACGCTTCACAAGGAGCCAAAGACGACTTTGTGATTTCGGCCGATTGCGAAGACCCGCCCCTGGTCAACCTCGTCGGCATCGAATCGCCGGGATTATCCGCCTCGTTGGGCATCGCCCGATACGTCGCCGAGCTTCCCTGCCTGCAGCGGCGTCTTCGTTCCTAGATCGAGCAACTCGGCTGCCTCACGAGACCTTCACGCGTCTCAGATGCCCCCGCTCCTCTTCTTCCTTCCGCAAGACCCGGTACAAGACCTTTCCATGGATCGTCCGAGGCAGTTCGCTCCGGAACTCGAAAACCTTGGGGACCTTGTAGGGGGCCAGAAACCGGCGGCAATGGTCCAGCAACTCTTCCGTAGAGAGAGCCGGCTTGGACGAGACGATGAAGGCCTTGATCGCCTCGGCGCCCTCGCCCTTGCTCACGCCGATGACCGCCGCCTCTTGCACGTCCGGATGCCAGGAGAGGACCCGCTCGATCTCCGACGGATACACGTTAAAGCCGGAAGCCGACAGGATCATGTCCTTCTTCCGGTCCACGATATAGAAAAATCCGTCTTCATCCATGCGCGCCATGTCGCCGGTCGCCAGCCATCCCCCGGGCCTCATGACGTTGGCCGTCTCCTCGGGATTGTTCCAGTATCCAAGCATCACCTGCGGCCCCCGGACCCACAATTCACCGACCCCTCCGACCAGGACCTCCTGGCCGGTCTCATCCACGACCCGCGCCTCCGTGTTGGGAATGGCCAGGCCCACGGAGCGTTTGACCGAAAGGCCGTGCGGAATGTTGCAGTGGGTCACCGGCGAGGCTTCCGAAAGACCATAGCCCTCGACCAACAGATGGCCGGTCCGCTCCTTGAACTGTTTGAGGAGACCATAGGGTAAGGCGGACCCGCCGGAGATGCAGAACCGCACGGAGGCAAAGTCTCCGGCCTCGCAGCGCTCCAGCAGCTTGCGAATGAGCGCGGGGACCAAGGCCAGCACGGTGGGCTTCTTCTTGCGGATCAGCGTGAACAGCATCGGCATGTCCCGGGGGTCCGGCACCAACACCATCGTGCCCCCGACAGTCAGGCAAATGTTCTGCGTCACCGTCATTCCGAAGACATGGAAGAGGGGAAGGGCCGCCAGGAAGCGTTCCTCTCCCTCCGACGGCGAGAACCAGCTCAAGAGCTGTTGGATATTGGCCGTGAGGTTACGGTGGCACAACATCGCGCCCTTCGACACCCCGGTTGTGCCGCCGGTGTACTGCAGCAAGGCCAGGTCGTCCGGCGCGACAGCGGGCAGATCTTGCGTCGAAACAGGACTCTCCATCTCCAGAAGATCGAGCAATAGCAACACCCGCTCGCTGCGTGGAATCAGAACCGGAGGCTTCCGGCTGCGCTGTTGATAGATATAGCGCGCGATCGTGGTCATGAAGTCGGTGATGCGGGTTACGATGACGGTGCCGAGATCGAGGTGCTGCACTTTTTCATACATCAGATCGAGCACCACGACCGCGCGAACCCCGGCATCGCGAAGTTGCGCCGAGAGTTCATGCTGGGTATAGGTGGGATTGCACGCCACCACGATGCCGCCAGCTCTCAGAATGCCGAAATAGGCGATGACCGCCTGGGGGGAATTCGGCAGGCAGAGGGCGACGCGATCTCCCTTGCGAATCCCGAGCGCCGCAAGGCCGCAGGCGAAGCGATCGACCAGCGCGCCGCATTCTTGATAGGAGAGGGTCTTGCCGAAGAAATACAGCGCGGTCCGCCGGGAGAACTTCCTGACGCTCCGTGCGAAGGCCATCGAAAGGGTCTCCTCCCGCAGAGCCAGTTCCGGCGGGACGCCGACAGGATAATGCTGTACCCACGGGCTCTCAGCCATGCGAGATTCCTCTCAGCACCACTCTCCGTCATCCAACGCGGAGCAGGGCGCGAACCGCTTGCCGTAACGGGCCGCGAGCGCGTCCAGCTCGTCGGCAATCTGGAGAGGTGTTCCGGTTTGTTGGGCCCAGCTTAGGAGCCCTCCGCGAAACGCGGGAAACCCGATTCCGTGGATCAAAGCGAAATCCACCTGCCAGGGCTCCTCCACAATCTTGTCGTGGAGACACCGCACCGCTTCATCAACCATCGGCAGGAACAACCGCTTGCGGATCAGGTCGTCGGAGAGAATTGCCCCGCCTTGCGGGTTGGTTTCCCGATACTGCCGAATCGTGTCCATCGTCTCCTGATTGGGCCGGCCAGCCTTCCAAAACGTCAGCGGCGCCCGGCCTGCAGGGAGCAGACGCTGGAGCAGTCCTTCCCGGCATTCAATACGGGGACCCAGGACCGTCAACGACGACAAAACGTGGATGGCGACCTGCAAGCCGATCAGATCCACGAGTTCCAGCGGCCCCATCGGCCGCCCACTGTCCACCGCCATGCCATAGGATTTCGCCACCCCGTCGATCTGATGGATGGGAACTCCCTCACAGACCAGAATCACGGCCTCCGCCAAATAACGTGACAGGATGCGGTTGACGAGAAATCCCGGCCCGTCCCCGACCACAAGGGGAAACTTGCCGAGCCGCTTGGCCACGGCACAGGCTGTGTCGAGGGCGGCTTCCGAGGTAAACGGCGCGCGGACGATTTCGACCAACTGCAGCTTGGCAACCGGGTTAAAGAAATGGAGGCCCACACAGCGCTCCGGATGCCTGGCGCCGACGGCAATATCGGAGACCGTGTAGGAAGAGGTATTCGTCGCAAAGATAGCATCGGGACGCGCGATCGATTCAAATTCCGCGAGGACAGACCGCTTGATGTCCAGCCGCTCCGCGACGGCTTCGATGACCAAGGGGGTGTTGGCAAAGTCCTTGAGGTTCAGCGTGGGAATGACTCGCATCATCCGCTGCCGCATCACGGAAGGGAGAATGAGTCGTTTCGTGACCTGCGCCGCTTGGGCTTCATGGATGCGGCCGAGGGCCTTGGCCAAGGTCTTACCACTGAGATCCCGTAGGATGACCTCGGTTTCTTTCTCCGCGAGCAGCCTGGCGATCTGCGATCCCATGAGTCCCGCTCCGAGGACACCGACCGTGGACGGCGCACTCGACGCACTCTTGGCGTTCCGCTTGAGGGTTTCCCCGTTCAGAAACAGCCCGATCAGATGGGCGGAGACCGTGCTCCCCATGAGTCCGAGCAACCGGGGTTTTTCAATCTCGATCGAGCCGGCCGGCAGGTTTCGTCGCATTCCCTTCTGAACCGCGTCGACGGCGCGGAGCGGGGCCGGATAGAAACCGCGCACCCGCTTCTTGACTTGGCGCCGAGCATAGTCGCAGAAGAGATCTCGCACTCCTGGCAACGCGAAGAGTCTCTGCCCGATCGGCAGACAGCGTGGCGCCAGCGGCTTTTCCACCAGCGCGCGAGCCCGCGCAACCGCCGCCTGTACCAGGGCTTCGCCTTGGACGCCGTCGAGGGTCCGAACCGTCGATGGAATCGACGGCACCAGCCCGTCGATGAGACCCATCCGCAGCGCCTGGCGCGGATAGATCGTCTTCCCGCTCGTGATCATCTCCAGCGAGGCCGGCAACCCGACCAGACGAGGCAGCCGCTGGGTGCCGCCAAATCCCGGAAGGATGCCGAGTTTCACTTCCGGCAAGGCAAAGCAAGTCTTGGGATGGCTGCTTGCGAGGCGCACGTGGCAGGCCAGCGCCAATTCCAGCCCCCCTCCCAGACAGGCCCCTTCCATCGCGGCCACAATCGGCTTTCGCGACCGGTCCATCGTGTCGAAGAGCTTGTGGACCGTCATCACGAGCTGGGCGATGGCATCCAACGCCTGCTTGCGCTGCGCTTCGTGGACCTGCTCCAAATCGGCCCCCGCGCAGAAAATCCCGCCTTTGAGACTCACCAAGACGATCGCTTTGACGGCCTCCTCGCCCAGCGCCTCTTCCATGACTGCCTGCCAGCCCGCTACGCTGTCGCTGTTCAGCACATTGGCCGACTTGCCGCGATAGTCGAACCCGGCGAGCAGGATGCCGCCGTCGAGCACCATCGTCTTGAAGTGAGGTGCGCCTTGCACCGCTATCTCCTCTCCAGCACCATCGCGACACCCTGGCCGCCGCCAACACAGCCGCCGATCAAGGCGCGCTCGGCATTGCGCCGGGCCAACTCGAACAATGACGTCATCGCCAGGCGCAACCCCGAGACCCCCACGGGGTGTCCGAGGGCGATGGCCCCGCCGTGGGGGTTCAGTTTGTCCAGCGGGATCTCGCCGACGCGGCCTGACAGTCCAAAGCGACCGAACTTCTGTTCCATCAGCGCCGAGGAATCGAGCGTCCGCAGGATTCCCAAGACGACGGCTGCGAAGGCTTCGTTGATCTCGAAGAGATCGAAGTCCTTGAGCGCCAGCCCCGTCTTTCGTAAGAGCTGACTGATCGCACCGACGGGCGCCAATCCCATGCAGCTCGGCTCGTAGCCGAAATCAGCGTAGTCACGCAGATAGCCCAAGATCGGCAAGCCGAGCGCGAGAGCTTTCTCCTTTTCCATGAGCAGTAAGGCCGCCGCCGCATCCGTGATTTGCGAGGAATTGGCCGGGGTGACCGATCCGTAGTGCCGGTCGAACGCCGGTTTGACTCCACGGAGCGTCTCGAGGCTCGCATCCTCGCGAATGCCGTTGTCCCGTTCGACGTAGGCGCTTCGCTCCGGGACGAACGTCGGGACGACTTCGTCGGCGAAGAGCCCGGCTTTCCAGGCCCGCGCGGCGCTCTGGTGAGAGCGGACGGCGAAGGCGTCTTGATCCTGTCGCGTCATCCCAAAGGCCGGATCCTTGGCGATATTCTCCGCGGTCGACCCCATGATCAGATCGCACATGGGGTCGGTGAGGCCGAAGATGAGACCGACGCGGGGCGGATACTTCTTGAGATTGAGGAGCTTCGGAAACAGCGCCAGGGCGGCTGCGGCACGCTGCCGGACGCCCTTGGCTTTTCCGTACTCCATGAGGAGACCGGCGACCGCCGGATGATAAGCGATGGGAATCCGACTCATCGCTTCCATCCCGATCACGAGGACCGAATCGGCGTCGCCGCTCCTGATCCGGAGACTTGCAAAGTGGAGCGCCGCGACCCCCGATCCGCAGTTTTTTCCGGACACGGTATCCGCCGGGATCGATGCCGACAGGCCCCCGGTGACGGCGGCGACCCTTGTGGGGTTCACCGCATGGGTCGGGGTCGCCACATTGCTCCCCAACACACAATCGATGGTTTCAAGAGGAAGGTTCCAGCGACGGCAGCGCTGGACCATTTCACGCACGACCCAGGCACCGAGCATGTCCGCGTCCGTATCGCGGAAATCGGTGCCCTCCCGGCAGAAGGGGGTTCGAAAACCGTCGACGACAACAACTTCACGCATGACGGGTTCCGCGGGGCGATGTTGAATCAATCAGGTCATCGGGTTTGCACTTGCGCTCTTGGCTTCACGGCACCGGCAACATTCCTAACTCGGGTCAACCGATCACCGACTGTAGGGTCACCCTCATTATACAAGGCGACTCGGAAATTAGCCGTCCCACAGGCCAACATCTTCGGTATCAGAGCCCCCGCATCGGAAGGGCGGAAGTTATGTGTCTGAATAGGCGAAAAAGCCGGGCAGAACTCCCCCGATAGGGTAGAATGATTCTCATGATGCGGGACGTTGAATCGCTCAGGAGCCGGCATGGCTAAGACGGCGATTTTTCAAGGGTCCGTGGCGGTCGCCGAAGCGGCTCGCGACCGGACGACGTACTCCGGCTTTCTGGCGGGGCTGTTTGAGGCCGAAGTCCGTTGGGACCTCCTGACCTCCGTGACCATTCCACCCGTCAGCCAGTCGGCCAGAGACTTTCTGGACCGGTTTCGCGGCGCGATGGCCGGCCTCGATCCCGACCGCGTCGACCGCGAGGGTGACCTCCCCGAGCCTGTCTTGAAAACCCTGGCCGACCTGGGCGCCTTGGGCATCAAGATTCCCAAACGATTCGGCGGGCTGGAGTTGACGCAACACGAATATCAGCAAGTCGCGGTCTTATGCGGCAGCTTGGACGCCTCGCTGACCGTCCTTGTCTCGGCCGCCCAATCGATCGGCGTTCCGGAGCCGCTGCGGCTGTTCGGCACGGAAGAGCAGAAGGCCAAGTATCTTCCGCGACTCGCCGCCGGAGAAATTTCAGGCTTTGCCCTGACGGAGCGACAGGTCGGCTGCGACATCTCCAAAGTGGAGACCTACGCGGTCCGCGTCAAAGAAAACGGGAAGACCATCGCCTACCGGCTCACGGGAGAAAAATTCTTCATCACCAATTCGGCGAAGCGCGACGGAGAGTTCCTCGCCTCGATGCTCGTGGTCATCGCCCGAATCGTCGATACGCCGGAGGAGCTGCGCGATCCGAACGCGCCCAGGTACTACGGCGCCTTCATCGTGGAGCCCACCTGGCCGGGCTGCTCGGTCACCCGCCTCCAGTTCGAGGGCGTGCGGGGCATCTACAACGGCATGCCCAAGTTCGAGAGCGTGCGCGTCCCCGCCGAAAATCGATTGGGCGGCGAGGAGGACGGCCTCCGCATCGCCTTGGCCACGCTCACGGTCGGCCGGCTGACGCTGCCCGCCGCCTGCCTCGGCGGGCTCAAGCAATGTCTGTCGGTCATGCGCTGGTGGGGACGGACGCGGGTGCAATGGAACAAGCCGATCGGCGAGCACACGCTGATCGGAGAAAAACTCTGCCGCGCGGCCGCCTATACCCTCGCCCTGGAAGCGGTGATGACGTTGTGCGGGGCCTGGGCCAACAAGAAAAGCGACCTCCGTCTGGAATCGGCGGGAGCGAAAATTCTCGGGAGCGAATGGTACTGGGAGGTCGTCAACGATCTGTTTCAGGTTCGAGGCGGTCGTGGATTCATGACGGTCGAGTCGCAGCGCCGGAGCGGCGAACCAGCGATACCCGTGATGCGCATGCTGCGGGACGCGCGGATCAATCTCGTCTGGGAAGGCACCAGCGAGATCCTGCGCGTCTGGATGGCGCGCGAAGCGCTGGCGCCCTACATCGAGCAGGGGCTGGCGTTCCTGCAGGGGCCCTTGTCGAAACGAATCGCGGCGCCCCTCTACTTTGCCAAGATGGCCAGCCGCGGGATTGCTTCATTCAGGGTTGCGGGAGCCGGCGCGGGCCCGCTCGGCCACGCGCATGGGCGGTGGGTCCGATTTGTCGAAGCCGCAGCGCGACGGCTGACGCGCGCCACGCTTGGCGCGGCGATCCGGCATCGACAGAGTCTCCACCATAAACAACTCCTGCTGCAGAGTCTGGTCAACGACAGCCTCTATCTGTTCCCGATGGCCGCCACGCTATGGTACTCGGCTCAGCCAGAGGTGCGGACGAAACCCGGTATTAGCGAACTCTGCGACTATCTCTGCCGTGACATAGCCGACAAGCTGTCGGCACAGGCCGCCGATGGACAGAGCCGCCGCGATCACCAGAAAGACTCGCGCGTGTATAGGCTGGCCAAGAACCTCATGCAGGGCCGCTATGCCTGGCTCGAAGAGGGCATCGCGCCTCTGATCGAACACCGAGCCACGCCCGCAGGGTAGCCCGCGCGCAATGGCTTCCCCTCCCCTCGGAATCCCCTTCCTGTCGAGCCCGGCACGTCGCCAATCCCGGCAGCACGGATCACGGAGGTGCCCGCTATGAGACGATTTCCCAGAATGTCGCATGGGTGAACGTAAAAAGCGGAGACTGGCGAAGTTCGTACCGCCGAAATTCTTCCAGATAGTAATTGCGGGCCAAGTGGAGCGCGAGGCAGGTCTCGGGAGCCGTCGTTCCTCCACGCCGACGGCTGGCCAAGTGGATGGCCAGATGATTGATCGTATTCCCCTGATAGCCCTCCCGCAGGTCGCAGAACAGATCCTGCACGTTGAAAAACGACGCCCATACCCGCTGTTTCGGCGGACGCAACGGCTGGGCGCCGGTGGCGTAGTTATAATGCGCGAACTCGATCTCGACGTCGAAGATTCCGTTGCAGCTCTGGCTGTAATCATCCCCTATTTCGTCTTGCGAGACGAGCGTGAGGCGTTTGATGAACCCGTCGTGGAAGTGATTGAAGTGGTCCAGAACAGACTTCGCGTCAGCCGCGGACGTGATGTCAAACCTCGTTCCATCCTTCATCACCGCACCCGCGCGAAGGGAAGACGGGCCCGGCTCTGTTGCCCTCCGGCCGCCGCGACGCGCCGCCGCAAGGCATGCACGGCATCCTGCACGGCCACCGGGCCGGCATGCACGCTGTAATAGACCGCGCCGGACGAGGTCGCAATCACGCAGCGCCATTGACCTTTGAAGGTCGGGATGCGGGAGACCTCGGCAATGTGGGTCAGAGAGATCTCTTTCATACGATCCGGCAGGATATAGCGGAGGCGGAGACGGTCGTCCTGCACCTCGGCCTCATAGAATCCGGAGAGCGAGGAGACATAGAGGGCTCCGAAGATCACCCCCGCCATTCCAAGGCTCAGGCTCACGCTGATAAGGCCGCGATGCAAGGCCCCTCGCTGATCGATCGAGAACCCCCGCATCAGCCGTCGACTGACGTGAAACAGCACCCCGCCGATGACCCCCGCCAAGACAGCAAAATAGACAAAGGCCACCGTGGCGCCCAGGGGGTCGCCAAAGGAAAAGCTCTCGGGATGTCCGACCATCAGAAGGTGAAAGCTGCAACGAACATGCCTCCCGGACTTCGCTGCATCTCCCCTGGATCGTTCCCATTTCGTGAAAAACGGCCCTCAATCGCTGATTCGTTACAGTCGAGTCGCAACGGTTCGGTCACAGGCACAGGCGCGCTGATGGCCACCTGTGGCTAGATTGACACAGATCGCCAGGAGCTCCCCCTGGCAAATTGGATTCACACGCAGGGAGTCTGCCCCCTGGTGCAGGATTCCGCAGCCACCCTCTTCATTATTTCAAGGTGACCGCCACGCGATGGGAAAACCAGCGCCAGTGCGCTAATGTCGAGGATCGGCGGAGGATGCGACCGGCGCGGAGCGGTTGGAGTAAGTACGGATTCGGGGCAGGCCTATGACAGCGTCCTGCTACAGCGCCGGTTTCTGAACTCCCAAGGTCGAGTTACAACTGATCGGTTGCGTTTCGCCCCCGTGCAGGTAGGAATTGTGGGTCCAGCGCCGCAGCACGCCGGCCTGGTCAAACGTCAGTGTGTACTCGTCGCACCAGGAGCCCGTCGACGCCCAACTGTTCTGCGCCCCCGGCTCCAATTGACGAACCTCATAGACCCACGTTGCCCCTCCATCCAGCGCCTCCGTCACCTGCCGCGGAGCGCCGAGATGCTGACGCACATCCGCCTGTGTGGCGACCCCCGCCGCCCCCTTCAGATACTCCGTTTCTTTCACCGTCGTCACCGCACAGCCGACCCAGATGACACCGAGGCCTAAAACGAGCGCGGGACGGAACATGGGCAACCTCCTGGCTGATGGTGGTTGTGGGCCCTCTTCTGGAAGTCTACCGGTTCATACTGGAAGATCACAAGACCACTCCAAGCCGCTTCTATCAAGTTTTCGCCCCCACGAGCCGATGCAGAAAGTGACGGAAACTGACCGATGATCCTGTGAAACCTTCTTCGCGGCACGCTCACGAGCCACAATCCCTCACGGTGCTGGGGATCGACCTTACGGAGGCCCTGCGGCTCGTACGCCAAGCGGGCTATCCCGATCCGGTCGCGCAAGGTCTCAAAGGCAAGGCGCTGCTCCAACAGGTGTTTTCGGCGCTCTGCGAGCTTTCACTCCAGGACGGGCTGACAGGGGTGGCCAATGCCCGCCAGTTTCGGGCCACCTTGGATCGTGAGTTGGACCGCTCCGCCCGAACCCACGAACCGCTGGCGCTCATCCTGGCGGACCTCGACCACTTCAAGACCATCAACGATACGCACGGCCACCCCGCCGGCGATCAGGTGTTGCGTGTCGTCGCCAAGCGGCTGAAAGACAATCTGCGTCCGATGGACACCATCGCGCGCTACGGCGGAGAAGAGTTCGCCCTGATCCTTCCGAACAGCTCCGTCACCTCGCTCGGACGGGTGGCGGAACGGCTGCGGCAGTGTGTGGCCCAAGAGCCGGTGACCTTGCCGGATGGAACCACCTTGAACGTCACGGCCAGTTTCGGCGTCGCCTCGTCGCAGCCCTGGGCCACGTTGAGCGCCGCCGCGCTCATCGACTGCGCGGACCGGCATCTCTACCTGGCCAAGTCCCGCGGGCGGAACCAGGTCTCGTGCGAATCGCAAACCGTGCCGGCCGTGTCCGTCGATGAACGGACCGCCCTCTTTCAACGGAGCAGGGCCTCATGAACAACAGAGAGACCGACTGCCGCACCATCGCCGTGACGAGCGGAAAGGGAGGGGTAGGGAAAACCTGCCTTGCGGCCAACCTGGCTTGGGCGCTCGCGCGCGCGGGCCGACGGGTATTGGTGGTGGATGCCGATTTCGGCTTGGCCAACTTGGACATCGTGCTCAACGTGAACCCCGTGGCCACCTTGCACGATGTGCTCTTCGGCGCTTGTCCGTTGGAGCAGGCGATTGTCTCAGGGCCCGGCGGCTTTCACATCCTGGCTGCGGCATCCGGCGTCGCCGAGTATACTCGCATGACGACCGATCTGCGCGAACAGTTCCCCGCGCTGCTTCGCACGCTGGAATCCCGCTATGACTATCTCTTCTTCGATACCGGGGCGGGGATCTCCGACGTTGTCTTGTACACCGCATCCCTGGCTCAGGACGTGATCGTCGTGGCCACACCGGAGCCGACCTCGCTGGCCGACGCCTACGCGGCCATCAAGGTGATGGCTGTCACGCAGCAGCGGCGCCGATTTTCTCTCATCGTCAATCAGACTCCGACAGAGGCGCAGGCCCAGGCCGTCTTCACTCAGCTCCGGACGGTGATGGGGCGCTTTCTCTCCGGCGATGGGCGGGCTCCCATCGAGCTGATCTATCTGGGGCACGTCCCCGACGATCCGGCCATGGCGCGGGCCATCTGCCAGCGGACGCCGATCATGCAAGCCTCGCCGAACACTCCGGCCGCGCGCGCGATCCAGCATCTCGCCGATGGTCTGGATGCCGCTTCGTCCGAGTCGGCTCGCGCTACAGCCGCCTGATTGTCTCTTCGCAGACCACATCCGGGGGATCCCCCTTGCCGCCTTCCGCAGACTCGTGAAGAATAGTCCGGCATCATCAGGAAGGCCTGCTACCAGTGACCGCATCACCCTCCTCACGCGAACCGCTTTCCCGGCGCCCGTTGGCCACGCTGGGTACGGTGTTCCTGCTCGTCATGCTCATTCCCCTCACGCTTTATCCCCTGGCTCCGGATGAGCCGGTCAGCGTCGGCGACCGCGTCCTTGCCGAAGGCAAGCAGACCGTCGCCTTGGCGGACCCCGGCCGCTACCATGCCCTTGGCTACAAGACTTCCTGCGTGTTGGAACCGCATGACCGCGTCGTCATCCTCCGCATGCCTCAGCAGAGCAGCGCAGACCAGACGATCCTCGGCCAGCGGGACAGTGGACCGGAAGCCCGGCCGCAATTCCCCTTTTGCCCGCCGCAGGCCGAGGTGTTATTGCTGCCGCATCAAATCATCAAGAAAGAGCGATTGTCGGTATTGATTAAAGAAACGGTGAGGCGGCTGGCAGGATTATAGTCAGCCGCGCGCTCTCAGAAGAGGGGGCGAACCGCGGTCAAGAGCCTGATAGGAAGCCCTCAGGGACACAGTACTGCGGCATGAGTTCGCCCCCGTGGTAGTACGACTGGCGGGTCCATCGCCGCAACACGGCTGCGCGGTCGAAGGTAAGGACATATTCATCGCACCAGGTTCCGGGAACACTCACCCGACTGCCGGGCTGTTCGGTCCTGATGCGATAGACCCAGACCGAGGTCCCCTCCTCTTTCACCGCCGTCACCGCCGGCTCTCCGAGCTGCGCCCTGACCTCCTGCTGCGTCGCACGATCTTGTGCGGACTCCAAGAACTTCGTTTCATTCGAGATCAGCAACGTACAGCCGGCAAGGCCGAGGAACAGGACGACCAGGAGCGTTCTCGATGACATGGAGCACCTCCTCACGGTGGAAGACATCCACACTTCGTTTTTATTTTACTCTCGACCCGGTGCAGAAAGACAAGAGGGCAGAAGGTCGATTCGAAGAAAAAATCGAGCCGACGTACCACTTTAGACGTAGCGCGCGGCGCGCTGAGAGCAAAAACCCTTCAGCCGGCGATCAATGTCTACTCGACCAGATCGAGCTTGATGGAGAGCTCACGGAGTTGCTTGGCGTCGACTTCGGAGGGCGCCTCCGTCATGGGGCACTGAGCCTTCTGCGTTTTAGGGAAGGCGATGACGTCGCGGATGGAGTCCGCCCCGCCGAGCAGCATCACGAGCCGGTCGAGGCCGAAGGCGATTCCGCCGTGCGGCGGGGCGCCGTAGTCCAAGGCTTCGAGCAGGAATCCGAATTTGGCTTGGGCCTGATCCTTGTTGATCCCGAGCAGGTCCAGGATTCTGAGCTGGATTTCACTACGGTGGTTGCGGATGCTGCCGCCGCCGATCTCGCTGCCGTTCAGCACCATATCGTACGCTTTCGCCCGCACTTTCAGCGGCTCGGAATCCAAGAGCGCCAAGTCCTCGTCCATGGGCGCCGCAAAGGGATTGTGCATGAAGACATACCGCTTTTCCTCGGCTGAATAATCCAGCAGCGGAAATTCGGTCACCCAGAGCGGCTTCCAAGCGGTCTCGTCGATCAGATTCAATTCTTCGCCGAGCAACAGACGAATCCGCCCCAACACATCGTGCACGACCGCGGGCTTGTCGGCGCCAAAGAGAACCAAGTCACCGGGCTTGGCTTCCGGGAGGGCCACCCCGAAGGCCTTGGCATCCAGAAACTTGGCGATCACCGATTCGAGTTGCCCCTCCGGCGTGATCTTGAGCCAGGCCAGTCCCTTGGCGCCGAACCCCTTGGCCGTCTCACCCAGCGCGTCAATCCGGCTTCGGGCGATCGACGCACCACCCCTCACGATCAGCGCTTTGACCAGTCCTCCCTTAGTGGCTGCTTCCTTGAACACCTTGAACTCGCTGGCCGCGCCAAAGGCGGTCACGTCATGCAGGAGCATGTCGAAGCGCAGATCCGGCTTATCCGACCCGTACCGCCCCATCGCGTCCGCATAAGTCAGACGAGGGAACGGCGTGGGCAACTGGACACCTCCCGCCTCACGGAATACGGTCACGATCATCTGTTCCATGAGACTCATGACCTGCTCCCGGTCGACGAACGACATCTCCAGATCGATCTGGGTGAACTCCGGCTGACGATCGTTGCGGAGATCCTCGTCCCGGAAACAGCGGGCGATCTGGTAGTAGCGGTCCATCCCGCTGACCATGAGCACCTGCTTGAACAACTGCGGCGACTGCGGCAGCGCGAAAAACATGCCGGGATTCACCCGGCTCGGCACCAGGTAATCCCGCGCGCCTTCGGGCGTGCTCTTGGTCAGGATCGGGGTCTCGATCTCGAGAAACTGTTCCTTGTTGAGGACCGCCCGCACCGCCTGCACGATGTTGTGGCGCAGGGTGACCAGCCGCTGCATCTTCGGCCGGCGCAGGTCGAGATAGCGATGCTTCAGGCGAATCGACTCCGTGATCTCCGCATCGTCTTCGATGAGAAAGGGCGGGGTCTTGGCGTCATTGAGAATCTCGACCTCGTCGACGAAGACCTCCACCTCGCCCGTCGGCAGGTTGGGATTCTTGGATTCATCGGGCCGGGCCATCACCTGGCCGGTGATCGAGACCACGCACTCGCTCCGAAGCGCATGGGCCGCCTGATGCACCGCCGCATTGCGCTCCGCGTTGAAGACGATCTGCGTGATCCCCTGGCGGTCGCGCAAGTCGATAAAGATCACGGTCCCGTGATCGCGGCGCCGCTGCACCCAGCCGTTTAAGACCACCGTCCGGCCGACGTGGCTCTTGTTCAATTCTCCGCACCGATGCGTTCGAATCTTCATGCCACCCCGCGGCGTCGAGGTTTGGCCCAACCCGATCGCGATCTGGCCGGCTTGCGTCTCGGGGACGGAGCCGCGTCCGGAGCGCCGCCTCCCCGCTGCTCGACGAGATCGCGCAGCGCGTTAGCCTCGCGATCGTCCAGGTATCGGAACTCTCCCGGCGCTAGGTCGCCGAGCGACAGGGGCCCCATTTTGATCCGGACAAGCTTCAGCACCAGATGGCCCACGGCTTCCAGCATCCGCTTCACTTGATGCGTCCGCCCTTCATGGATTGTGATCTCCAGCCAGGAGTTCGCCTCGGCTTTGCGGACCTTCTTCACCACTGCCGGGCTCGTCATCCCATCGTCGAGCTTGACGCCCTGCTCGAGTTGCGCGATCTCCTCGTCCGTCAGCACGCCTTTCACTTTGATCAGATATGTCTTGGGCACATGGTAGCGGGGATGCAACATGGCTTGGGCCAACTCCCCATGATTCGTCAGTAACATGAGCCCTTCGCTGTCGAAGTCCAAGCGGCCGACCGGGAACACGCGAATGCTCACGCCGCGAAGAAAGTCTTTCACCGTAGGCCGCCCGCCCGGATCCTGCAAGGTGGACATGACATTCTTGGGCTTATTGAGCATCAGGTAGACGAGGGGCTGTGCTTCCTTCAGATGCCGGCCATCGACCTTGACGTGATCGCGATCGGGATTCACCTTGGTGCCCAATTCCCGCACCACGCGGCCGTTGACCGACACCCGGCCGGCCACGATCAACTCCTCCGCCTTTCGGCGCGAGGCCAGCCCGGC
>FKKE01000474.1_pt1 | contig 22487 bp, 19 predicted proteins | sample 1106331 | NCBI WGS metagenome assembly FKKE01 (sample SAMEA3931202, study PRJEB13176) | freshwater metagenome | biome: Drinking water system; feature: drinking water; material: freshwater | place: China | collected 2013-02-06
ACGTCCATGCCGACGCCGCGCCCTGCCTGGTCGCCGATTTGATCGGCCGTCGAGAAGCCCGGCATGAAAATGAACTTGATCACTTCTGTTTCCGGCATCCCCTTGGCCACATGGGCCGGAACGAGTCCCCGTTCGATCGCTTTCGCCCGTACCTTCTCGATGTCCAAGCCCGCTCCGTCGTCTTCGACCTCGATCAACACGGCGTTTCCGCGGTGGGATGCGTGCAGATAGATAGTTCCCGCCGCCGGCTTGCCTTTTGAGACGCGGACCGCTGCCGGTTCGATCCCGTGGTAGACGGCGTTCCGGACGAGGTGTACGAGCGGGTCGACGAGCCGTTCGACGACGCCGGTATCGACTTCCGTATGTTCACCCGAGGTCACCAGCGTCACTTCCTTCCCCGTGGCACGCGCCATTTCGCGGGTCGCTCGGCGGAAACGGGTAAACGGGGTTCCGATCGGCACCATACGGGCGCGCGCGATTTCGTCCCGCATGCCGAGGGTCAATTGCTGCAACTGGCTCATGTCTTCGTGCGACCGCCGAATCGACCCGCTCAATTGCGACATGGATTCGGAGATGTCCGCCGTCACTTCGCTGATGCGACGCGCGAGAATGTTGAAATCGTCGTACTTGTCGAATTCAAGGCTTCCGAAGTCGCTCAGCCCAGGGAAGGCTGCCGCCGGATTGCTTCCGCCCTTCGCGGCATCCGACGGATTTCCTGCAGTCGGCAGCGTAAAGGTGTGCTTCTCCTCGAACGATCGGACCGAATCCATCAGACGGACCTTGCACGCGAGCACCTGCTGGGACAGTTGCTCCAACACTCGAAGACGCTGCTCCAACCGGCCGCGGCCGATGACCAGCTCACCGACCAGATTGAGCAAACGTTCCAACCGGTCACGGCTGACCCGGATGACCTCGCGGTCTTCGCCCCCTCCATCCTTGCCCTTGGGTTCCGCCGTCCTGCCGGCCTGCGGCTCAGCCTGCTCCGGTTGTTCCATGGCTGGCGCGGCTGGAACGACCTGCGGTGCCGGTGCCTGGACCGTGGCCGTGCCCGATTCGGGGTGTTCCAACTGCTTGAGTTCCTTCATCGCGGCCGTATATCGCTGACGAACGGTGGCCGCGAGGGTCGGATCACGCCTCAGTAAGAGCCGGACAACGTCGACCGCCCTCAGGAGCTTATCGGCATGCCCCGGAAGGACCTTGACCCGGCCTTCCCGCACCGCTCCCATGAAATCTTCCACGTGGTGGGTCAAGTCCCCGATCGACTGAAATCCGACGGTATAGGCGGAACCCTTGAGGGTATGGGCCGTCCGGAAGAGCTGGTTGATCAGGTCCGCATTCTGTGGCTCCTTTTCGAGACGGAGCAGCTGAGCTTCGAGCGACTCCAGATACTCCTGTGCCTCGGGCGCAAAGTATGACAGCACTTCAGGATCGAGTTGAGGAAGGAGATACTCATCCGTCAACTGCGGCATCGCAATTTCGCCCTCATCCACAGCCGGGGCCGTGACAGCGGCCGGTTCCATGACGGCGACCGCGGTCTCCGCCCGGGTCGGCGCCGCAGCTTGCACGGCCGGCGCGATCGCCCCACCGTTACAAAGTACGGCAAGCGAACGGGTGACCTCCGGGACATCGTGTTGTAATTGGGAAATCTTGCTTTCATCGCGGCGAAGCAACTGCCGGATGACACCCATCGCCTGCCCGATGGTTCCGAGTAACGCATTCGACGCGGGGATCCGCCCTTCGCGGACCGCGATCATGCAGTCTTCCACCGGATGGGCGACATCGCCGACGACGGCGAACCCGATCGTATGGGCCGACCCCTTTAGCGTATGGGCCGTGCGGTAGAGGGCATGGATGGTTTCCGAATCGTTCGGCTGTTCCCGAAGCCGCTGAACGAGGGAGTCGATTGTCTGGAGATACTCATCCGCTTCAGGCGCAAAGTAGGAGAGGACGTCCGCATCGATGGAGGGAACCAGGTACTGAGGGGGCAGTCCCTCTGAGGGTGCCTGGGATTCGACCGATTCCTTAGGCGGCTCAGGAAGGAGGCCGGCCACTTCCGCTTTCCAACGTTCACTCACGGCCGGATCTTCTTGGCCGCCCTGCTTGACGACTTGCAACTGAGCCTGGAAGGCGTCGACCATCCCGCGGAGTATCCCGACGGCTTTGGGCCACGACGCAGCCTCGATGGAAGTGGCATGCTCCAACGTGTTTTCGAGCAACGCTCCTAACGTGGCCAGTCCTGTGAACCCGTAGATCCCGGCAGCGCCGCGAACTTTGTGAGCCCACACATATTGGTCTTGAAGTTCCTCGGCGGAAGGTAAGGCTTCGCCCGGAGGGTTGACCGCAGCGGACAATGCCGCGGCTGCCTCCGACGCTTCCATGACGAAGATATCAACGAGGGCCTGCCGGTCGAGTTCGGAGCTCATTCCGATCCTTTCTCACCTGCCTCGCAGGAACCGGCCCTTTCCGAAGGCGTCTCCAAGGACCTGTCATTCCATGCGGCGAATGGGACCAGCGCTGCCGGGCGACGGCAACGCCGGCCCTCGTGCTACGCCAGCTTGAATTGTGCGACCGACGTCGTCAGACCGTCGGCGAGCTTGGCCATGTCTTCGACGGTCATGCGCGCCGCGTCAGTGGCTTTTTGCGTTGCAACGGCGCCGCCGGTGAAGTCCTTAATCGAGCGGCCCACTTGATCCGTCGAAGCCGTTTGGCTCGCAGCTGAACTGGCGATCGATTGAGCCAGCTCGGCGGAACGCTGGGCGATGCCTGAAATTTCATTGAACACTTCACCCGTTCGGAGGGCGGAGGCGGATCCCGCTTCCACCGCCTGAGTTTCGTGTTCCATCGCCACCACCGCGTCTTGCGTTTCGGACTGAATGACTTTCACGAGATCGGCAATTTCGCGAGTCGCTTGGGTCGAGCTTTCGGCCAGCTTTCTGACCTGGTCGGCGACGACGGCGAACCGGGCACCCGCCTCTCCCGCGCCGGCCGCCTCGATGGCGGCGTTCAACGCGAGCAGGTTGGTTTGATTGGCGATATCTCGAATCGTGGACACGATCTGCGAAATTTCCAACGAACGGTCGCCGAGCGCCTTGACCTGTTTCGACATGCGTTGCACCGCGGTCCGGATGCTCTGCATGTCTTGCACTGTTTCCTGCACCGCGATACGTCCGCGCTCCGTGGCCTGCAACACTTGTTTTGCCGATTCAGATGAAGCGCCCGCGGTTTCCGCGACCTGTCTCATCTGTGCCGCCAGCTGTTCGACCGCGCTCAGCGTCCTGACGGATTCGTCGGCCTGGTGTTTCGCGGTTCCGGCCATCTGCCCGGCGCTCTCCCGGAGCGTACCGGCAGATTTGTTCACGCGTTCGGCCGCCTCACGGACCTGTTTGAGCAGTTGTCCGAACCGGGTGATCATGAGGTTGAAACCGTCCGCCAAGTTCCCGAACATGTCGGCCGTCACTTCACCGCGCTTCGTCAGGTCTCCCTTACCGACGTCGGACACCAGCACCAGGAAGTTCATCAGGCGCTTTTGCATCTCGTTGCGTTCGTCTTCCGACGTCACCAGCGCCGTAATACGGTCCAACATGGTGTTGAACGAGTTGGCCATCTGTCCGAGTTCGTCCTTGGAGGCGATCTTGGCGCGGGCTTGGTAATTGCCGTTCGCCGCCATTTGCGCGACGTTCGCGACCTGCCCGAGACCGAGCGCGAGTTTGTGCGCCACCCAGTACCCAAGGGCCAAACCCAGGGCCACGGCGACGAGACCGCCGGCGATCAACACGAACGTCCCGTTCCACGCGAGGGATTTCGCTTCTTCGTTCAAGTCGTTCGAAATGGCCTGCATCGTCTTGATCTGCTCGGCATGGCGAGTGGTCACGGCATCGTACGCGGGCGTGATGCTCACGGTGAGCGCGAGCTGACCCAATTCCCTCATCTGCTGAGCCTGCACCGGAGTCAACGCCTTGGACTCGAAGCTTTCTGCGATCGCCGACACGCCGGCTTCGGCCTGGGCAAAGAATGCGGAAATGGCGGTCTTGAGGCCGTTGAGGCCTTGTGATTCGTCCAAACCCGAACTCGAGACCCGCAGCGGCTTGCCTGCATACCCAGCAAGCAGTTGGGTGATCTGCTGCTTGTACGGAGCCAGTTTACCGACGTCCGCCTTAAAGTCGGCGGCGCGTGGCGCTTTCGCCAGGTCCTGCAACGTCTCGTGATACTTGTTCACATTGAACAGCATTTGGTTGAAATCGATCAGCGCGACCGTGTAATCGGCGTAGATCTCGTCCGCTTGCTGGCTGAGGCGCTTGTTCGTCCAAATGCCGAGCGAGGCCATGATCATGATGATGACGCTGATCACGCCGAATGTCGCCAAGAGCTTGGACTGTGTCTTCAGGTCTTCGAACCGTTGCATCATGCTGAACCTTGCCATGGGACCCTCCTCCTTCTCTCTTCACGTACCTTGAGTCTGTGTGAGTTGGTGAATCTGCTCGCCTCCAGTTACCCTGCGCGTTCGAAATGAGAGAGCACGACGGACGTTTCCAAGACTCCCCGAAGCCGATCTTCCAGCTTCACTACGGCCGACAGGAACGGATTCGCTCCTTCCCCCGTGCCGGCGGGAGCGGGCATGAACTGGTCTCTGGGAATCGTGCGGATTTCTGGAACGGTATCCACCAACACGGCGACTTGCCACGATCCGTGCTTCAACACGACGGCATATCGCAACGTCGCATCGGCATTCAGTCCGAACATCTGGCGAAGATCGAGCAGCGGCACGACGGTTCCGCGCAAGTTCGTCACGCCCACCAGACCGGCCGGCATCCCGGGCACCGGCGTGATGGATTCCACGACGAAGACTTCACGGACATTCTGCAGGTCGATCGTGAAGAGCTCCTCGCCCATCGTAATGACGGCCGCGCGTACGGTCGGCGAACCGGCCGACGGCGACGAGGGGGGCCCTGCGGAAGCCACATTGACGGACTGGACTTCCGTCACAGCGCTTGTCGGTTGGGCAGCGGCCATAGGAGTCAGCCCAATACCCGCTTGACGGCGGCCAGGAGGTCTTCTCCCTTGAACGGCTTCACGACGTGGGCGTTTGCCCCCTGCTGCTGTCCCCAGAACTTGTCGCTCTCGTTTCCTTTTGAGGTGCAGAGAATGATCGGTATGTTCTTCGTCCGATCATCGTTCTTCAGATCCCGGCAAGCCTGGAAGCCGTTGCGGCCCGGCATGACCACGTCCATGACGATCAGGTCCGGCTTTTCGCTGACGACCTTCTCTTCCAGCTTGTCGGTGTTCGGGAAAGACACTACGGTGTGATTTGCGCCTTTCAAGAACCCTTCGATCATCTGCAACTCCGCATACGAGTCATCCACCACCACGATCTTGCTCATCGTCGATTCTCCTTCACAGTTGATAGAACATTGACCGCCATCGAGATCCTTGTCTGCCCTACTTGAGCGGAAGCACCACGCTGATCGCTCCCGCGAGTTCTCCTTCCTTCCAACCTTCCTTCTTATGACCCGACACGTCCCGCTCCCCCTTTGGTGAGCCGTGGCAATTGAGGCAGCTGGCTCCGGCGTATTCCGGATCCATCATGCGAAGGACCGGACGGCCGTCCAGCATGGTGTTCCTGACGTAGGACTGCCCTTTGGGATGGCGGGGATCACTGAACATCCGCAACACTTCGGCCTCGAAATCATCAGGCTTGTTGGTCGGATTGCGATAGTCGCTTCCAGTAAGCTTCAAGCGCACGCCGGATTTCTTATAGAAATGTTCTCCCGTCCGTCGTGCGAATACCGCCGGGATAAACCCCTTGAACGAGATGCCCGGCTTGTTGATGATCGGCTGCGCTTCGTCGACGACTTCTTTTTCCGCCTCGATCAGCGCCATATACAGACCGGCTTGCGGCACGGCATTCGGAATCCGCAAATCCACCTTCGTCCGCTTCTTGAAGCGTTCGATGACCTGCGAGGCCATGTAGTCGCCGGTAAATCCCTTGTCGGCTTTCGAGGCGTCGTTGATGTTGGCCATTTGCTCGGACACCACACCGCGGCCGATTTTGACCAGTTCGATCAAGTGCTCCGCGACCTCGGCTTCGTTCGCGGCGTTGGCCGGAGCCGCATACAACGCGACCGCCGCCACGGCTGCCGCTCCTATCACTGTCCCTGCCAGTCCTATCAGTTTCATGCCGCTCCTCCTTGATTGATCGCCATCTGCATGTCGGCCTTCATTCAACTATTCTTCAGTTCTTCCGATAACGGCCTATAGTGGAAGTGTTTCTCCATCGACCGGTCACCGCCCCAGGTAGCTCGGAGAACCGTGGCCTGGGCCGTTTGTGCAAAGGGTGTGCTTGTTAGCACCCGTTGGTTCATCACACGTTCAAAATATAGAATTGCCTTCCACAGTCAATGTTTTATGTATTTTCAACAATACTCGGCTACGACGAGGATTCCGGCAGGATGTTCATGACGTGACGAAATGATGCGGTTCTGGCACAAAAATGACCAGGACGCTCATTCGGCGCGGTTGGAGTTGTCCTGCGCTGGGGAATTGAAGATGATGCGGAAACTTGAAATGGGAGTTAGCGTTTTCGGAATGAGTCGGTCAAACCCTCCGGCCGATTCGTCTCTTCCCTCACGTCTGATGCCGGGAGTTTCGCCGAAGAGGTTGCTTGTGCCATCGGACGGAGCGCTCCAATCCGATCCGTACCGCTCGAGCGACGAGCCGGCCGATGATCGACCCAATGACCGTATGCGTGCCGCTGTATGAGAGCTTGATGAGTCCTGATTGCCGGCTCGCAACGACAACGGCATCCGTCCCGGTACCGGTGGCCCCGGCTCGACCGGTCGCGCTCCGCACGCGGTGATCGCGCAACACGGCAGTCTTGCTTTCAGTCGCCACCTGGATCGCACCGACCATTGCCGCTCCCGACAACTTCGCGTTGGTGACGAGGATAATATTGATCGTGCCCTGCCTTGATGCGGCCTTCAACGCGCCGGCACGGGCGGGAGGCTCGCCTGCCTTCACGGCATTCGTCACCCCGACCGTACAATAGCATCCCACCCAGAGGTGCTTCTGTTTGACTTGCGCGATCACCGATCGCTTCATCGGTACCGCAGTCATGAGCCCCACGGTGGGAGGCACGGCCTTCAAACGCTTTCCCAGCGCCCCAAGATAGCGCGAAGGATCGCTCCATTTGATCGTCGCTGCCTGGATCACGGCCCCTCGCCCGGCAGGATTGGCCGGAACTTGGTGGTTAAGAATAGAGCGGGCAATCGTGAAACCGCCTCCCCGGGGTGCTGACGAAAGCACTCGATGGGCGGCCCCGAGATCGATCAGAAGCGTGTCCCCTACGATCTTGTGGCGAACACGTATAGGCTTCACACGAAACCGTGCGTCATCATGAGACCAACGCCTTGATTGCCGAAACGAATCTATCATTCTCGTTGCGTGAACGGACCGCCACCCGAATCGTCCTCGGCGTCAAACCCCGTATCGTCGAGCAGTCCCTCACCAAGATCCCCTTCTGCCGGAGCGAACGGATCGAGGCGATCCTGGACTTCGCCGTAGGAAGTTCCAATAGAACAAAGCTGCAGTGGGTAGGAATCGGCGTCACGCCTCTCAAACCAGACAGTTTTCGCAGAAACCGTTTCCGTTCGCTATCCATATAGGTGAGACTCCGCGCGGCATGCCTGTGATCGCACAACGCGGCCACTGCCGCCAGTTGCGCTGCGGAATTAACCGACCAGGTCGGAAGCCAGCGCTGCAGCCCGGCAGTCACCGCGCGGGACGCAATCGCATACCCGACCCTGAGGCCCGGAAGTGCATAGAATTTGGTGAAACTCCTCAATATCACCAAGCGAGGACAGGCAGATAAGAGCTTGAGCATCGACTGGGCTGGGCAATATTCGATGAAGGTCTCATCCAGCACCACCCAGACCCCCTCATCACAGGCCGTTCTGACAACTCGGACCAGTTCACGACTGTCGCACAACTGCCCGGTCGGACTGTTGGGGTTGCAAAGAAATACCGTATCAACCGGCCGGCCTTTCTTCCTGTGTATAATGAACGATCGGAGAATTCGTTCCAGAGGAGGGCGATAGTTCTCCCTCCTGGAAGCGAGAAGAAAAGAACAGGCACCTCCGCCGAGTTCGACCGCAGAGGCATAGGAAGAAAATGTCGGCCCGACGATCAAGGCATGCCTGGTGTTGAGTACGCGTGGAAGAACCTGTATCAACTCGCTGGAGCCATTGCCGATCGTAATGGACGCCGTGGATACGCGTAATCGAGACGCCAAAGCGGTTTTCAGATCGGTACAGTCCGGGTCCGGGTAATGGCCGATCAATGCGATGGCTTGCTTGAGCGCGCGGACGGCACAAGGGGAAGGTCCTAGCGGGTTAATGCTCGCGCTGAAGTCGAGCAACGCATCGACCGGCTGCCTCAATTCTCTAGCGGCTGCATACACATTGCCGCCGTGCAACGCAGGTGGTCTCACAGCCATAGATAGCCTACTACTGTCATCGCGATCGCCACGCCGTAGGCTACGGTCATAAGCGTACGGGCCTGCCCGATATGTCTCGGAGACAAGGACTGGTCCCCGTCTCCGAGTCTGGCATGATCGTGGGGTACCCCATCATAGTAGTTGACTCCACCCAACCGGATCCCCAACGCTCCCGCCATGGCTGCTTCAGGGCGGCCGCTGTTCGGGCTCCGATGCTTGTGTCCGTCCCGAAGTAGGACGGTGGCGTTCTTCCCCATTGATTTGAGGCTGCGTCCAGCCAGGCCGGCGGCCAGGACGATCAGCCAGGCCGTGATCCTCGAAGGAATCCAGTTGACCAGATCGTCTAGCCTGGCCGAGGCCCAGCCGAACTCCCGGTACCGTTCGTCGAGATGACCAACCATCGAATCGAGCGTATTGATCGCCTTGAATGCCAGCGCGAGCGGGGGACCTCCCGCAGCAAGGTATAACAATGGAGCAATCACTCCATCCGAAGCGCTCTCGGCAATAGTTTCAATCGTGGCTCTGACGATTTCCGGCTCCGACAATTCCTCCGTGTCACGTCCCACAATCATGCCGACCGCCTCACGAGCCTGCGGTAACAGGCCATTACTCAATGCATGAGAGACCCGTCCGACATGATCGACGAGATCTCGCCAGGCGAGCGCGGAAGCTGCCAGCCACAATTCGACCGTCCACCCTATCCATTCATGGATCGCCGATCCTGCCGCGATCAGGGCCCATCCGACCGAAGCCGCGAGTGAAGGAAGACCGATCGCGAGGACGATACCTGTTACTCGCAGTGAACGAGGGCCTGTGCAAAGGGGTCTGATCCACCCTTCGTACCAAACCGTCCCCATCCCTATGAAACGAACGGGATGGGGAACCCAGCGCGGATCACCGATCAAGGCATCGAGTGCGCAGGCCGCCAGGAGACCGGCTGGACTCATGACAATCGGCTCGACAAAGGAACGAGGAGGAGGAACGAGAGTTCAACGACTTCGTTGGTCGCTCCGATCGTATCCCCGGTAATCCCTCCGAAGATTCTGCTATACCAGGAAGTCAGAAACCGGCTGATCAACGCCGCACCAGGCAGAATTATCATTGAGTGCACCGCACCGAACTGCCAGATAAGCAAACCCCCGATGACAAGCGTCGCACCGATCAGGTGCTTCGCCGAAAGATGCGCAAGAAACGGTGCAGCCAGGCCGCTCTCTGGCCGTGCGTACCGGGCTCCGTAGGCTCCGGACACCATCGCCCACCGTCCCAGCGCCGGGGCGCAAAGCAGAGCCTGCCATCTCATCGCTTCCGGGAGCGACAGGAAGGCGGCATAGCGGACGATGAGAGAAAGAAATAATCCAGTTGCTCCGATGGAACCGATGCGGGGATCACGCATGATGGAGAGCCGATCGGCAGGAGTACGGCCGCCGGCAAGCCCGTCGAGCGTATCGCCAAGTCCGTCCTGATGAAGTCCGCGCGTGATTCCGACCAGTAAGAGAATCAAGAGCGCGGATACGACCTCACGGGACAGCCAGTTGGCTATAAGGCTATCCGTTACTGCCAGTAGCCCGCCCAACAGGGCGCCGACGATCGGATACCACATCATTGAATCGGCCAGCTCTGTCGGAGCAGGATCGTGATGAGCGCGGCTCAAGGGAATCGCGGTGAGAAACTGCCAGGCGAAGAGGAAGTGACGTGCCAAGTCGTTCATGAGGAGGAAGTAACCGTAGGGCTCGATATTCAGTGTTGAACGTTCAATTGCGCATCGAGAATTGAGTCTGAGACACTTCTCAGATCCACGAGATACGCTTCACGCACTACGGTCAGAGACCCCCGCCTCCCCGAACGTGGCCATCTCCGTGAGGATCTTCACAGCCGCCTGTACCAGACCCATTCCGAGACAGGCGCCGGTTCCTTCGCCGAGACGGAGGTCGAGATCCAAGAGCGGTGTCAGTCCCAGATGCGCCAATACAATTTGATGTCCCGGCTCGACCGATCGATGGGACGCAATCAGATACCGCCGGCATCGCGGCTGCAATCCGCAGGCGATAAGAGCGGCTGCTCCGGCGATAAATCCATCCAGTACCACCGGCACGCGCCCTGCCGCCGCTCCGAGTATCAACCCGGCTATTCCGGCAATCTCAAGCCCCCCGACCTTCGACAACACGTCGACTGGATCGTCGACATTCGGGCGGTGGAGCTGCAACGCCCGCTCGATCACGTCAACCTTCTTCCTACGAGCCTGTTCGTCGATTCCGGTGCCGCGTCCGGTCACGTCGTTCACGTTCGACCGAGTCATCGCGGCCGTAATAGCTGCACTCGCAGTCGTATTGCCGATGCCCATTTCACCGGTCCCGATCAATCCGGTACCCTCTCGAATCGCATCGGTGGCCAATTCGACGCCGACTAGAACGGCTTGCTCAGCCGATTCCCTGGACATCGCGACCTCTCGAGCCAAGTTTCCGGTCCCCATTCGGACCTTCCGGTCGAGCAGACCCGGCAGGACCTCAAAGCGATGCGCAACCCCGATGTCTACCACTTGGACCTCGACTCCTGCATGGCGAGCCAGCACATTGACCCCCGCTCCGCCCCGCAGGAAGTTCAGTACCATCTGCGCCGTGACGTCGCGAGGGTAGGCGCTGACGCCTTCCTCGACCACCCCGTGATCTGCAGCCAGCGTAAACACCACTCCTCGCGGCACAGCCGGCTTGCGTTCTCCCGTGATCGCACAGTACTGCACCGCTAGTTCTTCAAGCCGCCCCAAACTGCCCTGAGGTTTGGTCAGCCTATCCAGCTTCTGACGCGTTGCAGCTGCCACGACGCCGTCGATGTCCCTGATGCGCGCCGTCACTTCCGGGAGACTCATCAAGTCCTCCTACTTCAAGCGAACGCTCAACCCGCTTACGACCAGATATGCGCAATCAGCCTCTTCGGCCACCAGACGATTCACCGCACCGGCCAGGTCCCGGAAACGACGCGAAATAGGGTCAGCAGGGACCAGGCCCATCCCCAGTTCATTGGCCACAATGACCAAACGGGTTGTCGCACGTCTGCCGGCACGGAGGAATGCACGAACGTCCCGCAGGATTTCCATATCCTTCATTCCCCGACCGCAACAGTTCGATAGCCACATGGTGAGACAGTCCACCACGATGACTCGATATTCACGCGCCTGCGCAGTGAGCCATCCGGTCAGATCAATCGGTACCTCGGCTGTCTTCCATTCAGACGAACGCGAGAGACGGTGCCGGGCGATCTTCGCCGCCATCTCTTCATCCAGCCCTTCACCGGTCGCGACGAACGCTCGAGAAACCCGCGGCTTCATCCCCCTCAGAGCCAGCCGGAGCGCAACATCACTCTTGCCTGAGGAGGCACCCCCCAGGACGAAGACTATCTGGGATCGCCGATTTCGGGCCGCCACAACTACAGTCCCTCCTCTAGTATCCGTTCAATCAGAGGCATCTTGAGGTGTGATCCGATAAAGTCCGCTAATCGATCCAGCCGAAGTTCCAGGGATACCGACTCCGTTTCCCGAAGCCCATCCCACCCCTTAGAGGCCCTCAATCGATTCAACCACCACCGGCGGAATGTCGACTGATCGAACAGACCATGGAGATAGGTTCCGAACACCATTCCATTACAGCCTGAGACACCATCGATCTTTTGACTCAAAGAGTTGTGACTACATAGCTCCATAAATACTTGAATATCAGAGACAGCGACAGTCCGGCCCATTCGCACATGGTAGCCGGCAAGAGTCGCCCCGCTCTCAACATGCTGCCCTGTGACTCGCTGTACGATTTTCGGACTGGCAAAGGTCGTCTCGACAGGGAGCAGGCCCAATCCTGAGACTTCGTCATGAGCAGATTCAAGATGGTCCGGATCGCGAATGACGAGGCCCAGCAATTGGAAGCCGCTGCAAATCCCGACCACAGCCCCTCCCTCTGCTCTCACCCGACAGGCAAGTTGGTCGAAACCGCGATCCCGCACAAAGCGCAGGGCTGCCACCGTCTGTTTCGAACCTGGAAAGATCAGCGCATCGAGCTTCTGATCCGTCGCCTTCTGTAACCGCACCAGTTCCACATCCGGTTCACAGGCCAACGGTTCGAAGTCCGTGAAGTTGGAAATCGCCGGCACATCCACGATCCCGACCACGACCCGATCGGGGCGGACGGCGACGCGCCGATGCCATCCGTCCCAACCAAGCGAATCCTCATCTGGAATTTCCATTTCTCTCCAGTGCGGAACGACCCCTGCGCAGGGCATCCCAGTCTCCCGGGTTACTCGCGCCAACCCGCTCTCGAGCAATCCGGCCGCGCCACGGAATTTGTTGACGGCGAAGGCACGGAGATGGCGCCGGTCTTCGCGGTCCAGCAGCGTCCAGGTTCCGACGAGAGAGGCAAGCACGCCGCCTCGATCGATGTCGCCGACCAGCAGCACAGGAGCCTTCGCATGCTTCGCCATGTGCATATTCACCACATCGCAATCCCGCAGATTCACTTCGGCAGGACTGCCCGCGCCTTCCAAGACGATGACGTCGAATTCTTCAGCAAGACGGTTGAAGGCCTGCTCTACGTGAGGCCAACACCTCCGTCGAATCATTCCGAAATCATTAGCCGAGAGTGTCCCGGCGACCTCTCCGTCCACGACTAACTGCGCAGTCGTATCTCCCGCCGGCTTGATCAAGATCGGATTGAAGTCTGCCCGTGGCGGTACCCCGCAGGCCGCAGCCTGCACGGCCTGCGCTCGGCCGATTTCCTTGCCGTCCGGCGTCACGTAGGAATTGTTCGACATGTTCTGTGCCTTGAAGGGCGCCACTCGATACCCCCGCCGCCGAAACAACCGGCAGAGGGCCGCCGCAAATACCGACTTCCCTACGTGGGATGCCGTCCCCTGGACCATCAACGTACGAGCGGCCATACCCCTCTATTCCTTGTCGCTTTGGCTTCGTTCCCAGAGGAATTCAGGTTCGCCCTGCGTCTTCGCCACCCAGCGGGCTAACACGAACAACGCATCGCTCAGCCGGTTCACATACTTGACGATGATCGGATCGACTGACTCCTCACGTGACAGACGGACACACAGCCGCTCAGCTCTTCTGCACACGGTTCTCGCCTGGTGGAGAAACCCGGAGACCTTCCCACCCCCCGGGAGGATGAATTCCTTCAGCGGCTCCAGGTCCTTCTGGCACTGATCGATCAGCTTCTCGAGTCGCGTGACGTCCTTCGCGCTGACCTGCGGCATGTTCTTGAACGTCTGCCCGGGCGCCGTGGCTAAGATGCTTCCGATATCGAACAGTTTATTCTGCACCCATCGAAGCTCCCGCTCCAATTGCGCTGCCTGCTTCGACTGCTTCGTTATGTCCGCGTTGACCACCCGGACCACCCCGATCGATGCATTCAGTTCATCGACAGTCCCATAAGCTTCAACCCGCAGACTGTCTTTCCAAACCTGTTGCCCTCCGGCAAGCCTCGTTTTCCCCCCATCGCCGGTTCGGGTATAGACCTTCGTAATCCTCATGCGCGTCTCCACATCAAGAAGTCTTCAATGACTCCCCTTCTCCGTTTATCACTTTTCTCAGACAGTCGGGGCAGAGACAGTCCTCGAACCTTGCCGCGATCCAATCCATCTGGCGTTCCGTAACGCCGATCTTGCCGCACCAGCAGCCATATTGCCCGCATTCGAACTTCTGCCGGCAACTCTCACAGGCTTTGCAGAGCGGACCTCTCATTGGCCGTCCAGGTCAATAGGAGAGTTTGATCCCAGCAAAAATCGAGCGGACCGGTGTCCCGAAGTTGAGAATTTCTTCATATTTCTCGTTAAAGAGATTCTCGGCGCGCAGGTATGCCTGCAGGTACTTGGTCACGTCGTAGTTGGCGACAACGTTCCAAACATCGAAGGCCCGCAACGGCTGTCGGTTGTTGACGTCATCGAATCTCGACCCGACGTATCGCCCTTCCAAGATCAGTCTCAACGCGTCGATCGGCTGATAACTGACCACCAGGCTCCATTGATCGACCGGCATGCGGGGAACCCGGTTACCCGGCTGCTGGACAAGGCTCCTCGACATTGTATTGGTGTATTGGGCCTGCACATCCAGGCTTCTTATCCAAGGAAGATCCTTCAGCAATGCATACTTCACGCTCGCTTCGAAGCCCTTCGTTGCTACAAGCCCGATGTTCTGCGCACAGAAATTGGGGCCGAACGGGCCGATGCCGCAGGCTGTCGCGCTTTGCTGGCTCACGATCAGATCTCGGAAGCGGTTCCAAAAATACACCGCGCTGAGCGTCATTCTGTTGTTGAACAAGTACTGGTCCACTCCGAGATCCATACTTTGACTTCTTTCCGGCTTGAGATTTGTGTTTCCAAAACCCGGGAAGAACAGTTGATTGATCGTCGGAGCTCTGAATCCGGTCGCGTAACTCCCGCGAATTTTCGTCCCCGTCTCCTGGTGGAGATAACCGCCCGTCGCACGATATGTAGTCGCGCTGCCAAACACGTTGTACTCATCCTGCCGAACGCCTCCGGTTCCGAAGACCCGATCCCACAGATTGAGTTGCGCCTGAGCAAAGCCCGCGTGGCTCGCGATGATTCGATTAGCAATGTCCGCCGCTCCCGTTCCAAGATTGACGTTTTCCCCCTGTTGTTCGCGGTACTGGTAGCCGGCGGTGAGCAAGAGTGGCTTGCCGACCTGGACGTTGTGTTGCCACTCCACACGATTTGCCAGCGTATTGATCTCGGAGCGAGCTCCGAAGGGGGTGGATACCGCATTGGTCGACACATTGCGTTGCGTCTGACCGGGATCGGACTCAAGGTTTTCAGTTTGACGGGACAGGGTGAGCGTCTGATTCCACCAGTCCGTGATAGGTTGCTGATAGGAAGCGCTATAGACAAACTGCTGGCTATTGCTGACCGCGCCAAGGACGTCGAATCCCGGCGCAAATCCGTTGTCAAAGTTCAACCTACCCTGCAGTAGGCGAAAGTTCATATCCAGACGACCCTCGTGAGGAAGGGCGACACCGATTCTGGTCGAGGCTTGCCAATTGTGATAGCCGTCCCGTTCCGACGCCCCTCGTCGATAGTTGACCTGCGAGAAGCCGGTATAGTCCCATCGCGAGAGCGCCGCCGTGAAATCGATCGGTCCTTTCTGGCCACTTACCTGCCCTCCTTCACGAATCGAAGAAAATGATCCGTACTCGAAGAACCCGCTGGCGCTAGGTTTTCCGATCCCTCGTTTCGTCGTGATATTGATGACGCCTCCCATAGCGTCGGCGCCCCAGAGCATGCTTTGAGCTCCGCGAAGAATCTCGATGCGCTCGATGTTGTCGGTCGTCAGGTTGGCAAAGTTGAAATTGCCGAGCGTGGCACTGTTCATGATCGTGCCATCGATGAGCACCAGGACTTGATCGGAATTACTCCCGCGAATACGAACCGTCGCCGTGGAACCCGGTCCTCCGTTTGAAAAGACGGCAAGGCCCTGGCTGAGCCGAAGTGCATCCACGACGGTTTTGAGTTGACGGCGCTTGATGTCTTCTTCGGTGATCACGTCGACGGCACTCGTCAGTTGAGTGACCGGCACAGGCGTCTTCGTGGCGCTCACGACGACTTCACGGGTCTCGAGGACTTCCGGCTCATCAGTCATTGCGAGCTCCTGAGCAGATGCAGAGCAGCCAAGGCGGGATAGGCCTACGAAGAAGAAAACGGCACAACTCCAACGAAACATCCGAACAGAATGCATGATACCTCCCTTTGGCTCGAAGGGTGTTGATGGTCCCGTCAGTTGGGTCTCCTGACTTGCGGATCGTCGTGTCTCTGCGCCTTCCCGTGCGCCTAAGCGCACAGTGGCATGCTGCAGAGCTACTCCCCGCTGACAGTGGCGGCACCGTGATGGATTTGCACCATCTTCCCCGGCGCTGACGGTAGTTCCCTTGAGAATCTCTCCACGTTGATTGTTCTGCACCCTGTCCGGTCATGCAGAGGAAGGGGTGCGGCCTCGCTCTGCGCCTCTGTCGATATCTGTCCTCGAACGACCGATCCTCGCTCACTGCTCATGGCTCGGTTCGACCGCGCGGCCTGATTCGGACCTTGCCCGCCGACTATGCCGGTCTCCCGACGACGGACGCGGCAGTCACCGGCTTCGGCATCGTTACGCGAGGCCGGCCCGTCTGGGGATGCGCATCGACGACGACGTCGCATCCATAGACCGTCCGGAGGACATCAGGACGAATCGTGTCGGCCGGCGGGCCAATACGGCACAACCGGCCCTCTTTGAGCATCAACACGCGATCGCAGTACTGGCTCGCGACATTGAGATCATGCGAGACCAGAATTACGGTCAACTGACGCTCCGACCGCAGCCGGGCAATGAGCGAACAAATGTCGAGCTGATGATTGATGTCGAGAAACGCAGTCGGCTCATCGAGCAGCAGGATCTTGGGCTCTTGGGCCAAGGCCCTGGCAATCATGACCCGCTGCCGCTCGCCGCCGGACAGGTCGGACACCAATCGATCGGCCAGCGCCAGCACGTCGGTCTCGACCATCGCCCGCTGCGCGCAGGCCAGATCCTGTGGGGTTTCATCTCCAATCCCCAGACTCCACCAACGGGACGTCCGATGCGGGAATCGTCCCATCAGAACGGTTTCCACGACGGTAAAGGGAAACACCTGGACATATTCTTGAGGAACGACCGCAACGAGCCGCGCGATTTCGGACTGCGTGCGTTGCCCGAGGGAACGCCCGCCAAGACGAACCTCGCCCACCCCAGCCGGCAAGAGACCGGACAACACCTTCAGCAGCGAGGACTTCCCGGACCCGTTCGGCCCGACGATCCCGAGAATCTCGCCGGCAGCGACGTGAAAGGACAGCTGGTCAAGCGTCCACATCCTCCCCCGCCCGTCCCCCGTAACGTAACGGAACGAGAGCCCTTTTGCTTCTAACGCAGGGCCTTCCACGGCCAGCCACGATTTCGTGGGATCGAGTGCGTCCTTCTTCATCTCACAACATCCGATCTTTTCGCCACAGCAGGAGGTAGAGAAAGAACGGGCCGCCTGCGAGGGCCGTCACGATCCCCACCGGAATTTCTGCCGGCGCCATGATGGTACGGGCAATGGTATCGGCCACGGCGAGAAACATGCCGCCGACCAGGAGCGAAGCCGGCAGCAACAACCGGTGGTCGGATCCAATCGCTAGCCGGACGGCATGGGGGACGACCATCCCAACGAACCCAATCATGCCGCTCACCGACACGATGGCGCCGGTCAACAACGCCGTCAGGGCGAAGAGCTGTTTCTTGATTCTCTCGGTTTCCACGCCCAACGAACGGGCCGTCTCTTCGCCCAGTGTCAGGATATTGAGCAATTGCGCTTTTTGCATCAGCGCAGCGAGCACGCCCACGACATAGAGAAAGAAAACTGCCAACGCCGGATACCCAGGCGCCGTGAGCGAGCCCATCAACCAGGCCATCAATCCCGCCGAGCGGTTCGGTTCCATGATCGAGGTGATGAACATAATGAACGCGGTCAGAATGGCGTTGAGAATCACGCCTGCTAACAAGAGACTATGGATCGGCAATCGACCCTTGGACTGCGCCAGGCGATAGATCAGCAGAAGCGACAAGAGTCCTCCGGCAAATCCGAACAGCGGCAACGCCGGTAGCATGACAACGGTGGCCCCGATACCGAACAGCAGGCCCAACGACACGCCGAGCGCCGCACCGCTCGATACACCGAGAACGTAGGGATCGGCCAAGGGATTCCTCAGCAGCGCCTGAAGCGTCACCCCGACGGCCGCCAAGCTGGCCCCGACCAGAAATCCCATCAGCACGCGGGGTAGCCGGATCTGCACTATGATGATCTCAGCGGTGTCGAGACCTGTCTGTTCTTCACGAAACCCATGGACCAGGGCTGACCAGACGGTTTGGAGATCCACGGCGGTTGCGCCGAATTGCAGGCAAAGCACTAACAACGCCACGCTGGCCACAAAGAGGCCACCGATGATTTTGATCCATCGATGCCCCGTCAGGACCGCACCGGTGCCGGCCCACGTCGACGCGTGATCTGATACCGAGCTGCTCGTCATTTGGCGCCGTGGCTCCCCGACGAATCCTCTGGATGCAGAATGGCTGCGAGCGACTCAAGTCCCTTCGCGATGCGCGGTCCAGGTCGGTTGAGCCAGTCGGCGGACACTTGATGGAGCCGGCCTCGCTTGACTGCCGTCATCGTCGACCATTGGCGCCATGCTTGCTGCTCATGGTCCGGAATGCCTTCGGCTTTGCCGACCGGAAACACCAACACCTCGGGATCTTCCTGCAGCACCGACTCCATGCTCAATCGTGGGTAGGGCATGGTACTCTTCGCCGCGATATTCGTCCCTCCGGCCATGCCGATGAGTTGATCGATGAAGCTGCCGGGGCCGACCGTAATCAGCGGTTGGCTGTTCAAGACATAGAGCATCCGTATGCGTGGCTTGTTCTGGACCCGTTGCGTGATTGCCGCCACGTCCCGCCGAAGCTCCATGGCCACCGTGTCCGCACTCGGCGACCGTCCGACGATGCGCCCGAGGGTTTGAATGTGTACGAATATATCTTCGACGTTCTTTTCCACGAGAATGAACACGGGAACTTTCAACTGCTCCAGCTTGACGATGGCATCGGGCTTCAGGAAATGACCAGGTGCGACAATCAGGTCGGGGCGCAACGCCAACAGCGATTCCATATTCGGATTGGAGTACCCAACTTTGGGCTTGCTCAATGCTTCCGGCGGATAATCGCAGAAATCCGTGACTCCGACGACTGCCTCACCCACCCCTATCGCAAACAGCATTTCCGTGATGCTGGGCGCCAGGGAAACGATCCGTGCGGGAGGTTTGGCAAGGTAAATTCTTCGGCCGGTATCGTCGACGTAGGCCTTTGCCGAGACGTTCGCCATGAACGGCATGCCGGTCATGATTCCCTGCTGTCGGCGTTTCACGGGAGAAACCTCGTCATCGGCATAGGCAAGGGAAAGGATGGAGAACAAAGCGACGCCTGTCAAAAGCATCGCCCTCGTCGAACGGGATACCTTACGATCGATGGCGGACAAATAAAAAATCCCCAAGGCCTGTGCTCATAGACCCTGAGGATTGCACCCGCTTCTTCATCCTCGACTGTTCCCCAGCCCTCGAGGGAACGATGGTCAATGTTCCTGGCAGGTCTTCTGGCTCATGGTTCATCCTACTCCCCGCACCTTCCCAGCATGCTCGTGAAACGTATCTCGCGAACCGTGTCTCGCGTCAAAATGCAGACGCTTCACGCTTCACGATCCACACTTCACGCCCACGCCAGTGGTGATTGCGGGTTTCGTCCCCATTCACAGCGGCGGGACCGCGAGGGAGTTGCACCCTCTTCCCTTATCCAGGCATCACGATGTGGCGGCACTCTAGGAGAAGGGGACAAAACTTGTCAAGTTCATTATTGTCCGGTTTCTGACTACCCTCCCTCACACACGCCTGTGCAGGTGGAGGCAACCGGCAAAAAGCGCGCTGAAACACTGGGGTTTTTCCGGTTCCTGTTCGGCATAGGCCTTGCTCAAATTCAGGAGAATTCGCCGACAGCGGATTCGAAACCATGCGGAACTTACGTAGGAACCGATGAAGTACTTCCTAGTCATCGTGGCCATCGTGTGGGGACTTTTTCAACTGGCAGGCCTGTTCAGCGGTGCCAGGAATCAATCGAACGGTGAATCGCTGGAACAGTTCGCGAAGGCTCCTCCGCATCGACTTGCCGATCCCTACAGAAATGCCTACTTTTTCCTCATCGGCTTCGCGGCCGCGCCCTCCTTGGACCCGTCGAAAACCGGCTACGAAATGTGGATCGAAGCCGGCGAATCGACACACACCGGTTCCTTCGATTACGAAAAGCCTGGTCGATCGGACCTGCGCGTTCACGTGTCCCCCTCACAAATCCTGCCCGAGTGGGAGGCGGACGATCCGTTGGAGGCCTTTCGTCGCAAGCAATCCTCCGTCCGAACGCTGACGGCACGGTATCAGACGTTGCTGACCCGCTACGACCGCTGCTTGGGCATGCCGTTCGAGGACTGGGGCTACGGCCTTCACGCCACGATGCGATTCGCGGAGCCGCTGATCGTCCATCGGCTGTACGTCGCCGAGGGCTTCTCACGATTGACCACGCTGGGACTGGAACGGCTCTACAGAGAAATGATCTTCTGGCGGACCGTCCTTCGTGAATCCGCCACACCCGCGACGAAAGTCATGGCGCAGCTCGTAATCCAGGACGATACTCGAATCCTGTCGCGCCTCCTGTCGAAGCCGCCCGTGGACAAGGCCATTCTCTCGATGGGTCTCCAATTAACCTTGCCGCTTACACACTCGGAATACTCCTTACGATGGCCCATCCAGCACCAAGTGTTCCTCGCACTTCACCAAGATCGTCATCGAATAACGCGAGACAGCGTCAGCGTTCATGATGAAGAAGACCAATGGCTGCTGAAAATGGCCAATCTGCCGGCTCACACCTTCGGCAGAATCGAACACCCGCAATTCCGTTCCCTCCTCGGTCTCCCGATCAATGCCGAACAAACCGGTGACCTGTACGCAGCGTACTATGAGACACTCATCAGAGCTGCCGGCCCCGGCCAGGGAATCGTGCCGCGGTTGCAGCAGGTCGCCGGGACCATGAGACGAGGCATGCTGGAGAGCCTGATGCACCCCGTGCTGCAGGAACCGGAATGGGATCCGCTTGTCCACCAACTGATGGAAACCGATGCGCGTCTCCGCTTGACGTCCCTTCAAATCCAATTGCGCAGACAGAGCGGCGTGCCATCGATACCTACCAGGCTCGCGGAACTGGGCTCGCAGTACTTCGACCCCTACACAGGCCTTCCTATGCTCTGGAGTCCGACGCAACAGCGATTGTATAGTGTAGGGAAAGACAGGTTGGACGACGGTGGAGATCCGTCGTTCGATATTACCGTCCCGGCAGTCGTTTCGGTGGTGCCGAAATCGCCGTTGGCGGCTCCTCCCGCCTCGCGAAAGATCTCCCGCCTCTAGCTCCACTCCACATCTCCGTGGACCTCCTAACCGTAACTGCCCCGCCGCCGGTTGGTCAGGTGGGCGGTGGAGAGCGGAACCGGATCTTCAAGAGCAGAATCGCGCTGGTCAGCAGAATGGTGACGCCGTTGGTGAAGATGATCGGCCACGACTCTATCGCAATCCCGTAGCAGAGCCACAGACCGACTCCCGTTGAAAAAATCGCGAGCATGCCCAAGGAGACATCGCCAGCCGATTTCGTTGCCCAGGTTTTCCGCAACTGGGGCCAGAACGCATAGGTGGTACAGGCCCCGGCTATATAGCCGAGCAGATCGATTCCTCTCATAGGCCCACCGGCATGCCTCGTGAGATACTCCCGCAGCACCCAGACCGGGGTCCCCCGCTTGTTATTATTGCCGTCTTTGTGCTAGCTTGTCGGGTCGATAGTGACGGAAGATATGCGTAGGAACAAGGAGATTTGCCGTGGCATTCGCATGTGATATCTGTTCCAAGAAACATCAGACTGGCCACAACGTCAGTCACGCCAACAATAAGACGAAGCGCACGTTCAATCCGAATTTGCAGCGCGTCCGGGCCATCGTCGATGGTTCCACCAGACGGATCCGGGTATGCACCCGTTGCCTGAGAAGCGGCAAGGTCAGAAAAGCGGTCTAGGCGAATTTCCTCGTCCCATCCTCTCTGCGACTTGCCTTACAGAGATAGAAGACCTTCTCGGCTCCGTTGTTTCCCCTTTCACCACCAGATCTGCCTGTCTTGATGCCCGGCAGGCAACGACGAAGAGCTAGCGGGGTGCACGGAAAGTGCCTTATTGAACGGAGTTCACGTTTGAGCCGCTCATCCCGTCGTCGAGATCAATCGTAAGGGCTCAGGGCATGGTCAAGCATGGTATGGAGCGGGCGATGGGATTTGAACCCACGACAACTAGCTTGGGAAGCTAGGACTCTACCACTGAGCTACG
>FKKE01000428.1_pt3 | contig 22481 bp, 18 predicted proteins | sample 1106331 | NCBI WGS metagenome assembly FKKE01 (sample SAMEA3931202, study PRJEB13176) | freshwater metagenome | biome: Drinking water system; feature: drinking water; material: freshwater | place: China | collected 2013-02-06
CCCAGGACTCCCGGCAACGCGGAGTTTTAATTATATTTAAGCAGAAATTTTCTTATGAGATATTTACTATTTATTTTATTCCTCTCATTTATATTCACTGCTTGTCAAAAAGAGATCGGTGGCGGTCCCGGAAACGGTGGTGGAAGTACAACTTCAGATTATCAGCCGGTATCGGCAAATTCAGAATGGAACTATTCATCCACATCTGCAGGAAACTATTCAGTGAAAGCTTTAGGAACAGATACTACTATCAACGGAAAAAAATATTACAAGTTCGATAATATCAATCCCCAGGGTGTTGTTCGAAGTTACGTTGCTAAATCAAATGGGGTTTATTGGCAGTATGGGGAGTCGCCAGTAGGTGGTATTATTTTGGAACAGATATTTCTTAAAGATTCGGCAGTTGGTACCAACTGGACCAATACATTAACAATTAGTGGGTTTAATAATTATCATAAATATACGGTTTCAGCCAGGGGGATACAGCGTACTGTTAACGGGATGAACTTTAGTAATGTGATCGAACTTACTTATCAAATGTCGGTTGACGATCCCATCGGTGGCGGTATTCTTTCCACCGGCGGGGGCAAACAATATTATGCAAAGGGAGTAGGTGCAATTGAATCTTATTTTACAGTTGGATTTTTAGGTATTAATGTTAGTGATACTACCAGGCTTGTTAGCTATACAATAAAATAAACGGACTTTTAAAAACGAAAACCCTCCCAATGCATGGGAGGGTTTTTTCATTCACCCACACAAACTATTCATGCACACACATTACGGGTACATGAGATTGAGTTACGAATTGTTTTGTACTGCTGTGCCTGAATAAACTATCAAGCAAACGATGTTTCTTCGGTATAGTGATCAGCAGGTCAATATTATTATTGTCAGCAAATTCATTGATGCCATCTTCAATATCCTTGTGATTGATGAAATGATATTTAGGATCCAGGTCTTCAAGCAATGTGTGAAGCATCAGTGATTCTTCAGGAGTTTCTGGTTTGAAATGCCTGTTTTCATAGTCAACATTCAATACATGCAATTCAGCACCAAATTCTTTGACCATAGATTTTATGAATTGTACGGGAGTACTTTCAATTACTTTACTGAAATCACAGGCAAAACCGATCTTTTTAATTCCTGTTCCAAATTCTTTTCCCGGTGGCACTACGATCACGGGCCATTTCAAATGACGTATTGCTGAAAGTGTGGTGCTGCCAAATAACATCCTTTCAACCCCGCTTGTGCCTTTTGTTCCCATAACGACCGTGAACGGTTGAATCCGTTTGCACACATCTTCCAATTCGTCTACTACATCTCCCATTATTGCTTCGGTATAAATTTTTATCTCACCAGAAGTGATATGTGCCAAAGATGCTTTTAGCTCTTTCAACTTTAATTCACTATCTTTTTTCAATTCATCTGCGGAAACCAGCACAACAGGTATATCCGTCATAGAAACAGGTACCTGGTAAACGTGCAGCAGCATAATACTTGCATTGATATTAACTGCCATGTCAGCTGCAAAATTCATTGCATTGATAGATACTGGCGAAAAATCGGTTGGAACAATTATCGTTTTCATAATGAAGATAATTTGTGAAATAAATGTAGAACAATAATTACGCCACTACACTGACCTTCCTCATTATCAGCTATGATTATTATGGAATGATTGCGAAGCTACATCTAAATGAAAACCAGGTTTATGGGACTCCCAGCAACAGAAGAGCTCAATTGTATCAAAATAAAATATCAGGGAATTAATTCTATTAAATAGAAATTAGAATTTAGTTTTCTATCAGTTTGCAAAATTTTTGATGTTTTTAAAAAGTGATCAAAGTTCGGTATTTCATGATCGTATACCATTAGTATCAGAATGGTTTTGCTTTTCACTTTTATATCAGCGTTTTTAAAACTGTTTGCATCTGCTATGCCAATGTATCCATGGTATGTTGCCAGGTATTGATAAAAATTATCTCCAGGAGCGGCGGCCCATACTTGATGTTCGGGGTATTTAAGCTTTATATCCTTCATTAATGAAATGTGGTATGCATAATCTTGCTCACGATAAACATTGGATTTATATTCTTTGAAACGAAGAGCCACTTTTGTATGGAAATACAGATTGTGTGTGATCTCAATAAATAAGGCAAAAAAGCAAACCGATGCAAGAACTTTTACAAATAAATTTCTTATTGAATTTTTAAGCTGAAAGAACCATGCAATAAATGCTATTTGCAAAAACAGAACTGTAAAAGCAAAATATCTCGGCTCGTATACATAATTCCAGTTGTTGGCATACCCTTTTTGCACAGCATAGGTTAAAGACATATAGCCCAGCAAAACGAAAAGCCCGATGGAAGCAAACGAACCGGCTATTAAAAAGATCTTTACGGGTGTTATCTCTTCCAGGAATTTTCTTCGAAGCAAGGCATTTAAAAGTATGACAAGCAGAACAATGATCGCAATTACATTAATAACCTCCAGCAATTGCATTGAAGTATTGAATGGAATATTGGCAAGGTGAATTGCCTGGCTTGTCAGGAAAGCAATATTGATAAATGCGGATGGCACTACAGGAAACCAATGCACAATGTTTTCAGGATAAAAACCTCTTGCTGTGGGTGCAGCATATCCAGCATGGCCGGTTAGCGATTTCATTAAAATGAAAAAAGAGGCAGTCAATAAACCGGTGAATACAAAAAGAAATAAGGATTTTTTCTTTAGTAAGGCGTTTCTTTTCATAAAACCAATAAAGAACAATCCGCTGATCAGTGCTAATGAAATGGCCGGATAATTATACCGGAAAAGACAAGGTAAAAAAGCAAGAAACGATACTAGTACTATTTTTTTAATCGAAAATTCATTTGAAGCAGCAAGATTTATCAGAAAGTTTATGCTCAAAAGCGACAAAACAATAGAGACAAGGTCTGTTGGCAATGATTCATTGATAAAAGTATATTCAAAACAACCGGCAATAATAGTCATGATGTTGGTTGCCGCTGTTGACAAGCCAATTTGTCGGCAAATTTTTCTTACAATAAACAACAAAGCAATACAGAAGATGATATCAACCGTAGTGGTTGCCCAATAAATATTATAGTTAAACACTTTCAGAAAGGGCGCCAGTAATATTGGATAGCCGGGTGGCCAAAGGGGTGTAAAGTCATAAATGGGAACAGCCGGATCGGTGGTTAGGTATTGCGGAACAGCAAGTCCTTTGCCTTCAAGCAAGCTCTTGCTTTGTAAAATGAGATACATTTTATCCCGGCCATAATAAGAAACAAAAAGAACATTGATGATCCTGGAAATAATAGAAATGATAATGATAAGAAGTGAAGCCTGTTTAGTAGATAGAAATGCAATAAGCTTGTTCATGAAGATCATTCGTTCAGTTATTGTTTGCCAAAGTAACTCGTAATGCGTTGCTCCACGTTTTCTTTCATATTGATATAATACAGGTTGATGTCCCCTATATGATAATTTTTTGTTGAATATAAAAAGCTCCAGGGAAATTTTGGCCGTTTTATCCAGATCACCCCTTCATGAATTTGCGCATCAGTTGTTTGTTTATACACTTTATTGAATTTGTACAACACACTTCCTTTATTCAATTTTTTTGAGGCGTATGAAGTATCTGTTTTCCATGTAAGAGGATTTGTAACCAGGGAAAATTCTTTTTCGGCTTTTATATAGGGTGCTTTATAACCTTTCCTGAAAGTTCGCCAACCGCAAAGACAACCGGTTTCCAGCGGCGTCTCACACATTTTTAATGCGGAGAAAAATTTTGGCGGTATCGTCATACCAATAACATAGGCGGCTACCAATTTTTGTTGCAATGGTTTATTTTCAAAGAAATCTTTCAGCAATCGCAAAGCATGAGTGGTTCCCTGGCTATGGGAAGCAATGATGATCGGCCGGTTATTATTATAATTGTTCAAATAATATTCAAAAGCGGTTTTTACATCATCATAAGCCAGATCAAAAGCGGCCACTGCTGCTAATGTATCTTTTGTAAAGTAAGCGCTGTAATGGGCTTCACGAAAACGCGGCGCATAAATTTTTGCATGTTGATTAAAAACACTGGCCTGGTATAACATGGAAGAATAATCGGTCTTTGCATTCAGGTAGGCATCGTTAATATCTGCATTCAGGTTTGTATCTTTTAATTTACCGGTATAAATAGTGGGATGTAAAAAGAAAACGTCAACCAATGAATCCTTTTTTTCTTTTCGCACCGGTTTAGGAATGCTATCTGAGGGATCCCGCTTTAAGGGATGAGCTGCCCAGTAATTAAGGTTTGAATAATCCGGTGTTTTATCAGTGCTTTTAAAATGGTAGTTGCTCAAATAACGACGATAAGGATCAGAACATGATGAAAAAACGATGAGGATAGATATGATAAAGAGTATTGTTTTTCTGTTGAATTTCTTCATTTTTTGGTCTTTCATCATTATTAAAACCCTATCATCAAATCAACAAAATATTTTTTTGAAATAGTTTTTTATTTATAAATCTATGAAAATAAGTTGATTAAAAGCAAAATTGGCCTTTTAAATATCCAAGCAACCTTTAAAAACTTGGTACTATGTTTTGTATAGTACCAAACATCACACTATCTTTGGTCCAGATAATTAAAAACAAATGAATACAAGGCCAGGTTTTTTGAAAGTTATTTTTTCTTTTCTCATTTTTCTTGTTGCATCCAATTATATGAATGGGCAAAGTGAAAAGGAACCGGCTGCCGGCAAGGAATTATATAAAGAGATCGCCGCTCTTGATAGCATAGTGTTCGCTGCCTTTAATACAAGAGATATTGCAAAGTTCGGATCAATGTTTACAAAGGATCTCGAATTCTTTCATGATAAGGGTGGACTTACCAATTATGAGCACACGATGAATTTCATGAATAATGTAGCTAAAGAAAATAACGGATTAAGAAGAGAACTGGTAAAAGGAAGCCTTGAAGTATATCCTATTCCCGGCTATGGAGCTATGGAAATGGGTACTCATATTTTTTGCCATATTGAAAACGGGAGATCCGATTGTGGCACTTTTAAGTTTGTTCATATTTGGAAAAAGATTGATGGCGAATGGAAAATCTCAAGAGTAATAAGTTATGGTCATTAAAATATTAATAAGAAAAAGCGATCTATGAATATAGAAAATACACAGAGCCAGATGCGGAAGGGAATTTTGGAGTTCTGTATTCTTTCCATCATAAGAAGGGGTGAGGCCTATCCAAGTGATATTGTAGAAGAGATGAGAGCCGCTAACCTCCACATCCTGGAAGGAACACTATATCCTCTGCTGACCCGTTTAAAAAATGCTGAGATGCTAACGTATCGTTGGGTGGAAAGTAATTCCGGTCCTCCCCGCAAATATTTTTCACTAACAGAAAAAGGGGAAGCATTTTACAAAGAGCTACAGCAAACATGGCAAGAGCTTGCTAACGGTGTAAATGCGTTAACATCCAACCACAAACCAACAACCAACCAATAACTTCAACTACAAATTTTTTTGCAATGAAAAAGATCATAAACATAAACCTGAGCGGCAGAGTAGTACCGATTGAAGATTCTGCTTACGAAAAATTGCAGGAATATATTGAAAGCCTTCGCCGCTATTTTGTAAACGAAGAAGGCAGGGATGAGATCATCAATGATATTGAAGGCCGCATTGCCGAGCTCATGAGTGAAAAAGTTCGCAAAGGGGCAGATAGCATAACCGATGATGATGTAAATGAGATCGCAAATTCAATGGGGCGTCCTGAGGATTTTGAAGGCGAAGTGGTGAAAGAGCAATCGTATAGTTCTTCAAACACAACACAGCAAACACAAGCTGAAACTCCGCCAAAGCAGAAACGCAGGCTTTATCGTGATACAAGTGATAAGTTCATTGGCGGGGTATGTAGTGGTATTGCTGCCTATTTAAATGTTGACCCCGCAATTGTAAGAATATTATTTGCCATCATCACATTTGGTGGATTTGGTTTAGGGTTCATGGCATATATAATTCTCTGGATCTTATTGCCTGGTAAAGAGGTAGAAGGATATGCCGGCAAAAGATTATTCCGAAACCCGGAAAACAAAGTTATAGGAGGTGTGTGTAGCGGGTTAGCTGCATATTTTAATAAAAATGCAGCGGGCATCCGTTTGATATTCCTTGCACCGATACTATTGAATATCCTGATCAATATGCTTGATGGATTTGGCGGAAGAGATAATTTTATTTTTTTTCCAAACATTGTTGCCGGTTCACTGACAAGCACCTTCATAATCGCATATATAATATTATGGATCGTGTTGCCTGAAGCAAGAAGTGCTTATGAAAAAATGGAAATGCGTGGTGAAAAAGTTGATGTCAACAAGATCAAACAAAATGTACAGGAAAGGGCCAGAGAAATGGGCGATGAAATAAAGTCTGCGGCACAAAATATTTCTGCAAAAGCAAAAGAATTTTCTGAAACAAGAGGTAAAACATTTGCCAATGAAGTAAGGCAATCTGCACGGCCAATTGGTAGTGGCATCGGGCATGCAATCGGTGTATTATTTAAAGTGTTCTTTTTATTTATTGCAGGAACAATCGCTCTTGCACTCTTTGGCGTACTAATGATGATAATATTTGGCGGTGTTGCGTGGTGGCCTATTAATAATTATTTATGGACCAATAGCTGGCAACCCATTTATGCATGGGGAACAGTTATCTTATTTCTTGGTGTGCCCCTGATCGCTTTTCTTGTTTGGCTGATCAGGAGAATTATTGGCGTAAGGTCAAAAAGCAGCTACCTCGGTTGGATATTCGGCGGTTTGTGGGCACTGGGTTGGATTTGTATGATATTCTTTGTATCAAGTATGGCAAGAGATGTTCGATATTCAAGAGAAACAGAACCACTCGCCGTACCGGTTGCTCAATCAATCAATAAATTAACAGTGCTGGTTTCAGAGCCCGAACTTGAATTTACTGATCGATTCTGGTGGGCTGATAACGATATAAGAGGATGGAATTTAAACGAAGACACCATGAAGATTGCCTGGATAGATTTTGAAGTGCAAAAAAGTACAGATACAAATTATCACGTACAGTTAATTAAAAGAAGCAACGGTAGCTCTGCACGGGATGCAAAAGAAAGAGCAGAAAAAATTCAGTATAAAATATCAAGCAGGGATAGTATACTTGATCTGGGGAATGGTTATTCAATAGACAGGGAGAGTAAATTCAGGTGGCAGATTGTGAAAGTGATTGTACAGGTTCCTGTTGGAAAAAGAATCCGTTTTGATGAAAGCTTTACAAGAAAGCTGGAAGTTGTGAAAGTAAGAGTAAGAGAAAGGAAGGGACTGGACATTGATGTTGACCACTGGTTCGATTATAGTACAAGTATTGATTATTTAATGACAGAAGAAGGCCTGGAAAATCCAAACAGACCTGCTGAAACCGGTAAATCAAAAGATCAGAATAGCGGGTACAGATATGATGACAGGAAATCACTCAAGGATTCCATTGAAGCAAGAGAAAAAAGACTTGAAGAAGAAAAAAGAAGATTGGAAGAAGATAAGAAGCGGTTACAAAAGGATTCGATCAGCGGCAACAGTAAAAAAGAAAATATGGACGATAATGATAATGAAGAAGGTATTGGGGGCTTCCCGGTATTTTCATTAATTCATGTATTTAATTAAACTCGGTTGAAGTTGGAATCTCCTGGCTTATAGCCGTGAGAAAAACAGGGTCCCGATTCATCGGGGCTCTTTTATTTTTACTACCAGTATCTTTGCCCACCATAAATAACATTATGAAGAATACGCCTTTTACTGATAAACACATTGCTTTAGGGGCAAAGATGGCTGAGTTTGCAGGTTATAATATGCCCATTTCTTATTCAGGTATAAACGATGAGCATGCAGCTGTAAGAAAAAATGCAGGTGTATTTGATGTCAGCCACATGGGCGAATTTATTTTAAAAGGAGAAAATGCTCTTGACCTTATTCAGCGGGTTACTTCAAACGATGCTTCAAAGCTTACAAATGGAAAAGCACAATACAGTTGTTTGCCAAATGAAACGGCAGGAATTGTAGATGACCTTTTGGTGTATTGCATCGAAGAAAGTAAAGTATATATGCTGGTAGTAAATGCAAGCAATATAGAAAAAGACTGGAACTGGATCAGCAAGCACAATACAAAAAATGTTGAAATGCATAATATTTCAGATAAAACTTGTTTGCTGGCAATACAAGGGCCTAATGCAACCAAGATACTGCAGCCGCTTACAGAAATGGATATTCTGAATTTGAAGTATTACACATTTGTAAAAGGGAAATTTGCTGGAGTTGATAATGTACTCATCAGCGCAACAGGATATACAGGGGCTGGCGGCGTAGAAATTTATTTTGAGGATAAAAATGGTGATGCGGATAAAATCTGGAATGCAATTTTTGAGACTGGCGGTCCGCAGGGATTAAAACCGATCGGCCTTGGTGCAAGAGACACGTTGCGATTAGAGATGGGTTTTTGTTTATATGGTAATGATATTGACGATACCACCTCACCTTTAGAAGCCGGACTTGGCTGGATCACCAAATTCACAAAAGATTTTACAGCAAAAAGTATTTTGGAAAAACAAAAAGCAGAAGGAGTTAAAAGAAAGCTGGTTGGATTTGAAATGATCGAAAAGGGCATTCCCCGCCATAATTATGAGATCAAAGACGCCGGTGGCAACAAGATCGGTTATGTAACATCGGGCACACAATCTCCTTCCTTGCAAAAGGCGATCGGTATGGGATATGTAACGATTGAAAATTCCCCGATTGATTCTGAAATTTTTATTGCTGTAAGAGATAAGCTGCTTAAGGCCAAAGTGGTGAAAATTCCATTTAGTTAATTCAAAAGTAAAAGTCAAAAATTAGAAACTGGTGCATTTATTGATTGTGGTTTGACTTTTAAATTTTTACTTTTGATTTTGTAATGCCAACTCTACATCTAACTTCATTTATTGCGGCGCCACAGGACATTGTCTTTGATCTTAACCGCAATGTCAGTCTTCATAAAATTTCAATGGAGCATGTAGGGGAAGAAGCTGTGGGGGGCATCACTTCAGGATTGATCAACAAAGAAGATACGGTGACATGGAAAGGGAAACATCTTTTTAAAACAAGATATTTTACTTCCAGGATCATTGAGATGAAACCGTATGAAATGTTTGTTGATAAAATGATCAAAGGCGATTTTAAATCTTTTGAGCATCAGCATTTCTTTAAGCCTGCCGATAACGGCACGATCGTCATTGATATCATCACCTATGAATCTCCTTATGGCTGGATCGGGGAATTGGTAAATAAATTTTATCTGAATTCTTATTTGGAAAAACTGATCAGCCACCGGAATGAAGTGATAAAGCAGTATGCCGAAACGGAGAAATGGAGGGCACTATTGAGTAAGCGTTGATGAAAACTTCCTTTGGTATATTTGCCCGATGAAAAATACCAAGCCAACTCTTTTCACTTCACTATCACCGGCGCTACTTCATTTGTATGATGTTAACAACAGCATTGTTGTTATTATTGATGTGCTTCGAGCTACTTCAACAATAGCTGCCGCATTGCACAATGGCGCAAGATGCATTATCCCTGTTGATAGTGTAAGCCGTTGCATTGAAATAGGAAAACAAATTGATGGTATCACAGCGGGAGAAAGAGATGGTAAAGTTGCTGAAGGTCTTGTTCATGGCAACTCGCCTTTTGAATATCCAAGAGATTTTGTAGAAGGAAAAACTTTGGTGCTTACAACAACCAATGGTACCCGTTTATTACAAATGGCATTGGACAAAGGGGCTGAAGAAATTATCACAGGATCGTTCCCTAATCTTTCGGCAGTTTGTGATCATTTGATCGAAATGAAACAAAATGTAATTCTCGGTTGCGCTGCATGGAAGGATAGAGTGAATATGGAAGACATGTTGTTTGCCGGTGCCGTCATCTCAATGATTCGAAAGCACTTTTCTATTAATTGCGACTCATCTCATCTTGCCGAAACAATTTATAAAAAAGCAGAAAAAGATCTTTTTGGTTTCATGAAAAAGAATGATGCCTCACATTATCATCGTCTCATGGGTTTTGGCCTGGAAAAAGATATCCGGTATTGCTTAACGGAGGATGTAGCGAATGTTTTACCATTGTACAATGAAGGTAAATTAATTGTAAAAAAATAAGCCGGTTTTGATAGTTATCGACGTTTGAATTGTGTGTATCACATCTTCATCTGGATGAGATTGGTTGAGTCAAAACAAACCTATAAAGATACTTCTTTTGGCAAGCACTTGTTCATTCTTCATAAATAATTTATTTCTCTCTTTATCACTGGAAATCCGAAATACATTCCTTTATTTTTGCAGATTGCCCTTTTCGGATTTTAGATTCTTTAGCGATCTGGAATCCAAAATCAAAAATCTAAAATCGCCTTGGCTTTACCTCATTTACTCAAGTACGTTTATACCCATGGAACCGATGAAGTGATCCGTCGTGGAAAAAAAATCCATGCTATTGGTTTTGTGGAGCTGGTTGAGTATGATAATCTTTTTGGCGCTGCTGTTTTTAGAGTAAAAGATGATAGTTATTCCACTTTTTATAAAGTGTATATTCAAAAAATAAATGACCCGCAGCATGTTTCACTAAGATGTGCCTGTCCGTATAACCTTGGTGATATTTGCCGTCATGAAGCCGCATCGCTTTTCCAGCTACAGGAAATGCTGGATAAAAATTTATTAAAGACAGGTGTATCAACATATGATCAGCGGCATACTGTTGCAAAGATGAAATCCATTGATCTGAAAACGGTTCGTCTTCTTTCATCACAAGCCACTTATCATGAAGCAGAAAAATATTTACGAACTCATCGTGCCAATATTGAATCGGCAAAAGATGAAACAGTAAAAGCTACCGTAGATATTGAAGGGAAGAATTATAAGGTCATTATTAAAAAAAATGAAGAACGGAATTTTGATACCAGTTCAGATTACGAAGATCCCGATCACCCATTGAGCTTGCCAAAAGTGATCGTTTTTTTGCAATTGTTAAATGCTCATGGGCCTCATTATTTTGATAGTATTCGCAATTGGGATAAAGAGAAGAATAAGCTGCTTGAAATATATGGCTATTCTCTGAGTGATGATCTGTCGGGTAAATTTGAATTTACGTATAAGGATGGCAAACCCTTTTTAAGGGTTCTTGATACCAGTATTAAAAGAGTGAACACATCGGTTGCTCAACCACCAAAGCCGGTTGCAGTGCAGGAAGAAGTTTTTGCTGAAGCAATTCCCAAACCCACCACACCGGTGGTTACACATCGCTTAGGAGTCGTGATAAATTTCAATAAAAAGAACTATCCATATTTCACTATTGATGCAATAAGTGGCGAAGCAGATGAAAATGCTGAAGTGTTTCCTGGCAAAATAGAAAAACTTGATCTTTCAAAATATGTGGAAACAGATAGCTTTACCGAAGAGGATAAGCAACTACTCAATATAGTAAGAAAGCTGCAAGAACAGGAGATAAGTAAATATATCAGCCGTAATTCACCCTTCTCCGGTATTTGGGAAAACATCATTCACCAGGAAGAAGACGACCTGCCTGAGGATACCCGTGCCCTGGTCAGGGAATATCTTTTTCCAAAGTTGAAAAAACTTTTTTCGTCTGTTACCAGCAAAGGGTTGATATTTCAATTAGTGAAAGGAAAAGCTTTCCGCACAGCTAATCTTCAGCCTTTGACTGTTGCTGCCGATGAAATAAAACCTTCATTTGATGTAATAAAAAGCAATGGCCATGTTGAAATAAAAGCAAATGTAAAAGCCGGCGGTCTTCAGCTTGATGTAAAAGATAATGAAGCCCAAACCCCTCTTTTCTTTTTATACAATCACCAGGTATTTGCCTGGAAAGATCAGCATGCAAGCGAAGTAGCTGAAAACTTTTTTCCTTCGGGAATTAAAAAAGCAAATGCAGACAATTGGAGTGATGTATTGAAGCAGGAGGTATTGCCTCTTACTAAAGAATACAAGGTAAATTTTGATAAATCACTTTTACAGGAAATAAAAGATGGTAAACCGGATATCAGCTTATACCTGGCTGAAAAAGGAGATTATCTTTTGTTCCAACCCATATTTTCTTATAAAGGGTATGCAACAACCGCAAGAGAAAGAGATGAAGTAGTGGTACCCGCCGGCGATAAGGTTGTGATCGTTCATCGTAATCGTCCGGCTGAGCAGGAATTCATTGCGAAAATGCAAAACCTGCACAGCAATTTTATTTACCAGGAAGATACACAGGCATTGGCATTGAAAGGAACTGATGTTTTAAAAAATAACTGGTTCTTTTTATTTGTTGATGCCATGAACGAGATGAAAACTCCGGTGTATGGTTTTGATGCGTTGAAAAATTTCCGCTTTAATACCGCAAGGCCGTCAACAAAGATTTTTATCAATAGCAATACCGATTGGTTTGATGCCAGGATAGATATTGTTTTCGGGAATCAGCAGGTAAGTGTTGCCGAAGTAAAAAGAGCTTTGGCAAATAAGCAGCAATTTGTACAACTGGGTGATGGAACATTAGGCATTCTTCCTGAAGAATGGCTGAAAAAATATTCATTGCTGTTTCGTGTAGGTGAAGGTAAAACAAACCAGCTCAAGCTAAGCCGCTATCACATGAGTGTGATAGATGAATTATATGAGAACAGGGATGAGGCCGAGCTTATTTTAAAACTGGAAGAAAAATATGAGAATCTAAAAGAGTTCAATAAAATAAAAGAGATCGAACTGCCGGAACAATTGCAGGGCACCCTTCGGCCTTACCAGGTTTCGGGTTACCATTGGCTGAATTATTTAACTGAAGTAAAATGGGGTGGTATATTGGCTGATGATATGGGTTTGGGTAAGACAGTGCAGGCACTTTCTTATATGCAGCATTATAAAAATGTGCATGGAAAATTGCAGGCAATGGTTGTTTGTCCAACTACGTTGATCTATAACTGGGAAAATGAGATCAAAAAATTCACGCCAAAACTTACTTATTACATCCATCATGGAGCAGCAAGATCAAGAGACAAAGAAAAATTTGCAGATCACGATGTCATAATCACAACTTATGGCACACTTCGCAGTGATATAAAATTGTTGGTAACCATTGAACTTGATTATTTATTGCTGGATGAAAGCCAGGCAATAAAAAATCCATTGAGCAAGGTAACAAGGGCCGCTTCCTTATTAAATGCGAAGAACCGTTTATGTATGAGCGGCACACCATTACAAAACAACACATTTGACATCTTTGCACAAATGAATTTTTTAAATCCCGGCATGCTCGGAAGTATGGAATTTTTCCGGCAGGAATTTGCCATCCCGATCGATAAGTTTGGCGAACAGGATAGAAAAGAACATTTGAAAAAGATTTTGTATCCTTTTATTCTTCGCCGTACAAAAGAACAGGTAGCAAAAGATCTTCCGGATAAGACAGAAACTATCCTGTATTGCGAAATGGAAGATGAGCAACGGAGCATTTATGAAGCGTATAGAAATGATTACAGAAACCAGATACTGGGTACTATTGAAACACAAGGCATCCACAAATCACAGCTCACCATTTTGCAGGGATTGATGAAACTTCGCCAGATCTGTGATTCGCCGGCCATATTGAATGAAACCGAAAAATTCGAGAATCATTCTATCAAGCTCGATGAGCTATCAAGAGAGATCGTTGAGAATATCGGTGATCATAAAGCTTTGGTATTTTCACAATTTTTGGGAATGTTAGCATTGATAAGAGAAAGATTGGATCAATTGGGAGTGAAATATGAATACTTTGACGGCAGCACATCGGCTCCGGATAGGGAAAAAGCAATTCAGAGTTTTCAGAATGATAATACAGTAAGAGTATTTTTAATTTCATTAAAAGCCGGTGGCGTTGGTTTGAATTTAACGGCAGCCGATTATGTTTATATTGTTGATCCATGGTGGAACCCCGCTGTTGAACAGCAAGCCATTGACAGAACTCACCGCATCGGCCAGGATAAAAATATTTTTGCTTACCGCATGATCTGTGTGGATACGATTGAAGACAAGATCATTCAACTACAGGAAAAGAAAAGAGCATTGGCAAAAGACCTGATAGCAGATGATACTACTTTTGTAAAAAGCCTTACAAGAGAAGATGTAGAGTATCTCTTTAGCTAAGCGAACAACATTACACATTAAAATAAAAGGCGGCCATGAGCCGCCTTATTTTTTATATTTTGGGATTAGTAGGTAACTACTTTCTGCGATAGTGGTACTTATGTGCAGCCAATGATTGACCTGTAATAATTACACCGAGCACAGAACGAAGTAATCTTCCAACACTAAAAGAAGGCTTGTAGTTATGCCTGTAAATTTTCGCCTCCTCATGTCCATGAACAATAACTCTGTTTTTCATATCGGGATTTTTTTTCTTTGTTAACGATAAAGTTTAAGTATTAGTATATTATAAAGTTAAAAAAATCCCTGTTATCTTGCAACGGAGATTGTTAAAATTCAAACTTTATGAAGCCACTAACTGCTACCTGTCTCTTCCTGGTAATTGCTTTATTCTCTTCAGCACAGATCATACCAATAAAAAACTCCTTACAGGCAGATATCGCAAAAGTTCTTGGTGATTATCCCAATGGCTTTAAAAATATTTCCGGGGAGCAGCTGATTGAAAACCCTCAAACAACCGAATTTGAAAGCCGTATTGAAATAAAAGATGCAAAGTGCAGAGTAATAAAATACAGTTCAAACACGAAAGAAATTTTTTCCTGGGAAGCCGAAATGTTGAAGACTGATGATTTTGAAGAAGCTTCCAAAAAGTTCCGGTCAATCTATAATTCACTGCATAATCTTTCTGTAAACATTAATGGAGCAAATACTGTTTTTAAAGGTGACTATATCAGGCCAAGCGAAGCCATTAAATTCACTACAATAGTTTTTGATGCAAAGGATGCGGAATTAAAGAATTTAAAAATTGCCCTGGTGCTGGAAACCGAAATGCTTGAATGGGTGATCAGGATCCAGGTGTATGAGAAACAAAGAGAAGATATGGATAGAGGTCCCATTATAGATAAATAACAAACACAACTTCCCGTTCACCACTCAGGAGTATGCTTTGTAATTTGTGATCCGGGTTCTGTGTGGTTCCTTTTAACTTTCATTAACCTAATTTCAACCCTGCTTAACCGGTTTATCAGATCTGTAGGAATATTTTCGTAGCGGAAAAAACCAACAGGTTATGAATAAAACGTTATTGATCATCTTCTGCTCTTTAAGTTCTATAGTTTCATTAGCTCAAAAAAATGGAAATGTAAAAGGCGTTGTGTTTGACACTATTGCCAAACAACCAGTGCCCGGAGCCACCATAACGGTTTTACAACGCAAAGATTCTTCACTTGTAACATTTACAATGACAAATAGCCAGGGCGGGTTTACATTAAGCAATATCCCTTTTGGGGATTATCGCTTACTGGTTACCCATGTCAGCTATCATAACGTCAATAAATATTTTGAAATAAGTGATTCAAAAAAGGAAATCGATCTTTCAACTATTGAGCTCAGCGATAAAAACAAAGTGCTGGAAGAAGTAGTTGTTTTGTCTGAAGCGCCACCGGTTACCTTGATCGGCGATACAGTTCAATATAATGCCGGTTCATTTAAAACAAAACCAAATGCTGTTGTTGAAGATCTTTTGAAAAAAATGCCGGGCATACAAGTAGAAAAGGATGGAACCGTTAAGGCACAAGGTCAGGAAGTAAAAAAAGTTTTGGTTGACGGGAAAGAATTTTTTGGCAACGATCCCAAGATCGCTACAAAAAATTTACCAGCAGATGCAGTTGATAAAGTACAGGTGTACGACAAGCAAAGCGATATGGCACAATTGACAGGCTTTGATGATGGGCAAAGCGAAAAGACGATCAACCTGAAATTGAAAAAGGATAAAAAGAAAGGAGTATTTGGTAAAATAAATGCCGGTGGCGGCACTGATGGCCGCTACCAGGGAAGATTTAATGTGAATTCATTCAAAGGAGCCCGGCAAATGTCGGTTATAGGAATGGGTAATAATACAAATGCAGAAGGGTTTTCATTTATGGATATACTTAATTTTTCCGGGGGTATGAGTCAATTAGGTGGTATGAGCAGCGGTGGCAATATCAATATAAATGTCTCTGGAGATGGAATAAACGGACTGTTGGGTGGAGGAAATAATAATGCTATCAATACGTCATGGGCTGGCGGTGCCAACTATAATAATATAATAGGAACAAAAATGGAAGTGCAGAGCAATTATTTTTATAACCGTTATAATCCTGTAACAGATCAAAAGCTCAGCCGCCAGTATATTTTACCCGATTCAACTTATTTCTATAATCAAAATTCCAGAACAAACAATCTTAGTTATTCGCATCGTTTCAATCTTACGTATGATTACCTGGTTGATTCAATGCATTCTTTAAAATTTACCCCCAGTCTTAGTTGGCAAAAAAGTAAAAATCGTTCATTCAGTGATTATGAGACCCTGTCGGAAGAATTACTACGCAGCAACAAGGGATTCAGCGATAATTTTTCCGCAGGTGATGGGTATAACTTTAGCAGCACTTTATTATTCAGAAAAAAGTTCAATAAAAAGGGACGAACATTTTCGGTCAGTCTTGGCAGCACATTAAATGAAAATGATGGAAACGGCGAACTGGTATCAGTAAATCAATTTTACAAAGCAGGGAATCTTGTTAAAACAGATTCCATCAACCAGCGTAGTACAACTGAAAGCGAAGTAAAAAGTTATAACACCAGGGCTGTTTATACTGAGCCGGTATTTAAAAGATCGCTACTGGAGTTTAGTATTTCAAAAAATGAAAGCCACTCCCTGTCCGATAAGATCACACATGATTACGATCGTAATTCAGGAAAATATGACCTGGTCAACCCCCTGCTGACAAATAACTATGAAAATGTGTATGGCACTACTACGGCCGGAATCCGTATTCGTACACAAAAGAAAAAATATAATTATTCATTTGGTGTAACCTGGCAAAATGCGGACCTGGAGGGAACGATAAAAACGGGCATTAAGGATTCTGTAATTAGCAAATCATTTTACAATCTTTTACCTAATGCAAGATTCCAATACAATTTTACAAGATTTAAAAACCTGGTGGTGGATTACAGGGCTTCAACCAATCAACCATCCGTTTCACAGTTGCAGCCCGTACCCGATATCAGCAATCCGCTCAATATAAAATTGGGTAATCCTGATCTTAAACAGGAGTATACTCATCGGGTAAATGTGAATTATACCGGGATGAATCCATTTCGCAATAAAAGTTTTTTCTGGTTCAGCAGTTATTCATTTACCAATAACCGGATAGTTAATTATGACGTTATCGACTCCTTTGGAAGAAAAACAACAAAACCGGTGAATGTAAATGGTGTTTATAACCTGAGCAATGATATCAGTGTGGGTTGGCCTTTGCGTTTTATGAATGCAAATTTGAATTTCAATTCCGGGGTAGGATATAGTAAAACAATCCAGTTCATCAATACTGTTAGAAATGATATTTATAATTTCCGGATCGATCCCAATCTTGAGATATCAAAAAGCTTTAAGGATAAATTGGATCTTACAATAGGAGCCGGGTTTACATATAATAAAGCAAAATATTCTCTGCAGTCTTCTTTGAACAATGAATACTTTACCCAGGAATATACATTTGATGCCGGCTGGCAATTACCAAAGAATTTTTATTTGTCAACAGATTTCAGGTATACAATAAGCACACAACGCTCAGCAGGTTTTAATGCAAAGGTGCCGCTATGGAATGCCTCGTTCAGCAAGTTATTCCTGAAATATAATCGGGGCGAACTGAAGCTTAGTGTATACGATCTTTTGAATGAGAACCAGGCAATCGTTCGCAATACAAACTCAAATTATATTGAGGATCAGAATAACCGTGTACTGAAACGCTTCTTCTTACTTGGTTTTACATATAGCTTAAATAAAATGAGTGCCAATGTTGGCGAAGGCCGCGGAAGAGGCAATATCATTATAAGGAGAGGATGAAACAAGGAAACCTAATCTATGCAGGTAGCGTTTTTTGAATAGCTACCTGCTTTTTTTTACCTGGTAGCATTTATACCCAAAACCGGCAGATCTGTTTTTTTAAAAAAAACAAACTAATAACCGGGATATGGCCAGCTGAACAACTATACCGATCATTTATTTGGTGTTAGGTTCAATCAAGCACTTCATATATAGTTACCGGCTGCAATTTGTTTTTCAAACTTACATCACCGATTTTATTGCAGTTAAAAGACTCCTTTACCTTTTGATATGAATCTTCGGTGATCAGGATCTGGTCTTCATTTGCGATTGTTTGCAGGCGTTGAGCCACATTTACCGCATCACCTATAACTGTATAGTCCAGCCTTTTCAGGCTTGCAGAGCCAATATTGCCAGAGATCATTTCACCGCTATTGATCCCGATCGCTACTTTTGGTCTGAAGAAAATATTACCGGATTCGTTGGGTAAGGCATTCACTTTTTTTCTTACAGAAAGACATGCATCCATTGCCCTGTCCAAATGATATTCGCCACGGAATACAGCCATCACTGCATCTCCCATGAACTTATCAATATATCCATTTTGAGCAATGATCTCTGTTACCATCACATCAAAATAATTATTCAGCAATTTTACCACCACATCCGGCTGTTCATTTTCGCTTATTGTGGTAAAGCTGCAGATATCAATAAAGATAACTGTGGCCTCAACGGTTTCATTTGCGGTTAAGGAATGTTCAAATTCACGGCCACCCATGAAGTTCAATACTGTTTCATCCACATACATCCTGAGTATGTTGTTTTCTTTTATCGCTTTCATCGTATCCCTCATTTGCTGCACATGATTGAGGGTTTTTTCCATTGTTACTTCCAGGTCTTCAAAATTTACCGGCTTGGTAATAAAATCAAAAGCGCCACGATTCATTGCCGTACGGATATTATCCATATCACCATAAGCCGAAACGATCACTGCTTTCAGTAAAGTATTTTGTTCATTGATCTTTGAAAGCAAAGTAAGGCCATCCATTTCCGGCATATTGATATCACTAAGCACAATATCTATATCCGTATTTTTTTCTAATTGTTCCAGAGCCTGCTTACCATTACCCGCAAACACAAATTCATATTTATGTTCACGGATCTTTTGCCTGAATTTTTGCTTGATCAGCACTTCCAGGTCCATCTCATCATCTACTACCAATATCTTCGCCATTATCCTATAGCTTTTAATTTTTCTTTCAGAAGGCTAAACTCAAGGGGCTTTGTTAAGAAATCATCTGCACCTAATTTCATTGCAGTATTATAATTATCCGCATCACCATAGGCAGTGATCATCATCACAACAGGCGGCGGTTCATGATGTTTTTCTTTGATGTGGCGAAGTAATTCCAATCCGCTCATGCCCGGCATATTGATATCAGAAAGTATCAACACGGCTTCATGCAGCTCATTCAGGTATTTCAATGCATCTTCGCCGGAATAAGCAAATGCAAATTCCATTTCTTTATTGCGGATCTCTTTTCTGAATCTTTGCTCAAAGAGAACCTGGACATCTTTTTCGTCATCTACAACCAGAATTTTCATTTGTTGAATATATTGATTTAAACTGGTAAAATAATGCTGAACATAGTATATTCTCCTTCTCTTGTTTCCACTTTTAATTCTCCGCCATGACCCTTGGTTACAATATCATAACTCAACGATAATCCCAAGCCCGTTCCCTGGCCCGTGGGTTTTGTTGTAAAAAAAGGTTGGAATATTTTTTCCAAAGCTTTTTGCGGAATGCCGGTCCCATTGTCTTTTACACTGATCACTAGTTTATCACCGGTCTTCTTTGTGATCACGGTAACCGTGGGTTCATATCCATTTATATTCAGTTTCTTTTTTTCATTTACTGCATAAAAGGCATTTGTGATCAGGTTCAGCACAACACGGCCAATATCCTGGGAAACAATTTTTACAATCCCAATATTTTCATCAAAATCCGTTTTCATTGCGGTATTGAACAATTTATCTTTTGCTCGCATACCATGGTAGGCCAATCGTAAATATTCATCAGCCAAAGCATTAATATCTGTTGGCTCTTTTTTCCCCGTGCTTGTACGGCTATGCTGCAACATGCTTTTTACAATCCCATCGGCTCTTTTGCCATGAAAATTTATTTTTTCCAAACTCATCTTTATTTCTGATGCAATAGCTTTTGCCTCTTCTGTATTCCCGGTTTCTATTTTTTCATGCATTTCATCGATCAGCTCAATGCTTACTTCAGAAAAATTATTTACAAAGTTCAGCGGGTTCTGGATTTCATGAGCAATGCCTGCTGTCAATTCTCCCAGCGATGCCATTTTTTCAGATTGTATAAGTTGTTGCTGAGTAGCTTTTAATTCTTCCAGTGAACTATGCAAGGCATTGTTTATTTCTTCAACAGCTTTTCTTTTTAACTCAAGTTCCTGGATCGTTTCTTCCAAAAGAATAGCAGTGGTGCGTTTTACTTTTTCTGTACGATCAAGTTTAAATTCGGTAACGGTAATTGCTTTATCAACATCTTTTATCCAGCCAGCAACAGATCTTTTTTGTTCGGTAGTAAAGGCCTGGCTTTCTTCTACAAGATTTAGTATGTTTTGTAAATTTTGATTCACTTATTTTTCTTTTAATGCTATCCAGCTCACGGTAGTTCCGTGAAACTCCGGGTGGCCATTGGCTACTCTTCCAAATTCACCAAGAGAGTAATATCCGATCATAGGGCTATTCCAAATACCGGCCAGCCCTTCCACTTCTGCTGATGCCATTGGCCCCAGCGATCCTAATCTTCCTATACAGGAAAAAATCACAAGTGCATCTGCTTCGGGCATTTCTTTTTCTTTTACTTCCAAGGAACTTTTGATCACCATATCGATCACATCAAAATCCGGAGGCATGGAAAAACGGAACTGTGTGCCTTCCGGAACCGATTCTGCAAGCATCACAGAATTATCTTCAGTATTGGCAAATAAGATGGGAAGCATATACGGACTTCCTCCTTCCCTGTATAATTGTAAGGGATAAATGATGTTCAGTTTTACAATACCTATTTTGTTTTCGTCCTCAAGAATATCCGTTCCAAGAAATTTTTTTACAATATCAAATGCCGGTTGATCATCGATGGTATGGACCCACAGACCTATGCAACGTGTAATTTTTTTTTCGGTTCCTGCTGGTTTCCAGCCGGAGACCGCCATTCCTTTTAAGTTTACTTTATCCTGATCAAGTATCAATGCGATGACAGCATTATCACTTGATTGAGTATTTGTAAAAACTTTTCCTTCCAGGTTTATCAATTCCCCTGCCTTGCCACCAACTATAATAACATCTTCACCGGCTTTTTCTATCATCCCTTTTATGATCAGTGAACCGTGAATTTTGTAATTCGCAGATGAGATAATAAATCCGGGATTTGCAAATGACTTTTTACCCGTTTCTCCAATATAACAACCAATTTCATATCCCGAGCCTTCTCCATTATCTTTTAAAACAATTTTGAAATAGGCAGGGTCAATATCTAAAAGCAGCACTGCGATACCTTTATTTTCTGCATCCTGCTCCGAAAATTCTGCAAAAGTAGTAGCACCAAAAAAGGTAATTCCATGTTTATTGAGTAATGAAGACACAGCCTCTATTTCATTCATTACAGAAAGAAAGACCACGGCCAATGTTGGTTTAAATCCATCCGCCATACTTTGTTGTAAAGCAGAGACAATTTCCTGGGTGGTGGTTCCTTTTATTGATTTTGCTTTCATGATATTTTTGGTGGCTTGTTCAGGAATAAATATACTCAAATGATGAATGCTAATAAAAAATGCAGGAAAACTGCTAGCGGGTGATAAGTGGCAACGCATGATTTTACTCACAAGCACAATATTTGCACAGGTTAGTATGTTTAGAAAGAATAATCCACCCAAACTAACTGTTTAATCTTAACATTTAAAACAGTGTTTATGAAAACGTCGAGTTTTGGCAACCATCTTCACCCAGCTCTTGAACAACTTCACAGCAATACATGTTTATGGATCGGACACATGAATGCAGGCCCGATCGATCATCTTGCCGGGCAAACATTTCACTGTCCCGGGGATGGATCATTAAAAACGATTCATGTGTATTCAATTGCTGTATCACAACCGGGCAAGCTTATCCTCACCTTGCATGAGTTTGATAAACAAAGAAAGAATTGGGGTAAAATTCTTTCTTCCGCTGAACTGGAGGTAGATAAAAAAGATGCAGATAACTGGATGCAATTCCAACTGCATTCAATACCATTGCAAAAAGACAACACCTATGGCTTCCAATTGCAAAGCCCGGATGGACTAATAGCGATAGCAGAAGCTGCCTGGC
>FKKE01000987.1_pt1 | contig 22449 bp, 34 predicted proteins | sample 1106331 | NCBI WGS metagenome assembly FKKE01 (sample SAMEA3931202, study PRJEB13176) | freshwater metagenome | biome: Drinking water system; feature: drinking water; material: freshwater | place: China | collected 2013-02-06
ACCACGGACATTCCTCGGAGCCCGCATGGAGCCAGAGAAGTATGGACTGGTGGACAGAGGGGGGCTGGCCAACCGTATGGTTGGTCGGGTGGAGACGCCCGCCTACATTGTCTCCACTGTTCGAAACACGGGAGACTCCAAACAACCATACGAGACGGCTATTCAGGTAGCTGGACGCCCATGGGTTGTGGTGGAGGAGTATCCGACAATTGAACTAGCAAAGATCGGGCATGTCCAATGGACGGATTACGCAACAACCAATCCGCTTGATGGTCTCGTGGACGTCTCGACTTGCCGGCTGAAAAGGGCGCTCCTGGACGAGGGCGATGACAGGGAGGTCTGGGACTACGAAGATCCTTACGATGAGGAGCCGGCATGAGCGGCGGATCGTACAACTACGCGTACCACCACGTCGAGGAAGCCGCACTGGAGATAACGGAAGATGGGTGCTGTAGTGCCGCGAGTCCAGAGCTGAGACGAGCCTTCAAGGCCCATCTTCTGAAGGTGGCCAAGGCGCTCCGGGCGGTAGAGTGGAATGACTCTGGCGATGGGGACGATGAGGAGACCCTCCTGATTCTGGATGTCCTTGGGCAGGCCGGTGGGGTGGTATGACAGACGACTCAGGCAGCTCTCTTTGCCCCATCCCAGAATGGCTGGTGGACGGCCAGTTCATCTTCCACTCCATCGACATCCACACCGAGACAGGGGTGCTCTCTGGTCGCCCGTCGCTCACGGTGACCGTCGTTGGGAACGAGAGCGTCGTTACTAGGCTCTGGAAGTGGGCGGCCCTGAATGCTTGCCCAGTGGTGATCGCGGTCATCAGAGAATATGAACCGGCCTGCCGCGTGACAATCGCCGTCTCAGATCGCACCACAATCCAGCTAGTTCTGAGATTTAACGAGTGGCTAGTGCGACGGCACTTTCGGCAATGGGAGCACAAGTGATCAGCATGCCGATCTTCGTCGTGATCCTTCTCCTCCTGACTATCGCCGCATTCTGGATCTCCGTCCCGCTCTTCCGGAGAGGCGCAGAGCCATTTGCTCTGGACGGATTTGCGGGCTGCGGAGTCTGGCTGGTGTGGGTGATTGGCGTGCTGCTGGTTCTCCTGCTCCACGCCTGGGGGTGGCTGTGAGCAAGCGGGAGGAGCGATTTTGCTCCGCTCTCTCGGATGATGAATTTGACGAGCATGGGACGTTCGCGCTCTCATGAAAAGTGAGTTCGCTCCGCTCTCTCAGACAGATGCGCCATCCTACTCCTTCCACCCGCACGCCTTCACGCGCAAACTACTGCACTGGCAGGTATGCCGGTGGTGCGGGATGGCCAGGCTGAACAACCTTCTTACCGATTGGTGCGTTAAGATGGGGTGTGACGCAGAGCTTCACACGTCCTGGTCAGCCCAACGAGTCCGGCTCCCACTGGAGCACAGAAAGCAGAAAGGACGGTCCCTTTGAGAACAACCCGCGAAATCATCACCTGCGACAGGTGCGGCATCGACATCACGGACGACAAGGCGAACTCTGGCGAGCTGATGTGGGACAGTAGCTCTGTCCAGCTCAAGCTGAAGGTTAGGCACGATTCGGACACGCTTGACGTGTGCTGGACATGCAGCGATAAGTTTGCGAAGTGGTGGGAGAACAGAGCGTGACGACGGAGCATAACAGCTCCTCCACGTCACGCCCGCTCTTCCGCCCATCGGACGAGCTTGCGTATCTAGCGACACCGGTAGTCGTGGCCGCATTCGCCATCTACGCGGCGCTAACTGGTCTGTTGAGTTGGTGGAGATCATGAAGATGAGCGAGAACGCGGGCTATCGCTGGCGCTACGCGGGGCACGCTGGATGCGGCATGCCGCTGCGGGCCTACGATGGAGAGGAGGCGCCCCGTGGGTGAGAGTCTCGGCTATCGGTGGTTGGATCGACACGGACGGGGACACGAGGATCTCCTCCGTCCCGATGGCTCGATCGTCTGCACTCTCACCGCTGACCGGCACCGGAACGGAGACACCGACCTTCAGCCTGTGCCGGAGGAGCTGGACAAGCTGGTCGCTGCGCTGGAGCAGGCGGGGAGGGAGCGGGACGAGCTGCGGGCGCGGGCAGAGAAGGCCGAGAGTGCGTGCCTACACCAACTCAACCGCATAGGGCAACTGGTCAGCGCCCTGCACCGGAACATGATGCTGTACATGGGAGCAAAGGAGGCGCCCCGTGGGTGAGATGTTCGAGATCAACGACCCTCGCGAGCCGTTTTCGTGCCAGAGCTGCGGCTCTCTCGATGAGACCGTCGCGCGACGCGAGTGCCGATGCTGGCTCTGCGACGCCTGTATGCCGTGTTTCTTCCGCGCTGTGGTGAAGGCGGTAGAGGAGGCGCCCCGTGGGTGAAGGAAGTCCTGTGAGCGCCCCACGCGAGGCCCTGCGCCGGCTGCGGGAGGCGCATGCGGAGTGCGAGGGCGACTTCTGCACGATGGATAAGGAGACGCTACTAGCTCTCTTGGAGGTAGCCGAGGCGGCGCTCGACAACCCGTGCGTCAACTGCCCGCCGTGGGGGTACCTCCCGGAATGTGACCGCATGCGCGCCGCCCTGGCGCGGCTGGGGGAGACGAGATGAGCGTACCGTTCCACGACCCAGTCACAGGAGAGTTCCTGGGTACAGTAGAGTCGTACGTGACGGCCAATTGCCCCCACGCGCGACGGATCACCGCTGGCGGATGCTCCGAGGGGTGTTGCGACGACTACAGGTGTCTCGACTGCGGGATAGTGTTTCGCGTAGAGGTGCCGAAGTGAGCGCCGCCCGCTCTCCTGCCGCCAGGTACACGTGGTCGAAAGTCCCCTTGCCGACCGGGCTTGCACGTGTGTTCGCGGCGGCCCGACCGCGCGAGTGGCAACTCAAGCGCGCACGAGAGAGGATCGCCGCCGTCGCATACGCTGCGGAGTACGGGGGATGGTACTTCTACGCGGACGGGTACAACTCACTCTGGACTGGCCGCGCATGGGGGACAGCCGACGAGGCCAAGACTGCGTGCGTGGAGTGGATGAAGGAGCGTTCCAAGTGACCGACTACACTACTGTCCGCTCTTCTGCTGCCCGCTACACGTCCCCCGCTCTCTCTCGCGCGCTGCGGGAGGCTGGGGTGAGCCAGACCGGCGAGCGGTTCTGGTACTACGACCTCCAGGTATCGAAAGACCCGTTCCTCTTCGAGCGTGCCATCCCATGGGGTCCCGACCGCTTCCGCGCCTGGCGGCTCGACGAGATCCTGGAGGAGCTGGAGGCCGAGAACCCGGAACACGAGTGGGTGATCGGTAAGAGCGGCGCTGGGTACATCGCACGCCTGGTGCCCTCATGGTTGCAGCGCATAGCTGCCGAACCGATGTTCTGTGACGAGTGGGCAGAATCGCCCGTCGAGGCTGCCGGGCTCATGCTGTTGGCCGCGACCACCAACCGCGGGCGTCTTGGACCCTTCCACGTAGCGCGACAAGGACGGTTTGGGCTGTTGCCGCCGTACGAGATGTCAGACGGGGCGTTGGTGAAGCCGCCAGTCATTTGGCCGAGAGACTAGTGCGCCTGAAGCTCGCATCCAGATCGACGGCATCCCGTCATCCACAAGTCTCCAGATCCAGGGCGTTACAATCCACAGTGGCGCTTCAATGGAGGCTCCTACACAACCGGCGTGGACCTGTCCTAGTCCTAGTCCTGGTTCTGCCTTAGCCAAGCCATGGTCCTGGTCCTCTCCCGCCGCCCGCCGTTGGGCGGCTTTTTTTGTGTTTAGCGACAGGGCGATTCCTTGCCCCAGGATGGCCCTAGAATCGACGATCGGAGATTGTGGGCTATCTCCGCATGGACAAATGGTCGTTTTGGCGTCAGCGTGGCGGGGAACTGGCAAATCGGGGGATTGGAGAAGTTCTGGGGATGGGGAGATTGGACGGTTTTGTGGCCGGGTGGTTGGATTGTCAGAGTTTTGTCAGACTTTCGGGTTTGCCATTGGAAAAGAAAACAAAACGTGCTTTTCTTCCCCTAGTAGGACAGTCGGGGAATTGGGTAGTTGGTAGTTGGGTGGCCTGGTGGTTGGGTGGTTAGTAGTTAGGTAGTTGGATGGTTGGACAACCTAACTAGTTAACAATCCAACTAGTTAACAACCCACCTTCGTTTACTTCCTCACTACGTTCGTCAGTAAACTAGCGCCCTCCCGGTCGCCCGCCCCTCGGCGGGTTCTTTCTTTCTAGGGAATCCCCCGTGCTCTGGTGCTCTCGTCGTTCCCGAGGCCGAAGGCCGACCAGAGAGTTCCGACTTACGCCTTTGTTACGCCACCCAGGAGGTCTAGGTTTGCACGCCTACAGAGCCATGGGCTACCTCTCGTACAGGGCCTATCTCCAGTCTTCGCTTTGGGCAAAGATCAGAGCCAGGGTGATGGGTAGAGATGGCTGGAGATGCACCATCTGCCAGTCCACCAACCACGTCGTTGTCCATCATCGCTCCTACGACATGCCGGTCATGCAGGGACGGGACGACTCGAAGCTCGTCACGGTTTGCGGGGAATGCCACGAGTCGATCACGTTTGCTCCGGATGGGACCAAGCGCTCTATGGACAAACAGATAACCGCAGAGCTTGCAATGCGTGGCAACAAGGCTGCGATCAGGGCGCTTGGCAGAACGACAAAGAGAAAGCGGAAACGCCGTGAGCGTCGTCCTCGTACCCAGAGACCACCGCGTACAGCCAGGTCACCCAGAGAACCTCGCGCTCCTGGGATCAGGGCAAAACCGTGGCGTAAGTTCGCCACGAGTGTATTTGTATCAGGGGCACGCTACGATCAGTCTCAACCCAGCACCGAAGCCGCCGTGCTTGCTCTGGAAGAATGGGGAAGGGCTGGATGTCAGCCGACGATTGGAGCCGCATGCGCCAAGAAGACCTAGCAGAACTCGACGACCGCCAATCTGGCCTCCTCTCCGAACTCGAAAACGACCTAGAGCGAATGAGCGAAGTTCTCCGTAAGTGCGCCTACCAGTGCTACTTAGCAGAGATTGGGGCACCGGATTTGGACGGCCTCCGGGATGCCATAGACGAAGCGGAGGAGCTGATTGGCGACATCCGGACCTAGGGAAAAGCGAAGCGTTCCCGCTTCTAGTCCAACATCCGGCCCCGAGGACGATGCCCGTCCCCTCGTCCAGGTCAAGGGCCAGGGCTGGAGGCGCAAGCGGCGGACCAAGGCCGAGCTGCTGGCAGATCCGACGTTCAAGACGAGAGGATCTAGCAAGTCCGGTCCTGTGAGCATTGGACGAACCAGCCCAAGGGAGCGCCGCATCCAGGAACTCGGTATCAGGGAGCCAGACCTGGCCGCCATCTATTTCCTCCACGCTTCGTTCTCGGACACGGTCAAGATCGGGACGACCAAAAAGCTTGGGGTGAGGTTGCGGAACCTCCAGACGGGCAGCCCTGGGCGTCTGGTGACCCTGGCGGCGATCCACGTAGGCCAAGAGCACGCCCTGATGATCGAGAAGCTCATCCATACCCGCTACGAGGCTCAGAGGGTCCGGGGAGAGTGGTTCAGGGCCACCCCAGAGCTGCTCCGGTTCGCCACGGACAAGGAGTACAGGGAGAACCTGGACTGGTGGCAATCTGCTCTTGCCCAGGCCAGAGCCGGAGCAGAACCATCCCCATTCCTCTGTGACCTCCTGCTGGCCGCCTTCGAGAAGTGGAGACCGTTGGCTGTGCGAGCTGGCATCACACGTAACGGGCGCGGAAAGACACTCTGGCTCCTCATGGAAGACGGGGAGATCGACGAGATCAGGCTCCAGCCCAAGGTCCAGGGTATCTTGATGGCCGAACTTGCCCGCCTCGCCAAGACCAGATCAGACGACGACGAGTTCCTGCGTTTTGTTTACAGTCTGTCAGCCCAGCTCCAGGAACATGGACAGTTTGTCATTCTGCGCCCAGGCTTCTCGCCGGTCCCCGCAAGCCCAGAAAGTGACAAAATTGTCGGATCTGGCCAGAATCGCCATTGGAAAAACAAACAATCTGTGCTCTACTGGCTCGGGCAGCTTGCAAAAGCGGCCCCTTCCAAGTCGTCCGATCCGGACCCCCAACACCAGGCGGAGATTCGCGAACAGCTTAACGCCGTGGTTACGACCAACGCAGAACCGGAACTTCCGGCTTTCTCCGTTGGTCTGGTTGGATCTGGGCAGTACGTGGGGAGCGCAGAACGGCTCTCTGGGCTCTTCTGATTCGCTCCCGTGGATGGGCACAGATCTCCCCGTAAGATACCGGCCGGCTGACAACGCAGACTCAGCACTCGACGCGCGGCGCCTTGCTCTACGGGGACCTGGGCAATACCCAGGATCCACGGGGACCTGGCAAAATCTTGAAAGCCAGCAAATCGGGACCCCCAGCGGTAGCAGGGCTGTCTCGCCCCAGGACGCAAGATCCGACAGAGCCAACCGGGAGGTGAGTCGGGATGGGGCGGCTACCAATTCCGTTCTTTCTCTTGCCCGGATGCTCCTTCTCCTTGTCCGGCAAAGGCAAGCGACTCGGAGCCCCTCCCAGAACCGGGCAAAGTTGCGGGTCCTGCCAGTAGGAGAGGCGACGCACCTAGGCCGGCTTTTCGTCGGCAATCGGGCGTGTCTTAGGGCTGATATCGGCCCCCTGGTCCGAAGCTGTTGTCCGCTGCCCGCAAAGTCCCGGTGCAATGCCGGGGCGGTCGATGAGCCGGTGACCAGGCAACGCCGGCTCGTTGCTTCTCCGTACTCGACACCAATAGGACAATTTCTGCCAAGCAACCCAGTGAAGGTCTGACAAGCTTGCCCTCCGTTGATCTCTCCAAAACAGCCGCGTTCCAGGAGCTAGAGGGGGACGCCAGGATTCTTGCCTGGCGCACAGATCCCCTTCGTTTCTGGGCCGACACGTCCGGCTTCAAGCCAGTCTCCTACCAGGCGCGTGTTGCGAAGGCGGTTGCCGGGGACCAGTCGATCAACCCGTCCAACCTCCACCGATTCTGTCTCGCCTCTGGCCACAACGTCGGGAAGAGCGCCCTCCTGGCCAATCTCGCGATGTGGTACTCGTGGATGCACCCAGGTTCGGTCGTTCTCATCACCGGTCCCACGTTCGAGAAGCAGGTTGTCAATCTGTTCTACGAGATCCGCAAGTGGTATGGCGGATTTGTCACATCGGGGCTCTTTGAACTAGAGAAGGCGCGTGTTCGGTGGCCACGGCTCGCCATCATGGACGAGCAGAAGATGGGCAAGTGGCAGATCGTTGGTATGAGCGCCTCTGAGCCGCAGAACCTGGCCGGCGAACACTCCCCCCAGGGCGTCATGGTCATCATTGACGAGGCGTCTGTTGTGGATGATGGGGTATTCAACGTGCTAGAGGGCGCGCTGTCGGACTCTGAGTCGGACGTACGGCTCGTCATGGCCGGTAACCCGACTCGCAGAGAAGGCGAGTTCTACCGGGCTGCGTTCGATCCCAAGTACGCAGATACCTACTGGCGTCTCCAGATCTCGTCCTATGACTCCGAGGTCGCCAACACGTCAGCGTGGGGACTCTCCATGCTCCGGCGGCACGGAGAGAACAGTCCCATCTACCGGTGCCGGGTACTTGGCCTTCCGCCGGACGACAATCCATCCGCCTACATTCCACTAGATTGGGTGCTCAAGGCAGAGGCTCGGTGGGAAGACAACTCCCACTTCACCCGCCCAGAGCGCGCCAAGATTGGCGTGGACGTGGCGTGGGAGGGCGGAGACGAGACTGCTATCTGCATACGGAGGGGCAATCGAGTCGAGGGCTTCCGCGTTGTCACTGGTTACGATCCAGTTGAAGTGGCAGAAGAGGCGGCCGAGGTCATCAAGGGCCTGAACGGCGCGTACGACAACGTCTACGTGGATTCGATCGGATACGGAGGTGGCGTGGTGGCGAACCTAAAGCGCCTCTCCGTCAATGGCAAACCGATCCGGGTTGTCCCTGTCAACGTGAGCCGTCGCTCCACCAAGCCAGACGAGTTCTTCAATCTTCGCGCAGAGCTGTACTGTCGTCTTCGGTCGTTCATCCAGGTGGGCGAGATTCCTCCCGCCACGCCAGACGACGACAAACTCCGGGCAGACCTAGTCGGTATCAGAACCGACTTTGCACCAGGGAAGCTATTGATCGAAAGCAAGGACCAGATCCGCAAACGCAACCAGGGCCGCTCGCCAGATCGCGCAGACGCCCTGATGCTAACGTTCGCGCAGGAACTCGGCACAGACTGGGCGTCCGTTCTACGCGACATGGAGGCCGACACCAACTCTCCAGGCGTGTTTGGCTGGTCTGAGCTGGCGTCAGAGGCTCCGTCGTACCAGAGCCTCGCCGGCAGGAATCTCCTCTGATGGGTTTCACGCAGTCTCTCTCAAAGCGAATTAAGGGCCTCCTGTCCCCGCCCGACGCCCCCAGGATCGAGTGGGGACAATACGATCTCTCGCTCGGCAACACTGGCCAGTCCATCACTCCAGAGAAGGTTGCCAGCCTCATTCGCAGCGCCGAGCAGGGCGACATGTCTGGTCTCTTGGCGTTTGAGGACGAGATGATCGCCCGTGATCCTCATCTTCAGGCCCTAGTCTCCACGAGCGTTGACTATCTTCTCGAAGCCACATTTGCCGTGATGCCATATCCGTCTGTGCTACGGCGAGAGAGCCAGAAGGGGAGTGGCGAGGCAAAGCGCGCCCAGCTCATCGCAGACTACATTGAAGAGGAGCTGAGACGACCGGAAGTTCGCCTCGACACCTGCATTCGGACGTTGGGCGGCGGGTTTGGGCGTGGCATTGGCGGAGTGCAGCCCGTCGTAGAGGCAGTCTCAGTCAAAAAGGAAGGCGTACCCGGCAAGCTGGAGCGACTCGTTGCTCTCCAGCCTGTCCCCTATCAGCGGTTCGGCTTTCGTCCCGAAACTGGTCAGATTCTCGTTTCGCTCGACGGCTCCACCGACAAGACCAAGCTCAAAACCCTGGATGAACTCGGTTCGTCGGTAGTAGTGCTGGTAGCAGACCAAGAGATCGTCAACCCCGCGCGCCGTGGTTATCTACGCGCGGTCCTAGCTCACTGGTTGGTCCGTAATCTTGGTCTTGGTTGGTGGAGCCGGTTCGTAGAGCTGTATGGGGTGCCGTTCCGGCAAGGTACCTATCCGCAGGGAGACGATGACTCCAGGCGCGCTCTCATGGCCGTCTGCCGAGAGGCCGGGAACGCCGCCTATGCAGTTCTGCCGGAAGGTGCGCGTCTCGACATCGTAGACACCTTCCAGCGTATCAGTGGCCACTCTCCGCACCAGAGCATCTCTGAGTTCACTGGTCGCGAGATGAGCAAGGTCATCCTTGGCCATGCTCACGCGATCGAGGTGCAGCAGGGGACCGGAAGTGTCCAGGGCTCCAAGGCCAGCGACGTGATTGCGCTCCGTCGTACGAATGCCCGTGGTCTCCAGATTGCCCAGGCTCTCCGCAACCAGCTTGTGTTCGGCATGGTAGCGCGTAGCTTTAGCATCGAGGACGCCTATCTCTACACACCAGAGATCCAGATCGTCCTTGAGCAGCGCGACAGCATGCAGCTAGTTGCAACCGCCATGGACACACTAGTCAAGGCCGGTCTAAGAAGCATCCCGGTCATCGAAGTCCACAAGCTCGTCGGTATCCGGGTCGCCGAACCTGGCGAACCCACTCTCCAACCTATCCCCATGCCAGGCCAGCCCACTCCCGAAGCGGTTGGCATGGACCCCGCCTCCATGGAGCCAGTCTCCAAACCAATGGACGATCCTGCAAAAAGCGATGTATCACCAGACCAGCCTTCCGATGCTCCGGAAGATGGGGACGATGACGCAGAGCTTGAGCAGAAGCGCCAAGACAGCAAGAAGGGCGAATAGGTCTCGCCCGACAGATTCGCCTCTCTCTGCAAAGGAGTCAAGCCACTGAACGTAGTTGATTCGAGAGCCTGGGCAATCGAGCCGTCCGCCTGGACGCGCATCCAGGCTCAGCTCTCAAGAATGAGCCGCGAGGATTTTCGTGCCGCCATGGACGATATCTTCCGGGACGCCGGCACGGACGACAAGGCCGCGAAGTACGCCATTGACGCGCGCGGTGTGGCCAGGTTCGAGGCGATTGGCGTTGCGAGCAAGGCTGGGCCTGACATCTGGGACTGGTTCATGGGCATCGACGGATTCTCCACTTCGCTCATGGCCGCACGTCTCCGCCACGCCAAGCAAAACCCGTACGTCAAGGCTGCGTTCGTGCGTCTGTCGTCTCCCGGAGGCACTGTTAGCGGAACCCAGGACGCTGCGATTGCTCTCAGAGAGCTAGCGGCCGTCAAGCCGGTCGTCGTTTTCGCCGAGGACATCACCGCCAGCGCAGCCTACTGGATCGCATCCGGCGCCTCCCACATCGTTGCCAACCCCACGTCAGAAGTCGGGAGTATCGGCGTCTTCAGCGTGATGCCTGACTTTTCCCGTATGCTTGAGAACGAGGGGATCAAGTTCAACCTCGTCAAGTCCGCACCGCGCAAGGGTGACGGGACTCCAGGTGTGGCCGTGAGCCAGGATGCTCTCGACGACACGCAACGGATCGTGGACGACCTCCACGCTCTCTTCGTTGCAGACGTGGCGGCTGGTCGCGGAATGCGGCTCAAGTATGAGCGCGGGAATGCTGGAGTCAAGAACGTGCCTGACGACGGACGGGTTTGGCTCGGGCAGGAAGCGCTGGAGCTTGGGCTAGTGGACTCCGTTGGCAACATGGACGATGCGCTCGCCATCACACACTCTCTCATCAACGACCAATTCCAAGGGAGGAAAGTCAAAACAATGAACAAGGTTGCTGAGGCCCTCAATCTGAGTGCTGATGCCGACGAGGCGGCCATCGTTACCGCCCTCGCCGAAAAGGTGGAGGCGCGCGCCGTAGAGCTTGCCGCTGCCAAGGAAGAGGCCGCTCGCGTTGCTGCCGAGAAGATGGTCCGTGAGGCCACCGAGAAGGCTGCGGCCGAGAAGCTCGAAGCCGATCGGTCTGCGTTCGTGGACAAGATGGCGGCTGATGGGCTCATCAAGAGCTGTCAGGTCGCGTCTGCCAACATTCTGGTTCGCGCCAACGAGTCCGCGTTCCGCGAGTTCGTTGGCCAGAACGCTCAGACCGCTCCCACGTCGCCCAAGATCACGCTCTCTGGCAAGGTTGACGTGGTCGGCAAGATCGACACCACGTCACCCGAGGGGCGTGCCGCTCTCGACCGCAGGGCTACCGAGCTGATGGCCGCGAACACTAAGCTCTCCTATTCCGAAGCTGTCCGAATCGCTCTCTCTGAGAGCAAGAATTAGTATAAGGAGGTCATGAATTGGCTCGGCTCGTAGATGAACGTTTTTTGAGCGACATCACCGCTAAGGCCACCTCCGCTATCACCACTTCTGGTCTGTTCGTCAAGTTCGACACGGACGAGGAGTATGTGGTCGCGGCTGGAGCTGGCGATCTTGTCCTTGGCGTCCTGCCCACTCTCGCCGACGCTTCCCAGCTCGTCAGTGTCGTAACTGGCGGAGCTGTTCGGGTGCGTCTCGGCGGAACGGTTGCGGACAAGTCCTTTGTCCAGTCCGACGCCAACGGAAAGGCTGTCACGGCCGCCCTTGGTCACATCGCCGGTTACATGCCGGTCGGTGGAGCCAGCGGTGAGCTGCGGACCGTCTTCCTTGGCCAGAAGCCCTCGCACGGGATTGTCGGTGCTGCGGTTGCGTCCGCTGCCGCCATCGTTCCGACCGGGAATCTCTTCCACGTCACCGGCACCACGGCCATCACGTCCATGACTGCCACGGGAGTAGCGGACGGAGCTGTCTGCACACTGATTTTCGACAGCACTCCCACCTTCACCGATGGCTCCAACCTGAAGCTGGCCGGGAACCTCGTCGCGACTGCCGACGATACCATCACTCTCGTGTACTCGCTCACTGACACGGCCTGGTTCGAGGTCGCAAGGAGTGTCAACTAATGCCGGCCTCTAGCGTTCGGTTTGAGGACGTCAATCCCGATCCAGTCCTGACCAAGTTTGCTGTCCAGTATGGTGCTGGTGGCGGGTTCGTCATGGACTCCATTGCCCCTGTCCTCAACGTCCAGTCCCGCAACTACAAGTACCCTCGCTACGCTGCCGACCAGCTCGACACTGACGACAAGATCGAGGTGGCACCTGGCGGGCGTCCCAACACCACGAGCTTCCGGCTGCCTTCGTTCGTTACCGGGTCTGTGATCCGGCGCGCGATCGACTCGGCGATCAACCGGGATGGCGTGGAGCTGGCGGATCCGTCTCCTCTCTCGTCCGAAGAGACCCACATCGCCAAGATCGTCCACCGCATCAAGATCCGCATCGAGAAGGCCGGTAAGGCTCTCCTGGATGCTGGCTCTTACTCTGCGTCCCCCTCTACCAAGTGGGATGCTGGCGGGAACACGATCGAGAAGAACATCGACGACGCAAAGGAGGCCTTCGAGGTTCGGTGTGGGGTACCTGCCACCCACCTGATTATGCCTCGCGCGGTTGCGAACGTGGTCAAGCGGGACTCGAACATCCGCGCTCTCCGCAAGAGCACCAACGACAACCTCCTCACCAATGGCGAGCTGCCGTTCCAGATTTTCGGCATCAACGTCATCATCCCTGGCGCGCTGGAGAACACCGCCAACCCCGGCGCTTCTCAGTCGCTCGCTCGTCTCTGGGCGACGGACACGTGCTACTTCGTCCACGTGAACCCGTCCATCTCTCGGGACGGCTCGACGCTCACCACGCTCGCCCAGATGCGGTGGAGCGCTTTCGACGCACCATGGCTTGCTCTCCGTTGGCAGGAGCCGCACCGCTCCCAGTTCGTTGACTGGGTGAGCTGCGGAATCTACCAGAACGAGGAGCTGGTCGCCCCGGATGCCCTCTATCTCCTCACGGACTGCCTGACCTAGTAGCGGCTGAGGGAAGCGGGGCAGGGGGGAACGCCCTTCTGCTCCGCCCTCTCTTCTTTTAAAAGGAGGTCCCCCTTGGCCCAGTTTGTAACCACGACCCGCATCGCACACTGTGTTGGTGACGAGCCGGTCGTACTACTCCCCAACACTCCCGTCACTCAGGTTGCTCTTGGGAGCTTTTTCTCCGACTATCTTGCCTCCGGGGCAATCCGTCCCGTAGAGGACCAAGTGAAGAGTGTCCCGAAAAAGAAGGACACGGTTCCGTGAGAAAGAGACTCTCCGCCCTCTTCCTTCTGCTCTCACTGGCCATTCTGCCGCTCCCTGCGCTGGGGGTGGACGCAGACTGGCTTTTCGGCTCTTCTGGCATCTCTACTACGTTCACTGGTGCCGGCCTCAATGACGCAACGTTTGGCGGGGTGTACGGGACGACCGGGACCGCGACGTTCGATGTAGAGATTGATGGAACCGGTACGCCTGACACGTTCCGCTGGAGGAAAGATGGCGGGAGCTGGACATCGCTCGTAGCCATCACCGGAGGCGCGCAAACTCTCTCGAACTCCATCACCGTCACGTTCGGCGCAACGACCGGCCACACTGCAACAAACTCCTGGACATTCACTACCGCCTCTACGTCCTCCAGCTATCAGCTAGGTGGGCCTGGTTTCGTGGCGATCAGGATCTTTGGAGTGGGCGGGACAAAGACCGCTACTGTGATCCTAGAGGAAAAGCTCCGGTCCGACGAAGACACGTGGGGCACCGCGGCCACCATCGGGACATCATTCGCCACGTCGGCCGGCACCTTCAACGGGACCGCTAGCGGGACGATCCGAGTCCGCATCACAGCCTATACCGGTAGTGCCAATGGTCTCAAAGGCACCCTGACCGCCTTCACATCGTCCGGTGTGAGGATCGTGCCATTCTGATGAGCAAGCTCGTATCGCGCATTATTCTTGTTGCCCTTGTGCTCTGTGGGAAGTGCGCGTTCGCCCAGTCTATGCACTGGGCTGCTGCCTCGTGGGCGTATAGCAATGTTAGTGGCGGCGGCACCACGCTCCCAGCGGCCGGTGCAGGCGTGCTGCTCAACGACGGGGCTGACAACCTGTCGTGGTTAACGAACACAGGACTCCAATCTGCCGTACGCCAGACGTCGCCGACCCTGAAGGGACTTGTAGCCGCTCAGCCGCTAGACGCTCCAGCTACAGTAGGCGTTGTGGCAACCGGGAGCGGAGCGACGATCTACGCGTACGCGGTGGTCGCGTTCGCGAGCAGCGGCGGGAACTACCCCGGAGAGACCGGAACATCCGGCACTGTGACGAACGCCGCTACGCTAGACGGCACGAACTACAACACGGTGACGTGGACAGCCGTTCCGGGCGTATTCGAGTACCGTGTCTATCGCGAGACAGGCGAGAGCGGCGATTTTTTCTACGTCGCCACGACCAATTCGGCAACGGTGACGCTCGTAGATAACGGGCTTGCCGCGTCGGCGGCCGTACCGCCCAACGCCGCTGGTGTGTTCTTCGCTGGACGATTCGCTGGGTCGTCGTTTGGTCCGGACGAGGGCACGGGCGGAACGGCTGGGCTTGTGCCAGCTCCGGACACTGGTGACGCGGCAGCCGGCAAGGTGCTACACGCCGGTACGACGCCATGGAAGGCGGTGCGTCCCGTCGTCACGCCGAATACAAGCGGCCCAATCACGGTAACGACCGGCGATGTCGGTAGGCTTTACACAAACGAAGGGGCCTCGGGTTCGCTTAATCACGCCCTCCCGGCGGCTGCGGCAGAGCTGCATTACTGGTTCTGTGTGGTCGCGGCCCAGACACTACAGGTCACCGCTCTCGGTGACGACACGATCAGCATTGGTGCCAGCACGAGCGGAGCGGCCGGGAATATCACGAATGCCACGCCGTATTCGTGCATTCACCTGATTGCGCTCAATGCGACGCGATGGGTGGCAGTTGCGACTACCGGAACGTGGACGGTGAGCCCGTGAGGCGCCTACTCGCACTCGCACTCCTGGTTCTCTCCTTGCCCGCGCTCGCTCAGGCGCAGGTGGTTGGGAGCTTTCCGATTCCGCTCACCACCGCTCTCGGCGGCACGAACAGCGCGACCGGCGCGACCGTCATCCAGGGTAGCACGACGCTCCCCGCCACTTGCACAGTGCGGGACGTTTACGTGGATACCGACCAGCCGACGGGCGCTGGTTTGTATATCTGCACTGCGACGAACACGTGGACGAACGTCACGTCCGGGGCCGGCGTCTCCGGCGGCGCGGCGAACCGCTTCACGCTGTGGAGCGGGGCAACGACGGTCACGAACAGCGACGCCTATCAGTACTCGACCGCCAACAATTCGGTTCCGGCTCTGACACTGACGTCGCAATACGCGGGGAAGCCGATCCTCCGCACCGTCTCTGCCGCCGCGCAGACCGCCGACGCGTGGGCTCACTACGCGAGCGACGGGACGACGAAGAACGTGGCTATCACTGCCGCAGGAGACATCCTGTTTGGCACCGACGACACCAACACGGTTGGCACGGCTAGCGTGTACTGCAACTTCGCGAGCTATAGTGGTTACATTGCATGCAATGCGAATATGTCGTCAACCAACTTCTATCGCGTAAACGCTTGGGGGTCGCACGGTTCCGCAGTCTTCTTCCGCGGCCAGGGTGCGGCGTACATATCCGGTAACTACAACGGAGGGGACGGCCTGCTGCAAGGTGCCCAGGCATACGGCAATGGTGTCAACGGCGCAGCGCGGATGCAGACGACCTACGACAAGACGACGTGGACCGACCGTGTCGCTGCACCCTCCAAGTGGACAACCCTCACCGAGAGCAGCGACACGGCGATTGCGACTCTGACTTATGGCGCCTCGACGGCCGTCGGCGCGGAATTCGTCGTCACTGTCGAGGGACGCGATGCCACCAACGGTCAGGCAATGACGTACCGCGTGGCCGTGAACAGCAACCGAGACGCGTCCGGAAACACCGCGAGCGTTCCGGAGATCATCGGCACGCCTCCCGTGGCCGCTGGCACCGGGACGCTCACATGCACATTCACTGTGACCGAGGGCGCGTCGGCCGCAACGCTCAACGCGAACTGCGTCTCCTCTCTCTCCCAGACCACACTCCGCGCTACGTGGCAGGCTCAGGCCAACGGGCCGGTCACGCTCGCTCAGCCGTGAGGACCAACATGAAGACATTCGCCCTCGCCCTCCTCCTCGCCTCGCCGCTCCTGGCCGCGCCGGCCCTCGCGCAGACGCCGACGGCCACGCCGACGAGGACGCCGGTGCCGGTGGCGCTCTCTGGGAACTACCCGCAGGGTCGCGCTAACAAGCTCGACCGCATCAGGCGAGGGCTCAATCAGGAGGTGTGTTTCCGGTGTGGGCGGAACGCCGGCTGTTCGCAGGCACAGGCCCGCCAACACCCCGCATGTACTACCGCCGAGGTTTACTCAGACGTCAGCGACTTCACGATCCGCTACATGGCCGAGGACTTTTTGAACCGTCTCAACACATTGGAGGCTGAGCTAGACCGCGCCGACTTTATTCGCAAGTTCGGTCTCGCGACCGGTACCGAGCAGCGCACCATCTGGGCGACTCTCGGCCTCGACGAGGGGACCTTCCCCGGCCCGACCCCATCCCCGACGTTCACGCCCACCCCGACTCCGACCCCCTAGTGCCAACCCTACAGCCACTTTACTCCCCCTGGTAGAGAAAGGAACTCTCTGAATGTCTGACTCTCCTCTCGTTGCCCGCCTCAAGGCAACTCCCGCCGACCCGTCCAAAGCAGGGGCCGGATCCGTGTGGGATCACCTGTCCATTACTGCTCGTGGCCTTATCCCTCTTGCCCAGAGCCTCGGTGCATCCGACGATCGCATCTTCAACGTCCTTGTTAATTCTGACTACGGAGTTGGGAGCCACGACGGCGGGATGACCGCGATGTTCGACCTTCTCCGTGAGCTGAGGGGCGGCGGAGCTGGTCCTGTTGATCCAGGCCAGGATCCCAGCACCAACGACCGACCACCAACCCAGGACCCCGTCCTTGTGCTCGACTACGCGCTCCAGGGGTTTGACTGGTCTGGTACGCCTGTCGCCAATCCTCCGACGAATGCCGACAAGTTCGCCTTCTATAACAAGTGCGTGAACGATCCGGCGTATGCGAAGGTCGATCTGAACCTCCTCATGGTCCTCTGCTACACGCTCGTCCTCAAGCCATCCTACGCATTCGGCGAGAACGTTCCGTCCATCTCCGACTACGAGAACGTGAGTTTTGCCGACTGGTGCAAGGGCCTCGTGCGCGGGCTGCCGAGTCTCTAACTCGTATGCGACTCGCCAGGCTCGTCCCACTCGCTCTCGCACTTGGGCTCCTCTCTGGCTGCACGACCACCCAGGATGCCCTGGCCAAACGTTTCATCATTTCCGCCGCCCACGCCCAAAAGGCAGGAGCACTCGCCTTCCGACAGGCCAAACTTGAGGAAGCCGTGGCGCTTGGCGTGTGCAAGGGGAAGGCCGAGGAAAAGAACATTGGACTTGTTCGCAGCACGCTCGATGCGACGTGCGCTGATCTTGGCGCTCCTCTCCCCTACCCAACCGACAGGCTCAACTCGTTCGCCACTCCCCTCAAGGCTCTCCACGACGCAGCCTACGCCGCAGAGGCAGCCAGAAAAACGGCTGGAGCAGTCACTGGCAACACCACAGACCAGCTCGGACCGGCCCTGACGGAATTGGCTCTTCGTCTCTATGACTTTCTCCGAGACGTCAAGCTTCTCCCTGTGCAAGACAAGAAGGTAATCGACAAGGCCAAGTCCTCAATGGCCAAGCTGATCGGAGAGAACTGAAATGGCCGGCGCCACCCACACCGCCCTCGCCAACCTACAGGCCAAGCTCAAAGAGCCTGGCCAGGCGCAGAACATCGCATTTGCGCTTGCGACAGGGGGCTGGCTCGGGATCGTTCTTCAGCATGGCCTCCCATTCATTGTTGACACGGTGAGAGACTGGGCAGGTCCCTCCGAGCCCACCCCTGAAGATGTAGCGGAGAGTCTCGCTGGCATGATCGTCGAGCCTCCCCTTGATCTGAGTGCGTTTGGAGTCAAGGAAGGATAGCTTGTGGAGCCGCTCTGGGGCGTCTTGGCGCTGGCACTCTCTGCACTAGCTGTTGGGCTGGCCGCGTTCAGGGCGCTCCGCAAATTCACTGTTCAGCAGAAGGGACCCCAAGATGGCTGACAGAGGACTAGTGGACGCGCTCTACGAGCGGTTCGACGCATTCACTCCCAGCCAAGAAAACCGTACCAAACAACTAGAGACGGTCGCCGAGCTGTGGACTCGCCTCCTTGGCAAAGTTGCCCCCATCGGCCCATCCAGGAGCCGCTCCCTCGCCCGCATGCGCGAGGCAATGTTCTGGGCCAGCGAAGCAATCAGACTAGAGAAAGAGGGGATCTAGCAAGTGGCAGAAGACAAGCCGAGTCTACCGATCACCGTCCACAAGGACCCGACCCTCTGGCTCCTTCTGATGGACTTCGCGATTCTCGTTCTACCGGAGCTGGACAAGCAGATCCAGACCGGCACGCTCAACTGGGGCACCATCAGTCACGTCATCATCCAGGCACTCATCGCGTTTTTGCGCCTGCGAGCCGCTGACGTGGTGACGGGCATCAAGCTGTTTGACAAAGAGTAGGGCGTAGTGACCGGAGTGCAGCAGGAAGATCCTTGCCTGGTACCGGGTTGCCCAGTCGGAGAGCGGATTGCCCGCACGGAAGAGGCGGTCAGTGGGCTGACAAAACGTGTCCACGAGATCGTCGAGTGGAAGCACCACATCCTGCCGCCCGTCCTCGCAGAGATCCAGAACGACCACAGAGACCTCAAGGAAGAGTTCGACCGGCACCTTATTCTCTCTGCCGAGAAGATAGCCAACTATGACAGCGCGGTCAAAAAGGCGGAAGAGCTTGAGGCATTGGTCAGCGGGAAGGACGGCCTTCTGTTGAGTGTGTCCAAACTAGAGGGTGGCCTTCTCCGTAATGAGCACGCCACACGAAACCTAGAGGCAACGGTCGGGACGTTGGCGGGCGACGTAAAGGGCCTCGCTGGCGTGATCGTCACGAAGAATGCCAAGAAAGAGGCCACCAAGAACATCGTCCTGGCTCTCGGGTGGATACTGGCACTCCTCGCCTCTATCGTTCAGGTGTCTGACTGGCTCGTCAAATGAGTGGGCCTGCTAGGTGAGATTCGCCTCCGACCGCATAGAGCGTGAGTGGACTTCTGGCCTTGTCCATCCACTCCTCCGCAGTCTCATCCAGGACGCCATCCTGTATGCGAGCAGCCGGTGGCAGTGGGATCTGTTCGTTACGTGCATTCTCCGCACTCGCGAAGAGGACAAAGAGCTAGAGGGAAGTGGCATCCACTGCGAAGGGCGCGCGATCGACATCAGAACAAAGGACATTGACCGCGACGCAGTCCAGGATCTCACTGACTATCTGAACGACACGTGGGCCTACGACCCGAAACGCCCACGGTTGGTGGTCGCGATCTCTAAGCCGCACGGCTCTGGTCCGCATCTTCACATCCAGGTCCACCCGAACACGAAGCGCCGGTTCTAGGAGATTCTGTGGCCTACTGCACAAAAACAGTCTCGCTCAAAAGCGCCCGCGATGAGAGGGCTTGCTAGTGGCGTATTGCACCTCCGCCCAGCTTGAAGCCCAGATCAGCGAACTCGGCCAGGCCCAGACTACGGCCGAGACAGGGACCTCCATTGACGCCACGATCCTGGACGAGGTTATCGACCAGGCCGGTAACAAGATGAACCTGTACTTGATGGCCAAGTACACGGTTCCGATCACTGCCGCCGACGCGCTTCCAATCCTGGTCCCGATCTGCGTCACAATTGCCACATACCTGCTCTACAAGCGACGGCTCATCGCCTCCAAGAATGACCAGATCGTCGAGGATTACAAGCTGGCGATCGAAGAGCTGAAGATGATCCGCGAGGACGGCGGGCTACCGGGCCTCGGAGACAGCGCGATCGGAACGGAGCCGGCCATAGAGGACTACGAGCCGATCGTTGGGAGCGAGACACAGGTGTTCGGGACGGTCCTACAGAGCTTCTGATGTTGACTGTCAGGGTTACGGGGTTGCCTAGCGTAAGGGCGCTTATCACAAGCCTGCGGACTATCCAGGGGCGTGCCGCAAATGGCCAAGCGCTTCACTCTGACGCTGGCTGGTACATGCGCAATCGGATGAAACACGGGATGGAGAACTTTGGCTATCCGGCCGTTCGTCCATGGCCGCGCTCCTACCGTCTCTCTGGCCGTCCTCTTGTCCACAAGCGAAGACTCCTCAACTCCATCTCGTACGCCGCAACGGCCAATCTTGCGGTCGCAGGTACGATGGATCCGGCAGCCGCAATCCACGACAACCCGTCTCGCACGCTACAAACATCCAAGAACAGAGGCTATCTCGCCATCCCACTTTCCCCTCCACTTAGCCCATCAGAAGCCGAGGCATACAGGACAGCTAGGGTACCGGACGGATTTGTAATCTACGGGAAGAGTGGGAACGGCAAGCCAAGAGCGGGTCGCGATGCAAGTGGGTACGAAGGCCCGGGCGTGTACCGAAAGAGGGGCAAACTCATCCAGCGCGTCAAAGCGTTCGTCAAACAAGTCCGCACCACCCAGCGCTCCATCACCTCTTTCCCAATGCGCTTTTTGCACGTAGTCCCAGAACGCTGGATAGAGTTCATTATGACAGGTAAATTCCAGCAAGGAACGGGCGCCGGCCTCAAGCCAGCTACAGAGGGCAACCCGATTGTGAGACGCTAGGGGCAATGAGAGCAACAGGCAAGATTGGCACATAGCGCATGACCGACGTCGGAATCTACGCCGCCCTAGAGACAGAACTCACCACGGCCCTCGCCGGTATCTCCGGTGTGGTAGCTGTGACACCTACCTGTGACATAGAAGACCTGGTCTATCGAATCAGCCCTGATGGTGGAGGTGGGCGAACCCCTGCTATCGGAGTTGTGGAGGTGGCAAGCAAGCGAACGACAATTCCAGGCTCATCCGGAGGCGGCTTCTACTCGATCGCCAATCGCCACATCACTACTGTCTCGACGTGGGAGATCGCGGTCGTGGTTCGGAACGAGAGGGGCAAGAGCGATGCCCGCTCCACCGTCCGCACCATCCTAGAGACCATTAGAGACAGGGTCCACTATCTCTCCACCACCGCCACCACGTACAGGAGCAAATGGACGTGGGTCGGTGAGGAGAAAGTCAAAACGGCCGAAGACGACCTCTACGCTTGGGTGGCGACCTACAGTGTGGATTGCTTCTTTGGGAACTAGACAGACAGTCCAAAACGCCCAACCAGCGACTGCTTCTTCGGCAACTAGCCAACCCTCCCCCTCCACACACTTCTCTCAGAAGGAGATCAAGTAATTGGCTGATCCTCTTGTTGGATCCAGGTCAGCACTCAGGGTAGACTTCGAGTCGTCTCTTGGGACGGTCAAGGGGACGCCTGCTCCTCGTCTCATCACGTTCGTCTCCGAGTCTCTGAGCGGCACTCAGAACCTCATCCGCAACCCCTCGATTCGCGCCGACGGCAACCGGCCTGCCCCCGTCAACGGGAACATCACCGCGTCTGGCCAGCTCCAGGTCATTGCCGACATCGACTCGATTGGTTGGTGGCTCAAGTTGCTCAACCACGCGGTGGCGTCTACCGGCGCGTCCGACCCCTATACCCACACCTACAAGTGGGACATCACGTCCGTCACGTTCCGGAGTGCATTCATCGACCTCCTGCAAGGCACGTCCCGCTGGAAGACGATGAGCGGCGTCAGGATCAAGAAGTTCGGCGTCAAGTTCATGAGCGAGGGCTTCATGCTCGTCACTCTGGACCTCGTCGGCCTCACCGCCGCCACCACGACCTCCCAGACGCTCACAGGCACGCCAACCGACTGGACCGCGTCCACCCCGCTCCACATGCTCCAGATCGCAGCCGCCGACCTGACCATCGACGGTACTGCGTCCACCTCCGCTGGCGGCAACGCCGCCTGCCTCGCCGAGCTGGAGATCGACCCGAACGTCAACATCACCGAGAACGACTATCGCATCGGCCAGTCTGGTGCTCGGTCGGGCCTTGCTGTTGGCGCCATGGACCTCGGCGTGAAGCTCAAGCTAGCAGTCGAGGGGACGACCCAGTACACGTTCATGCAGAGCACTACCTCCCATGACGTGACGCTGAAGTTCACCGCTGCGGCTAACCGCACGCTTCAGATGCAGATCCCGGCCTTCTACGTCCAGAAGACGCTCCCAATGGTCCAGAACGACATGGGCATCTTCGTAGACATTGAGGGCATGGCTGCGTACGACGCGACCGCCGCCACCCAGCTCAAGTGGGTGTTGGTCAACGGCAACGACTCCGCGACTCTCTATGTCTAGGAGCACAACGGCACTTCGCTCTTTGCTCGATTGCCAAAGCGCGAGTGGCGATTCCGTCTAACGATAGAGCGGGTCACAGTGAAGGAAGGCGGGTCGTTCGTAGTCCGGAAGTACAAC
>FKKE01000418.1_pt4 | contig 22438 bp, 22 predicted proteins | sample 1106331 | NCBI WGS metagenome assembly FKKE01 (sample SAMEA3931202, study PRJEB13176) | freshwater metagenome | biome: Drinking water system; feature: drinking water; material: freshwater | place: China | collected 2013-02-06
GAGGCCACGAGGGGCGAGCCCGCTCGGCTGGGCGCGATCAGGCGCGGCCAGCCTTGTCGCAGCGGCGTATCGGCGGTTGCAGTAGAAGCGCTCATGAATAACGTGGGCAAGGTGGAGTGTCTCCTGGAGGAGGCGCAGAATGTATAAGACGATCTACATCCCGGTCGACAACTCCGACCACTCAAACATGGCCGTCGACCTGGGGGTTCAGCTCGCCAAGACCTTCGGCTCCAAAATCGTCGGGAGCCACGTCTATGCGGCGAAGATGCACGACAAGCGGTTCAAGCAGATGGAGGCCGGTCTCCCCGAGGAGTATCACGACGAAAAAGAGCTCGACCGCCAGCGCCAAATCCACGATTCGCTGATCACCCGCGGCCTGCAGATCATCACCGATTCGTACCTCGACTTTGTCGACAAGCGCTGCACGGAAGCCAACCTCCCGTTGGAGCGCCGCTCCCTTGAAGGCCGCAACTGGAAAGTTCTGGCCGAAGACATCAATACCAACGCCTACGACCTCGTGCTGATGGGCGCCCTGGGCGTCGGCGCCGTGAAGGACAGCGTGATCGGCAGCAACACCGAGCGCGTGGTCCGCCGCGTCCGGACCTCCGACATGCTGATCATCAAGCACACGCAGCCGATGAACGGCGGCAAGATCGTCGTGGCCGTGGACGGGAGCCCCTACTCGTTCGGCGGCCTCATGACCGGCCTGGCGCTCGGCAAGGCCCTGAACATGCCGGTGGAAGCCATTTCCGCCTTCGATCCCTACTTCCATTACGCGGCCTTCCACAGCATCTCCGGCGTCCTCAATGAAGAAGCCGGCAAGGTCTTCCGCTTCAAGGAGCAGGAAAAGCTCCACGAGGAGATCATCGACAGCGGTCTAGCGAAGATCTATCAGTCGCACCTCGACATCTCACGGGAGGTCGCGCAGGCCGAGGGTTCCGACATCAAAACGACCCTGCTGGACGGGAAGGCCTTCGAGAAAATCATCCAGTACGTGCGCAAGGAACAGCCCTGGCTCCTGATCGTCGGGCGCATCGGCGTCCACAGCGACGAGGACATGGACATCGGCAGCAACACGGAAAACCTGCTCCGCAGCGCGCCGTGTCATGTGCTGGTCTCGAACCGCAAGTACGTGCCGCCGATCGACACGCAAGCCGAGTACACGATCGCCTGGACCGAGGAAGCGCTGGCGCGCATGGAGAGGATCCCCGTGTTCGCGCGCGGCGTCGCCAAGACCGCCATTCACCGCTATGCGATCGAAAAGGGCCACACGATCATCAGCAATTCCGTCGTGGATGCGGCCGTGGGGCACATTCTCCCGAAGGGCGCCATGGATGCCATGCGGGCGCTGGGCGGGAGCCTCGACGCGGCCGGCATCGATCGCAACAAGATGCAGGCGGACGACTCTGTCGCCAAGGATCTCATGGGCAAGACCCTCAGTGGGATGATGACCGACGTGGTGCAGGAAAAGCCCGCGGTGAGCCCCGGCACGCAGGCCTACCTCGACCGCATGAGCCAGAATTACTTCGTCTGCGACGGGTGCGGCTACGTCGGCAAGGGGGACACCCCGGTGCAATGTCCCGTGTGCGGCGCCGAAGGGGCGAAGTTCAAGAAAGTGGACAAGAGCATCTTCGAAGCGGCCGCGAAGGCCGAAGGGAGCTTGGAAACGGAGCTGGCCTACGACGATGTCCCGATGCAGTGGACCAAAGACGCCAAAGAAGCCATCCGGGCCGTGCCCGCGGGGTTCCAGCGCCGACGGGCCAAGGCCAAGATCGAAAAGACCGCGCGCAAGCTCGGCATGACGGTCATCACCCTGGAATATGCCGCCCCGATGATCAAGGAAGCGGCGGCTGAAGACTATCAACCGATTTTCGGCAACAAGGGCACGGGCACGTCGGAAGAGGCCGAAGCGTTGCTGGCCGGTACTGCGCCCAATGGCAACGGCAGTCACTCCACTGGAGATAAGCCTATGGACTCCCCCACTCCCGCACAAGCCCCCGGCGATGGGTTCACCTGGACCCCCGAGGCCCAGCAACGGCTCGAGCGCGTGCCGCCGGGTTTCATGCGCGACTGCACCCGCTCGCTCATCCAGAAGCATGCGGCCAAGGTGGGCGCGACCGTCATCACCATCGACGTCGCCAATCAAGGTATCGACGAAGCTAAGGGATTCATGGAAGAAGCGATGAAGTCCGGCAACCTGAAAGAGATCATCGCCACCCTCACCGGCCAGCCCAGCGCCAAGTCCTGAGTCCTGAGTACTGAGAACAACGCATGATCATACACGTGCCGAATTTCCCCCCTCAGCGCGTCGCACTCGTCACTCAGCGCTCGATTTGAAGCATGGGCAAGTCTCTTCCGATCCTCAACGCCTCGCTGTTGCCTGGATTGTTCCGGAACTCAGCACTCAGTACTCAGCACTCAGCACTGGTCCAAGACGGCCGGACGGTGGACGACTTCAAGCCCTTTCTGGTGGCGCTGAATCTCACCAAGCGCTGCAATCTCAAGTGCGATCACTGCTATCTCGACGCCACCACCAAGGCCGGCGGCGGCTCGGATGAACTCACGACCGACGAGTGCTTCCGCCTGATCGACCAGATTGCCGAGGTGAACCGCGGCTGTCTCCTCGTCATCACCGGCGGCGAACCGCTCACCCGCCCCGACATCCTCGACATCGCCCGCCATGCGGTCTCGCTCGGGTTCATGGTCGTGTTCGGCACCAACGGCATGCTGATCGACGATGCGATGGCCAAGCGGCTGGTCGAGATCGGCGTGGCCGGCGTCGGCATCAGCATCGATTCGCTGGATGCGGCGAAGCACGACGCCTTCCGCGGCGTCCACGGCGCCTGGCAGGGCGCCGTGGACGGCATCGAAGCCTGCAAGCGCAACGGGCTCCAGTTCCAGGTGCATTTCAGCGCGCAACCCATGAACTATCGGGAGCTGCCCGCCGTGGTGGAGTGGGCGCACCGGCTCGGCGCGAAAGTGCTGAACGTCTTCTTCATGGTCTGCACCGGCCGCGGCGAGGAATTGTCGGATATCACCCCGGCCCAATATGAAGAAGTCCTTGGGTATCTGGTGGACTGCCAGCCCAAGTATCCGGGCATGCTGGTGCGGGCCCGCTGCGCGCCGCACTTCAAACGGCTGGCCTACGAGCGCGACCCCAACTCACCGATCACCAAGGCCACGGGCTACATGGGTGGGGGGTGCCTCGCCGGCACCAACTACGCGCGGGTCACGCCGAACGGCGAGTTGACCCCCTGCCCCTACATGCCGCTGTCGGCCGGCAACGTTCGCGAGCAGAGCTTCACGACGCTGTGGGAACGGTCGGACGTCTTCAATTCGTTCCGCTATCCGCACCTGAAGGGCAAGTGCGGGGACTGCGAGTACAGCGAGATCTGCGGCGGCTGCCGCGCGCGCCCCTATGTCGATCACGGCGATTGGTTGGACGAAGACCAGTGGTGCCTCTACACCCCCAAGGGCGGGGAGAAGGTGCAGGTGGCCTTCAATACTCCTGAAGACTCGGAAGTCGCCTGGGACGAGGCCGCGCGACTGCGCCTGAGCCGGATCCCTTACTTCCTGCGGGCCATGGTCAAGAAGGGCGTCGAGCGCCACGCGCGGGAACAGGGGCTCGCCACTGTGACGGTCGATCTCATGGAAGAGTTGCGCAAGAAACGCTTCGGGAACGACACGCCGGTTTTCAAATTCTGACGTGAGGGGTCAGGCGTAAGGGGGTAAGGGGTGTGAAAACAGCAAAGGGTTCCTTCAACAGACTTGGTCACGCTTTTCACGCCTCGCGCCTCACGCCTCACGCCTAACGGCCTTCGCATGGACGCTCTGCAAAGCCTCCTCACCGACGTCAATCAGCTCATCCCGATCATCAATCATTGGTTTCATCTCGTCTCAGCCGTGATCTGGATCGGCGGGCTGGCCTTTCTCGTCATGGCCGTCACGCCGGCGCTCCAGAAGAATGTCCCGAAGGAATACGTGAAGCCCATTGCGGACGCGTTTTATCGGCATTACAAGCGCATCGTCGGCATCCTGCTCGTGGTGATCCTCTTCACCGGCGGGGTGAATCTTCACTACGTCAACAAGATGGTCACCTCCCAGACCGATTTAGGGTTGCAGCACCATGCCAAGTACCTGACCGTCTTCTTCATCAAGCTGACGCTCGTGCTGGGCATCCTCACGCTCTTTCTGTATACGGTCATCTTTCGGACGGAGCCGACCGGCGACGAATCCGAGGAGGAGCGGGAGGAGCAACGACGGGAACCGGTCCCTTTCCAGCGCGCCGCCCTCTACATCGGCCTCCTGATCATCCTCTGCGCCGCCGCGCTGAAGCATCTGCATCAATAATCTGTTGATCTGGTGATCTGATGATCTGTCGAGTGTGAGGGCGTCGTTCGGCCATTCCTCAGATCAACAGATGTCTTAACCCTCATCCCTCAGTCCTCCCGCCTCCGTCGTTCCTGCCTCCTACCTCAAGTCTCCAACTTCCACCGCTCCCTCCTCCACTCAGCACTCATCGCTCAGCACTTCCCGGCATCCTTCCTCCGTTCTACCTCCTTCGGAGTAGTCTCCCGTCTCATTGGCCGTTTCGTACGTCTTATGCCGTCAATCCTGAGCAAGCCCCTCCTGAACGAGGAGGGTCGAAGGATTGACAATCCCCGGACCATCTGCGATCTTCAACACTCCCCCACGTCGGCACGGACGCCTGACATGGGAACTGACGAGGCGTCCGTGTCCACTCTTCTCCCGAAGCACCGCCGCATCCTCGAGAAGGGACTGATGGAGTTTCCGCCCTTCGGGGTGGATGAGTCCGGCCAAAAGATCCGCGACGTGAGCGGCGTCACGATCCGCGCCAACGTCGAGTACCTGGAAGAAATCATGGACCGGGCCCGCGGGCCCGGGGCCGGCGCCGACATGGTCGACCGCCTGGTCTCGCTGCTCAACGACCGGATCCTCGACCCCACCTACCACGTCACCCCGGACTTCTTGACAAATCCTTGGAACAGCTATTCCTATGAGTTCGCCTGCTTTCTGGGCGAATTCTGCGTTGAACTCTCAGGCGACCTGCGGTTTCAGTCCAAGATGGCGCGGCAAAAGTTTCTCTCCTCGCTGGTTGTCGCCTTGGGGAAGCCCTTTTCGATCGCCAAGATCTACGAACTCTTTCCCCATTTCGGCCAGAAGTTTGCGAAGGACTCGCTGGAGTTTTCAGTCCAGTCGGTGACGCCGGGCCGTGCCGTCCTTCGTATGGCCTTCACCGAACGTGTGGCCCGGCAGTTCGGCGCCTATCGCAATGCCTGCGCCGTCTTGGTCTGTGATGCCACGAAATCGGCCCTCGCCTCCGCGCCTGAGCGCATTCACGGCCGGCTCCCCGCCGCGGTAACTGACCAGGCCTGCATGGCGGACGGCGCCCCTTACTGCGAATGGGAGCTTACCTGGGAGGCGGAGGACCAGGGCTTCTTGGCGCGGGTGGCGTCCCGCCGGGCGCAGCGACTCCGTCACGGCCGACCGGAAGACCGCTTGATCCAGGAGCAGCTCAAAGAGTTGGAAGCGCGGCACGAACAACTGCGCGAGGCGTATCTCGATCAGCAACTGGCCACGGTGGAGCTGCGACGCCGGCTCCGCGATGTGACGGCCTTGAGCCAGCAGATCGAGGCGCTGAATGTCGGGCTGGAAGCCAAGGTCAAGGAACGAACCGCGGAGTTGGAGCGGGTGAATCAGGAATTACAGGCGGCCAACCAGCGGCTCAAAGAATTGGATCAGCTCAAGTCGTCGTTCGTGTCGATCGCCTCCCATGAATTGCGCACGCCGATGACGTCCATCAAAGGCTATGTCGACAATCTGCTGGAAGGGATCGCCGGCACCCTGACGGGCAAACAGACGACGTACCTCTCGCGCATCCGCCACAATGCCGACCGGCTCACGCGGCTGATCACCGATCTGCTGGACCTCTCGAAAATCGAGTCCGGGCAAGATTCCCTGCACCCGGAGCCCCTCCCCCTGCCCGAATTGGTCACCGAGGTAGTCGACTCGCTCCAACCCCTGGCCAAGCAGAAGGGGTTGATCTTGCAAACCAAAACTGTGAACGAGAAAGCCGTGCTCCAAGCCGATCGCGATAAGCTCACCCAGGTGCTGACCAACCTGATCCAGAACGCGATCAAGTTCACGGAGTCAGGAGGCACAGTGACCGTGGAAAGCGAGATGAACGGCCAGGGCTTCGTCCACCTCTCCGTGGCCGACACCGGTTGCGGCATCCCGCCCGAGGAAGTCGGGAAAGTCTTCGATAAGTTCTTCCGCGGCAGCCAGTCCGCGCCGCAGACCCCGGGTGCCGGCCTCGGCCTTGCCATCGCCAAGAGCCTCGTCGAGCGCCACGGCGGCGAGATTTGGGTCGAGAGCACCCCCGGCCACGGCAGCCGCTTCTCGTTTACGGTGCCGACGACTCCGAAGTAAGTCTCCTCGCCCCCCGTTCCGCGACGCCTTCCTCGTTCAACGTCCACCGGCGGATAAAAGATCGGCGGAGCCACGCCGGCCTCACGATTCTGGAATATTCAGAGTGAATACACTAGAATACTTCCGAAGAGGAAGAGAAGGAGATCGGCCATGGCCAAGACGCTCACCATTCGAGTCGACGACAAGACCTATGCGACCTTCGTGAAGAAAGCGCGCGCGGAGAACCGCTCCGTCGCCAATTTCATCGAGACCGCCGTGCAAGCCCACATTCGGGAAACCGAATTCGTCGACGATGCGGAGATAGCGGAGATTCTCGGCAATGAGCGGCTGCGGGAGCGGCTCCGGCAGGGATCCAAGGATGCCAAAAAAAGAAGGGGTGCGCTGATTGGATAAATACAAGATCTTTGAGACCCGCTCGTTCCAGGACGACCTCGCGCAGTTGGGCGAAGCCGGGCGCTCCAAGATCAGGGACAAATTACAGGCGTATGTGTACCCGCAGTTGCGAATCGCCCCCCATTTCGGACCGAACATCAAGCGACTGAAGAACTGGATTCCTCCCACCTGGCGCTACCGAGTCGGAGCCTGGCGATTCTTTTACGAGATCGATGAAACGAGCAAGACCGTTTTTCTGACGGTGGCCGAGCACCGAAGCCGCGCATACGGGTAGCACCTGAGGCTGCACCACGGCGCGTCCCCCTGCCTCTTCCCAGTGGGGAGAGGCGGCGGTGAGGGGGAGCGACCCGCGTCCCCGGTCGCGGCAGCCGGGTTGCCTTCACCGTGCCGGTGGGAAGCCATCCTTACCCAGGGCTCCCAGGTTCCTTGACAGGGCCGGTCCGGTGTCTTATCGTGCAGCCGGAGCGTGGACGCGGCCATGCAAACCCAACGACACCCCACCAAGTTCACCTATGAAGACTATGTGCTGTTCCCGGACGATGGCCGGCGGCACGAGATCATCGACGGGGAGCATTTCGTGACCCCCGCACCATTGACGAAACATCAACGCATCGTCACGCGGCTGATCGCCTCCTTGGAATCGCAGGTTCGCCTGCAAAAAGGCGGTGAGGTCCTTGCCGCGCCATGCGATGTGATTCTTTCCGACCTTGATGTGGTGCAACCGGATCTGCTTTATGTATCGCCCGGACGCGCCGCGATCGTCACGGAGAAGAATATTCAGGGCGCCCCCGACCTGGTGGTCGAAATCCTCTCGGAGAGCACCAGAAAAACCGACGAGATTATCAAGCGCAAGCTCTACGAGCGGTTCGGCGTGCGGGAATACTGGGTCGTCGACCCCGAACTGGAAACCGTCAAACTCTATCGCCTCACAGGAAAGGCCTATAAACGGGTGAGCGAACTGTCCCGAGAATCGGGCGATGCCCTCACCACGCCGCTGCTGCCCAAGCTCAAGATGGCGCTGAAAGACCTCTTCGCGTAGCGCTGCCTCAGTTCTTCGACAGCACCTCTGTTCCGGCAATCTGCCTTCGTCTGCAAGCCGTCACCGGCGTGTTCGATGAATGCCTGAGTCTCGTTCACGACACCGCCCGTCTCTATGGAGACGACGGTAAGGGGGAGAGCGACCCGCGCACCCCCTGACACGGCAGCCGCTTCTCCTTCACCGGGCACGCCATGTCGCACTCTGCTCACTGATCGCCCCCAACGCGCCAGTCTGTATCTGACCGGATAAAAAGAGTTCACGAATCGATACACTGGCGAATCATCGGGGGACCGCTTCACCTTGCTGACTCTCCGGGAAAACCCCGTCAATTCCCTTGAAAACCGAGCCTTCTCGCATGTGCGGAAGACGATCATTCCAAATTGTGCGCCCCTGGAATGATTGTTGCTGACTTACCGCGTGTGCGGTTTGTCTGACGAGTCGATGTCGCAAATTCCACGCGCAAGCCGCAAGAGGCTTGAGCGTGGCCCATAGCGCGGGCGAGGAAACTCTTCTCACAAGAGTCAGGGCGCTTCTTGCGGCCGGTGGGTCCGACCACCGCAGGGCATCGTGTGGCTGCCATCGAGGCGGCCGCGCTATCCATCACCGGGACAGAACGGTTTGCTGAATGACCGGCTCTTTGGATGTTGCAAAAAGGCTGGTGAAAATGGACGGAGGAATTAAAGTATTTAACGTGTGATTCTGCCTGAAACGGGCGGCAAAAAGCAATGCCCGGTTTCAGAGAAGGGTTTCCCAGTTAATTTCTATGCTTGCAATAATTAACGAAACGGTATACGTAGATGCTCCCGATTGGCTCCACAAGGCCGTCAAGAGGTCTCTGGGTCAAGAGGGGAAGCAACAATGCGGGCTGGCCGGAGCAGGAGTCTTAAGCTGACGGAGGGCGGCTAAGGAATGCTCCCACACCGAGAGCCTCATGTTCGCAGAACCCTGTGTCTCCGAGAGCGGGCGCGACAAAGCGCTTCTTTCCTCTTACTCGTCTGCCTCCTCGCAGGCGCCTTCCCAGCACAATCATCGCCGGCGGAACAATCGCCCGATCAAGGGACAGGAGCACCTGGAGAGCAGCTCGCCCGCGCTGGAGCTCCCGGCGGGTCCTTGCTCGAGCTCATCAAAGAAGAGGAGTCAGTGAGTATCGCCACTGGTTTGGGGCGTGAACAACCGATCTCTCAAGCCCCGTCCAACGTGTATGTCGTCACAGACGAAGACATCAGGCGGTCCGGGGCCAAGGATTTGCCCACGATCCTGCGTCGGATCCCTGGAATCGAGGTCATGCAGGTGACCGCTGCGGATTTTAACGTAAGCGCCCGCGGAGACAACCAACTCCGTGCCAACAAAATGCTGGTGATGGTGGACGGGCGTTCCATCTATCTGGACGCTCAGGGTGAGGTGCTGTGGAAGATGATTCCCGTGACTCTCCCCGAGATCAAGCGAATCGAGGTGCTCAAAGGGCCGGCTTCTGTGCTCTATGGCTTCAATGCCTTTGATGGTGTGATCAATATCATCACCAAAGCACCGGAGGAGATGAAAGGGGCAACTCTTCAGTTTAGCGGCGGGGAATTCGGAACACTGACAACATCGGGAATCTATGCGAAGAAGAAAGGGGATTTTGGCTATCGTCTCTCAGCAGGCTTGGACCAGACCAACCAATGGGAGAACCGGGAGTCCTTGGCCTTCCGGTCCTATAAGTTTAATGCGCAAACGGACTACTTACTCACGAGCACCTCTAAACTCAGCTTTATGGGGGGCTTCAGCGGTTCCAACAATTACGACGGTCCCATTGTGGACACCTTGGTGTTCTCACAGAAACCCCAGATTGGATACACCTACCTGAATTACGAACGGCCGAACTTCTTTGCTCGTTTCTGGTGGACCCATCTTAACCAACCGTTCACGCTCCCCTCCAATCCGATTATTCAGCGAGTATTCGAGCCAGTTCCGCGCGACAACGACGCGGTGGGTAACACCTATAACTTCGATGCACAGCATGCGATAGAGCTCGGGGCCGAAAATCGGCTGACTTATGGTCTCAATTACCGGCACAATACCTTCACTGGTACCCGGATCGACGAAGACTCGAAGGAAGACCGGTTCGGTCTGTACGTCCAGGACGAATGGAAAATCACGCCCAACTTGACTTCGGTCGCTGGCGTCCGGCTGGATCTCCATAGCGAAATCAACCCGACCTATAGCCCACGAATCGCCCTCCTGTTCTCGCCCACCAAAGACCATACGTTCCGGATCGCGGGGTCGATGGGTTTTCGTCCGCCGACGATCGACGAGACCCACCGCCGCGCCCAAGCCGACACGATCATCCGCAATGCGGATGGAAGTATAAGGCTTAGGATTGCCGGCTTCCTTTTCGGAAACCGCAATCTGACCCCGGAACAGATCATCTCGTATGAAGCGGGCTACCAAGGGTGGTTCCTGAGCCATCGCCTGAGGGTCCGAGTGGACGCGTTTTTCAATCACTTATCGGGCCTAGTTGGTACTCGAACACTAGTTGCCGGTGTCTCATCAACATTCATGAACGGCGGAAGTTCACTGGGGGAAGGGGAAGCCGATATCTACGGCGGCGAAGCCGGGGCCGAATATCTCTTTACGCCATGGCTCTCCGGCTTCGCGAACTATTCCTACCAGGAGTTTGGTCAGACGCTTAGCGGTCGAGTCCAGCGAGGGATGCCACGTTCCAAGAGTAACGCTGGCCTGCGCGCCGAATTCGAAAATGGGCTCAGCGGCGAGGCGCTCGTCCACTACGTTGGTCATGCCACCTATGCCATTGATCCGGGCTTCGCCGCATTTTTTAACGCGGCCTCTACCCGACCTTTCGTTTCACCGCCGCCGGATACGCGTGTCGGGAGCTACGTGCTCGTAAATTTGCGTGGAGCCTATAGGTTCTGGCAGGAAGCAAAAGCGGGTCGTGAAGCAGAGGTAGCGGTTTCGGTTTTCAACGCTCTCAACGACCGCCACAAAGAGCACCCTCTAGGTGAGACGATAGGCAGTCTCGCAATGGGCTGGTTAACAGTCAGATATTAGATAATTTTCCGGTTGGGATTGTGGGTGGCGCCTAATAAGAAGAAAGGAGGCTCTCTATGCCAACTCCGCACGGGTTAGATCATAACAAGACGTTAAAGGAACTCTTTGGTGAGGACAGCCCAGCCTATAAGGAGCTGTTGGGAAAGGCCAAAGGCCTCAGCCTTCATCATGTCTGGCGATTAGACGGATGGGCTCACACGAACAAACAAAAGTACCCTACACCAACAGAGGATCCAATCCTGAAGGACCTCACCATGACCGAGAAGGATTCTATCCGGAGAGCGTTTGAGAAACACGTGCATACAAAAGGAGATGCCGCTGAAAGAGGCGGGTGGAGTAATGTCAACCCAACCTATGCCTGTGGAGCCTGTTGTGCGTGTTGTGCCGTAGTAGTCAGGCCAAGGTAATCTCGACACTAAAGGGAGGTCGCCGGCTCGGCTTGTCGTTGCGGCCGAGCCACGGCTCCTATTGCCTAGTGCTAATTACCTTTCAATACTTAATCCTATGAAATCGCCTGCTGACATAAGATTAAGAGCCTATCCGGTGAAAGTCCTCTCGGCAGGGAACGGTGTGATTCTCAAGCGAGGATGCACTGAGCTTCATATAAGCGGACAAGGGGCAGGAGAAGCAGTACACCGAATACTGGTCGCTATTGCCTCCAGCCAATGCACTAAACACGAAATCAGCAACTTATTTTCAATGCCTGACCGTGAGGCTGTCTGCTCTCTCATCGATGAGCTGTTGTCCAAGCGGATACTCGTTCCACACGAAGAGATCATGCACCCGCTTCCGCAGGGTCCAGAACATCCCCTCGATATCTTCTACTGGCATTTTGGACAACAAGCACCGGGAATCGTTGAACGACTGGCCGGCACAAGGATTATCATCCTTGGCGTGAACCTCATCTCGTGCCGAATGGCAACCTCCCTCGCTGAATCCGCCTTCCCGAAGGTCCAGGTCGTGGATTTCCCGCTGTTCAGAAATCTTCGACTGTTTGATGACTCCGGACATCTTTTGCCTTCCCACTGTCCCGGTTTATCACCAATCCCATATGACGATTGGATTCACACCTTCGACGAAGACTCCCCCGCATGCCTTGTTGCCACTTCTGACGTCGGTCGGAATGCACTCTTTTCCAAATGGAACGAGTACTGTGTGGACAAGCAGTTCCGCTTCCTCCCGGTTGTTCTTCATAATCTACGGGGATACGTGGGCCCCCTGGTCATCCCCGGCGAGACCGCATGCTACGAATGTTATCGCGCCCGGCAGAATGCTCACATATATGATCCGCATCTCGACGCTGTTGTTGAGCGCACAGCCTTTGAAACACAGCCGTTTATAGGGTTTCATCCCACTATGGCGTCAATTCTGGGAGATGTCGCATCTTTCGAAATAGCTAGATTCCACAGTGGCATTTCTCCTCGCTGGAACGTAGGGTCCGTCATCGAGATGGACCTGCTTACGAGCCAAGTGGCTTCTCACAAAGTGCTGAAAGTGCCTCGTTGCCCGATCTGCAGCAAGCGTCGGCTACCTGTAGAGATCACTAAGCGGATAACCTTCTTCAACAATCAACGGGATACCCCAGAATGAAGGACGGATTAGCGACCTTCTATCGTCAGCTTGATCTGGTTGAATATCTCGTTGACGACCATGTTGGAGTGATCCGGCATCTTGTACCGATGAGAAAGGACGCCGGAGCACCCGATTTGTTCTGCTACTATGCACGGGCTTGTAACACCAGCCCACTTGGCGGTCTGCGGAACTTTCCTGATGCGGGAGGAGCTTCGGTTGACAGATGTCTGGCGATGGCTAAAGCCGTCAGCGAGGCAGTAGAACGCTATTGTGCGGCGCTTTATGATCCAGGCGACCTGCCCTTCTGCTCTTATGACTCGGCACTGTTTGCATGCGTTTCTCCAAATGAATTTGCCCTCTATAGTTCAGGGCAGTATGAAGAGCCGCAGTTCCCGTATGTGCCATTCACCACAAGTACGCCGATCAGGTGGGTCCAAGCTGATAATCTCACCACAGGGAAAGTCCAGTACGTTCCTGCTGCCATGGTGTTTGCTCCCTACCACTTCGATCACGACCCGACGTCACGCGAACCCGCGATTGCCCAGCCGATCTCGACAGGACTTGCCTGTCACTGCAGCCCTGCGGAAGCGGCTCTTTCCGGGGTCTGTGAGGTCATCGAGCGGGATGCCTTCTCGATAACCTGGCAGGCGCGGATAGCTCCACCACGTATCAGATTAGACACCTTGCCCGAGTCCAATCGCGATCTGATATCTCGTTTCGTACGATCAGGAGCTTCGGTAACGTTATTCAATATTACGATGGATCATGGGATCTCTACCGTCCTCGCAGTCCTTCAGTACCATACCAACGATGCGCCGGCTTTGGTCTTGGCTGCGGCAGTTCATCTGGATCCCGAGCACGCGATCAGAAAATGTCTAGAGGAATTGGAACTCACACGACGNNGGCTGGCACTGCATCTTAAATCCAATCTTCCACCCTTTGATCCTGGTGAGGGATTTGTGAACGTGAATAGTCAGGAAGATCATGTCAGGCTCTATTGCTCCTCCCAACATGCAAGCCTGGCGGACTTTCTTTTTGCTTCGAGCCATCAGATTGCATTCCGGGAGATGACCAATAACGCCACAGGTAGCCCCGAAGAGGACCTGGGACTTATCATCAAAGAACTCAGAAAAATCACTCATGCTGTTTTGATTACGGATCTTACGACAGACGACATTCGGCCGCTTGGGTTGACCGTCGTTCGAGCGGTGATCCCTGGCTTTCATCCGTTGTTTTTCGGACATCGCTATCGCGCGCTGGGTGGACGCCGCCTTTGGTCGACCCCCCAAGAACTTGGCTATCAAGGGATCCACAAGGCTTCAGGGGATAATTCATCTCCTCATCCCTATCCGTGAGGACCGAGCGTGCACGAACCATACTGGAACAGACTGCTTAATTCGCCAGGCCGCGAGGATCTCCTGTGGGAGCTCTATCACGAAAACTCAAAAAGAGGGCGAAACGACGCAGCTCTTTCCGATGAGGAAGTCCTGGAGCATATGCGGGAGCTTCATGAAGCCCTACCATTTACTGGTTATCCTGCAATCGCACTTCCGCGATCATTGTCCCCATTGTGCACGAACCTGGACAAAGTACTCCGTGGCCGAGTTTCCACCTATGACCTTTCACCCGTGGATCTCACTTTAGAACAAATGGCCACAATCCTCTATTACGCCTATGGAGTGACCAGGGACAACGGGGGGACCGATCTCCCTCGTTCGTTTCGCATCGTCCCCTCAGCAGGCGCTCTATACCCACTTGAGCTCTTCATACACCTCAATCACTCTTCGCTATTAGAGCCGGGGATATACCACTACAATCCCATTCAACATAATATCCGCTGTACACGCGCCGGAAATGGAACAGGTAATATCGCTCAAGCGCTGGTACAGCCTAAGCTGGCAGAACAAGCCTCCGTGATAATTTTCATTACAGCGCTGTGTGAGCGGTCGGTAAACAAGTACGGAGACCGCGGTTACCGGTTCGCCCTCATTGAGGCTGGTCATGTGGCGCAGAATATCAATCTCGTGACGACAGCCTTGGGGTTAGGCTCGGTAAACGTCGGGGGCTTCTTTGATCGGGAAGTGGACCAATTCCTTGGATTGGACGGCCTCTCTCATTCTAGCTTCTATATAGTCCTCGTCGGGGGAATGCCAAAGCCCCCCTTGCATCTCCACGATGACAAATGAGGTGATTACCATGATCAATCTTAACAATCGTGAGCCCATTTTCCCGTTTGTGGATCCCGACAATCTCGATCCTGATGATCCAAGTCTTGAGCCAGACGAACAAGACTATGTCCGTCAACTCCTCAAGTCCCCCAAACTACAGGAGGATCAGCGAGCCATACGTGACATGCTTTCCACTCTCCAAGCCAACATCCTCAAGGGCCATGACCGAGACCATGCCGTGTTGATCTTTCTTCATTTCAATACAATGGATCGGAAGTCTCGAAAGCTTAAGGGCAAGATTGTGACAGCTTTGAAGAAGATGATTCGCACTAAGTCCGTAAAAGTTACTTCTGCTCTTACACAACTGGAAGAAATGAGACGTTATCGGCGTCACAAGATTCCCGGTGGGACTGTGACCAATTTGTATCTCACTGCGGCAGGCTACAGAGCGCTCGGCTTTAAGGATAATCAACTTCCAAATGATAGATGCTTCCGTGCCGGAATAAATGCGTCTGCGAATCGGCTCAATGATCCGGAAACCTGGAAGCTTGAGGAGCCATATAGACAAGACGTTGACCAGGATCACATTCACGCGATGATCCTGATGACCGATGACGATGTCCAGTATCTGGGCCGTCAGGTTCGCCTGATCCTGAACGAGATGTTGAAAACACCCAGCGGCCTGGAGCTGGCCAGGGTTGTCACAATTGAGCACGGCCACCAGCTACGAGACGCAGAGCTCCAACCGATCGAGCACTTTGGATTCCGTGATGGATTGAGCAACCCTTTATTCTTAAACACCGACAGGAAACAGGTCGGCAAGTATGGTGGTGATAGCAGGTGGCGTCCATGGGCACCACTAAACCTCATCCTTACTCCTGAGCCCTCAGCAAGGAAAACGCCCGGCTATGGCAGCTTTCTGGTCTATCGCAAACTTGAGCAGAACGTCCCGTTCTTCAACGACCAAATTAGAAACCTTGGATTATCTCTCAGCAAAGGCCGGGATGAGCCTACCACGCTCGAACGGGCTCGCGCCCTAGTGGTTGGACGCTTCTCGGAAGGCACACCCCTAACTCTAGAGAAGATGCCCTACCTTTCCCAATATAATAGCCAGCCCAATTACAACAACTTCACTTACGATGATGATCCTACTGGAGCCAAGTGTCCTTTCCATGCTCACATTAGGAAGGCGAATCCACGCAATGATGACTCCCGTGACCGTCGCATTGTCCGACGAGGAATCACCTACGGCGAGCGTAACCTAGAGCGTGAACGCCAAGGTCTTCAAGCCCCTCCCGCTAAGGATGTCGGCCTGCTCTTCATGTGCTTCCAGGCCGATATTGCCCTACAGTTCGAATTTATTCAAAGCTCCCTCAACAATCCTGATTTGCCAGAGAAGAAGTCAGGAATCGATCCCATAAGCGGGCAGACTCCTGGACGCCAATCGCTCTCTGACTTGGCTTGGCCGCGAACCTGGGGGAATTCCGGAGACATTTACAAAGATATCTTCAATAGCTGCGTGTCTCTCAAAGGCGGCGAATATTTCTTCGCCCCGAGCATCAGTTTTCTGAAGAACATAGCGAGCTAGACATCTGTTGACGAGAGGAAAGGCCAAAGACACCCTGGAGCATTTTGACTGATCGCATGATCGAGCAACTCCATCGAAGCGAACAGTATGGTTCCGCGCTCCGAGTGGGGCAATCCGATGGTAGATTCAGAACCTGACTCGATTGAACAGGAAAAGAAACGGATCGAGCTCGAAGAAAAACGAATTGCCCTTGAAAAGGCAAAGGCTGAGCTTGAGCAGTTTAAGGCCAAGGCTCAGCGAGAAGCGTTCGAGCAGAGCCTCCCAAAATCGTAACTGAAAGTTCCTGAGGGGAAGACAACGATTGACGACCAGGTAGGCATCGAGGTCCAGATTCAGACGCATCGGGCCATCGCGAAGATCGCCGGCCAAATCGCTCATGAGATCAACGCTCTCGACAAGGGGCAGGCAGCGAATGATGCCTCCAAGGTCACCAAACTGGCTCTTTACAACGACCGCGATATTGCCCTCCTTGATCAATATCAGGCCGTCACTAGAACCTATCTCAAAATCACTTGGGCGCCATTCAGATCAATGCCCGTTGTTCAGCTATCAGAAATTGGATGCTCAAATTCCAGGGAAATCAGCCAATTCTTTCCCGCTCAATCGAATGAGATCGACAGATGCGGTAAGGTGTGCTCATCGAAAATCAATGTTTTTGGGTTTGAGAGATCGTGCTGGTAGTCCTGGGCCGATTTGCCACGGAGGTGGACCATGAGGGGCGAGAAGAGCGTGACTGCGGGTGCTTTGGTTGTCGTTGTACTTGCATCGAGTTTCTGTTTCCCTCCGTCTACACCGGCCGAAGCTGGGCCAGTCAAAGCTGTGGAAGCCACAGTCTCCAGCAGCAGTGACGACAAGCTGGTCGTTGTGCCGATCGGCAAGGCAGCGGCTATCACCGTTGAGGTACCCAAAGATCTAGAAGAGACAGTCAAAGGTCTGCAAAAGGGCGATACTATCATCGTCCAGCTGTCACAAGTAGATGGCAAGTCAACGCTCAAAAGCCTTTCCAGAAAGGTGACTCGAGAGGGAACGGTTGCTGCAAAGGCAGGAGACTCGACTCCACTTACTGTCGTGCCAGACGGCGAGACCAATAAGCTCATTCTTGAAGTTCCGGAAGGCCATCGCGGCTTCGTCAAGGACCTCCAGAAGGGCGACAAAGTGACAGTCCAATACCTTGAAGAGAGAGAAAAGAATACTCTCACAAATGTCTTACCAAAGACGGCAGAAATTGGTTGGATTGCCCGTGCTGTTGCTCTCTTCGTTGCGCTTTGCGTGTACGTCATTGTTCTCGCGCTATTTACAAGTGGCGATCTGCTCAACACGATTATCGGCTATGACAACCGATACAGCAATTCCCAATTCCAACTCGCGATCTGGTTTGGAGTACTTGTAGCGGCCTATGTGTCAACCATTGCCCTCCGTGGGTGGTATAGCTGGACGTCCGGGTTCGGCCTGGAGTTTCTTGAAAAGGTAACATTCCTGAACATCTGCTTGAAATTTCCGGATTGAGCGCGTTCAGCTTCGCAGCCGCGCGCGGGATCACCGCCTACAAGGCGCCGCCGGGTTCCAATGCAAAACCCACGGGTGCACCGACGTTTCCTGGGGACCTCGTGAGGAACGATGAGGGGAATGTCGACTTAGGCGATCTTCAGATGTTGATCATTACGCTGCTGGCCGCTGGCGTCTACCTGCTGCAAGTGTTTCACTTCCTCGGCTCCATACAGCTCCTGAAAGTGGTCACGCTTCCTGACGTAGATACCACGATCCTGGGACTCTTTGGACTGGGACAGGGTGCTTACCTTGTCAAGAAAGGTGCGGGAAACGTAAGACAATCCTGAGTGCTTAATAGTCCCCGGATTTCCTGGCCTTTAGACAAGAATTACGATGGGGTTCTGATGATCGAACTTAGCCAGCGAGCGCTGACGTGCTACCTGCTCATACTCCTCGCAGGCTGCGCCGCGATTACCGGCTATGACGCCACTTCTTACAAAGCCGCCACGGATCTCAAGGCCGAGGCCTTGCTGCTCATCGACAAGGCAAAGGACCCACCCGGCCCGCATGCGTCGGAGATCGAAGCCTTACGACTCAAACTGCGCCAGGCCTACGAATACGAGAAGGGCAAGGGCGGCCGAAACCGCGTGACCCAGGAGCAGTGGGCCCTCCTGTCGGACCCCAACGCTGCCTTGCTGGGAGGGTTCCTCAAGAAATGGGAAACCGAGAATAGAGGGCAGAGTCCCGCCTTTATAGAAGGGGTGGTGAAAAATGTCTCGCAGGCATTTGACGAGATCATCAAGCTCGAAAGCCATAAGGTGAAGGATTAGCCCTGCTGACACGGAGGCGGTCCGATGCCAGACTTTGACCAATTCTTCAGAGAACTGAACGACGGCGCGCGGGATATTGCCATGAGAGAGGCGTCCGGATTCGTGAAAGAAGCGACCGACGACAGCAATGACTTCCTTGAGGCGATCAAGGGCGACCTGGAAATCTGGGCGAAGCAGGTGGCGAACGGGACACTGTCAGTGCAAGACTTCGAATTTCTCGTAAGAGGGAAGAAAGACTTCGCCCAAATGAAGGCGCTGACGCGGGCGGGATTGGCCGCTGTCCGTATCGATCGCATCCGGACGGCTATGATCGATCTCCTCATCTCCGCGGCAGGAAAGCTCGTCTAGCTGAAGGAGAAGCCATGGGGAACCGATACGTGACCGTCGCTATCGTACTCGCCGCTGTCAGCTTGGTAGGGTGCGAAAGGTGGAACTCCATATTCAGGCACGAAAACATGTCAGGTTCCCAAACCCTCGTAACGGATGCCAAACAACGGATAGTGACTAGTACTGAAATCCAGACCAGCCCGTTTCTTGGCCGCATCAAACCGCACCGCGTTATCTGTGCGGAATCCAGTCCAGATGTGGCGCAAGCGATCTCTCAGTCGATGGCCTCCAGCCTTCAAGCAGCAATTGAAAAAGCCAACGTGACGGCCAGCGGAGCCGCACAATTCACCGGTGCGACCACGGCCAGCATTGCTCAGCTGGGCGAACGGCTTGGCACCATCCAGCTTTTGAGAGACAAGCTCTATCGCGCGTGTGAAGCCTATGCGAACGGGGCGGTCTCGGCCACTGTCTATACCATCATGCTGAGCCGGCTCGACAAGACCATGGTCACGTTACTACAGTCCGAGATGGCTGCAGGGGCGTTTGGGCGACAATTGGCGTCCGCTGGGGGAACCTCGCAAGGGAGCACCATGCCGGCAGCCGGTATGGAGGATCTTAACAAGGCTCGCGCTGAGGTCACGGAAGCCGCCGAGAATGTCAAGACCAGGACAAACGAATTCGACAAAGCACCGGGAGCTGAGAAGGAGAATGCCAAGAAGAGACTCGAGCAAGCAGAAAAAGAGCTGGTAGTAAAGGAGCTTGCTCTGCTGTCTCTTGAAAGAGCATATGCACGATCTGTAGCCAGTTCTTCCGCCGCCTCCGGAGTCGGCACGATAGCGGGAAATCAGTGCTGTCCTACCGATGCTGCTGAGGACATTGTCACCTTGCAACGACAGTATCTGGACAGTAACGAAACAGCCACATTGTTGGATGCCTGCATCACATCCATGGATGTTGCGAGAGAGCCTCGAGAGGATGAGGTTGTCACAATAGCTCAACTGGGACAGAGGAACCTAAGTGCTCGCCTCCAAGCATTGAAGGACCCGAGTGAACAGAACAAAGCTGCATTTGCCGCCGCTAAGAATGAGCTCGCTAAGAACGAGGCCCCACTCCTGTCACCGCTTGGGACTTGGTGCCGCACACAAGGCTTCAGCGACATAAAAGATCTATTAACCATAACAAGCGGATGAGAGAAAAGCCAAAGCAGAGCATCAGAAGGCAATTGCCGAGGCACAGCTCACACGCCTGAATACTTGCAAGACAATTATCGAGCAGTCTGGCAGCAAGACCCCGCTGGAAGATCTTAAGTCATGCCTTGGAGAAAGCCGGGACACACGGCGGCAGGACGAACGGGCTGAAGGTCCGGCGGCGATCATTGTCATGAGACATGCAGAGACTACCGAGGAGAATACCTCAAATCCTTGCGTCATTGATGGCGCTCCTTACCTAACTAACGCAGGGTGTACTGCCATTACCCAACTCGCTGATCGTCTGGTTGGCTTTAGCGTTGCTGCGATATTCACCTCAAGCGAAAACAAATCCCAGAAGACCGGCATAACGCTTCTTCGGAAACTTGGCAGCGCAGCATTTCTTTCCGCTAACTCGCCCAAAGAGGTCGCCGCTGGATTGAGGAAATTCCCCAATCAAGTCGTTGTCGTGGTTTCGGACAAGGACAAGATCCCTGTGATCATTAAGGATATTTCGAACCAGCAGGTGACAGTTGCGGACAACGAGTATGGCAAGGTCTTTGTTGTTCTATCAAATTGCCCGTCGAATTCTAGAAGCATAGAACAGACAAGAGAGGGAATTGGCAATCTAGCAACATTGAGGGAAAATGCATGTCGGGCCGGGGCGTGACGATTCCATACCTCCTCCGTCTACATTCGCAGTCACGATTTCATCGATACCTTTTTTGCCTCCTCCGGTTCCGCCCTTCTTTCACCAGGTAGTCGATCAGCGGGCGCAGAGTCGGCGGCACGCGGCCGTCCGTGGTTCGGACCGTATGCGTCTGGCACTCGCTCTGTACCGTGACGAGATAGCTGAAGCGATCGGCACCGCGCAGCGCGTCCGGGCTCCGCTCGGGCAACTCGAAGAAACGGGCCTGCTCCACGAGCGCGTTCACCTCCCGTGCCTTCGCCTTCGGGAGCGCGGCGATGGCCGCGATGGTGCGGAGCGCTTGCCGGTGCGCCCGCAACCGCTTCGTCTGCAGCAAGGTCCGCATGGCCGCGGTCTTCTGGGCTTCGATGCCCTGCTCTGACAGTTTCCTCAGCACACGTCCCGGCACAATGGTGCACAGCGGCATGCGTGAATGTGCGCGACTCATCGGTGTCGTCCTCCTCTCTCTGTTGGATTGCCCCCTGATCCTCGCGGCCGGCTCAGCCGGCGCGCTCACTTCATCCGTCGGGCCGTGCAGGCACAGAGTACGCCATGGCTGGATCGGGGCGGTCCTCCGTTCGAGTCATCGGCTATCGCATGAGCGCGCTCGCCGCGCGTTCCTTCGGCAGGGAGAGAAGATGCGCCGATCTCATCTGCCCGCTCGCGGCAGCTCGACGCCCCAGATGAGATGGCTTTCTTTTCTCTCAGGACGCCTGCGGACCTTCCTCCCACGATATCCATTTAGATACCGTCGGAATCCATTTCGATACGCTGTCGTGATCCCTTGTCGCGCACGGTATCCCATGGCCTTGCCTTATCCAGCTATTCTTCGACGATATTTCAATGGGTTACGGGATACATGAAGATTCACTGAGAAGCCGGAGCTGCTGGCACATCGGTTGCTGGTGTGATGCGGTATGAGCAGGGGCGGCGATTCGATGTAGAAAGGACGGGCTCGCATGATCCTCCTCGTGATGGGACTCCTCTTTGGCATCGTCTATCTCCTCTATGTCGCCATCGCCGCGCGAAGCTGGCACGCGCACGATGAGTCTGGGGAACGGTGAACACGACTCCCCCTCTATCGCGGATGGCGCGCCTTCACGGAGGGCCGGCCGCCGTAATGGAAGAGAGAAAGGAGCCACGCTTTATGATGCGAAAACGTCTGACGGTGAATCTCCCCGTTGATCTCTTGGAGCAGCTTCGCAATGCGGCCTACTGGAGTCCGGGGACGACGTTGGCCAGCCTGGTCGAACGAGGCATCCGCGTCTCCGTCTCAGATGTGGAGCACACCCATGGCGGGCCTTTCCCGGCCCGATTGGGAGCACTCAAGGGCGGCCGGCCCCGAAAGCAGAACGGCGGACATTTCCCTACGCGGCTGCCGGCGCGGCGCGCGGGCCCTCGTCGATTTGTACCGATTCCGGTCCGGACGGCGCCTGCCGGTCGCCACTTGGAGATGGTATGACCGCCGGCAGGGTCTTCGCCGGCGGGGCGACCGCCGTGTCCTATGAATACATCCGTCTCCTAAGCCCCTTCCCCTCACTCTAGATGTGTCAGCGGTCTCCAGGCACGGAGGCGGAACGTGAGGCAGCGGCGAGTACAGCGGACCGGACTGACAGCGCAGGACGGTCCCGGAGATCTATCGGCGGTCATCCCCGAGTCC
>FKKE01000510.1_pt3 | contig 22378 bp, 21 predicted proteins | sample 1106331 | NCBI WGS metagenome assembly FKKE01 (sample SAMEA3931202, study PRJEB13176) | freshwater metagenome | biome: Drinking water system; feature: drinking water; material: freshwater | place: China | collected 2013-02-06
CGGCATCCGAAACGGGATATTGTAAAACAGGTTTTTGACAGAGTAATAAAAGCGGCTAATGCTGCTGCTATGGGCACAGAGACAACTATGGAATATGAAATAATCGGCGGCACACATGATCTTTTAATAAACAGATCGCTGGCTGAAGTAATGCAAAAGAACCTGGAAAAAGTTGGCGGGGTTGTGTACACCGCTGATGAAATTTCATTTGCCAGAAAAATTCAAACAACTTTCTCTTTCAAGCCAACTGCAATTGACAGTGCCGCTGTAATAAAACCCATCAAAACCGAAACGGATGCAGGTGGCGGCTCTACTGATGTGGGAGATGTAAGCTATGCAGTGCCAACAGTGGGTATTCGCACAGCAACATGGGTACCTGGCACGCCAGCCCATAGCTGGCAGGCTGTTGCATGTGGTGGTACCGATATCGGTATTAAAGGAATGATGGTAGCAGCAAAAACAATGGCATTAACCGCTTTTGATCTTTACACAGATCCGCAAATAATAATAAAAGCCTCAGAGGAATTTAAAAAACTAAAAGGAGATTATAAATACCAGGCTTTACTGGGTGACAGGAAACCGGCACTTAATTACCGGGACTGAAATCAATCTTTATTACCTTTTTCACCAATGAACCACTGTTCTTTGTTTTTAAATAAAACATTGAAAGTGGTAAGCGAACCATAACACCTGGTAATGTATTGCTGGATATTTACCTTTTCTTCGTCACTAAGTGTTTTGCTGCTGTTAATATTTTGTTCCAATAACCGCAGCCTGTCCCTCAGCATAACGATCTTATGAAAAAAATCTTCAATAGGGATTTCTTTTGGTTTCAAAGTTTTATCTGCAGGCTGCAATATCATTATTCCTTTTTGCCAGCGATCTCCAAGGGGAACAATTTCAGAAAGACCGCCCCATAGCCGTAAAATCTTCAACAACGACTTTTCAACTTCTGAATGGGTTTCTATTTCTTCCGTCACATTTTCAGCAATGATCTCATCAAGCTTATTATCTGTTTTATCAATTTCTTTTATTCCATGGTTGATAAAAGAAATTAAATAGGTAGCATAACGAATACCCACGATAACACCGGGGCCGAATTGTGTATGTTGCAATCGTGTGCCGATACCAAGTGTTGTTTGTTCCATAGATCAATAGTTATGAGTAATAGTTTCAATTAATTTTTTTGAGTTCTCTGTTTGTGAATTGATCGCTGTAATATACCTGTTATTGGAAAGATTTTTTATATGGGCAAGCCGATTGGCAAATTCAGTAAGCTGCAATTTATCTGATACCAATAACGATGGTGCCGCTGAAGAATCATTGTAATATTTTTGATCGAATATACTATATGACCTTTCCCTTGCCTTGATCTTATAATCTTCCAGCAGATCGCTTATGCCTTTAATATTTTCTGCTTCACTCCAATAGTTTACAATTCCGTCAACTGTAGTTTGATTCCGGATTAAACGCATAGCACCGGCATTTTTCAATTGAACTGTTGTCCGATCAGTAAACGTGGGTGAAGTATTTGATAAAAGGTTAAGATTCACCCTATAGAGGTCTACAATGTTTTTATTATCAAGATCTTCATTTTGCAGGATTGTCAATGCTGAATCAATATGGTTAAGAACAGATTGAGCCCTGTGTTTAATATAAGATAACATGGCAGTATCTTTTTTCAGATCTTCTGTCATTGACCTCATATATAATTTTTCCCGCTGATGTTCTATATAATGCTCTCTTTGATTCTCAACAAAAAAACCCAGTGTAACGGCAAGGAAGAGCATAAAAAATTCCCAGAAATATTCGGTCCATTTCTTTTTGCCATGATGTGTATGGGGGTGTACTTCCATATTTGATTTTTATATAATGATCGGAGTTGTTTAAATAGAAAATTTTCAATAATTATGATCCGTTCATTTTATAGCCTGGTATATCAATGGTTTTATCCTGTCACCATAATCCCAATGTTCGGTTGGCCAGATATTTCTCATGAACACTACAACCATTTTATTTTTTGGATCAGTCCAGTAATGTGAGGCGAACATACCATCCCAGCCATAAGAACCGGCGGGTATCAAATTGGTTCTTTCGGCATGATCTGTAAGTATTCCAAAACCCAAACCAAAACGCCGGGTTTTATTTGCATCCCCCCACATCAATAATTCACCGATCTGGTTTGTAGTCATTAGTTGAATTGTTGCCGGTGATAAAATTCTTTTTCCATTCAGCTCGCCACCATTTAATAACATTTGACCAAACAAGGCATAATCATAAGCGGTTGAACTAAGTCCGGCCCCGCCGGAAAAAAATGTTCCATTTATTGTTTTCGGAAAATCCCTTGAGAACGTTCCATTCAAACTGATCAATGAATCCTGGATCCTGATCTTATTATTTACCTGGGTATATAATTCTACAAGTCTTGATTGCTTTTCTTTGGGTAAAAAAAAATAGGTGTCCTTCATCCCAAGCGGATCAAAAATCTTTTGCTGCAAATATGCATCAAGCGGCATTCCGCTGATCACTTCTATTAAGTAACCAAGCACATCCGTATTTAATCCATAATAATATTCTGACCCGGGTTGTACAAACAAGGGAAGTTTTGCCAGCCTGGTTATAACTTCTTTTAATGTGGAATAAGGTGTACCTATTCCACCGTTGATCGTATTCTTAAAATAAATGGCATTGGCAGTGGCGCTTCCAATTTGTGCATAGCCAATACCTGATGTATGTGAAAAAATATCACGGATCGTTATCTCTCTTAAAGCCGGTACAGTTGTATAAGTTGTATCAACCGCATTGTATTTATCCAGGACAGCGGGATTTTTAAATTCAGGAATGTATTTGGAAAGAGGATCGGTCAATAAAAATTTTCCTTCCTCGTACAGCATCATAGCTGCCACACTGATGATGGGCTTTGTCATGGAGGCAATGCGGAAAATATGGTCTGTCCGCATGGGAATATTCCTGTTTGCATAACCAAATGCTTTGTGATAAACAATTTTTCCGTTGCGAAGAATGATCATTGTAGCCCCATTCAGCTGATCCTCTTTTATCCATTGTTCAATTTTAGTATCCAGTCGTTTTAATCTTTCGGATGATAAACCAGCAGATTCGGGACTTGTTGTTTGCAATTTTGTTTGAGAAAATAAAACCGTATTGCAAAAAAATAAAAATGCAACGTGTGAAATGAAATGCTTCATACCGGCTAAGTGATTAGAAGCGGGAAGTTAATTTTCTTTTTGTAACCATGCATCACTTTTCTGCATCGTATAAGCCTCAAAACATTTTTTTATAAAGAATTGAAAATCGTAATCACTGGTATAAAGACATATTTCATAGGTGGGTCTGCATAGCAACATGAAGCTATCTCTTTCTGCACCCACCAGGCCGGTAAGCCGAAGCACCAGGGCCTTGCTAAACCGGTGATCAATGAATTTTTCTCTTTCTTCCTGTAATAATCTTTCCTTAAAAGTGGCAGCTCTCTTGTTTTTTCTGAACTGGAACATACCGATGAGTGCCCCAAGATCAAAACCAACCGAGCCATCGCTGTTGATGCTGGTTGACAGCCCCGGTTTTTCCCAATTGAATGCTTTTGCATAATCCGCCCTGTTTCTGATAGAATCCAGCTTATAATCACGGGGCCTTACGATCACTTCTTTCAATACAGGAATATTTATATGCAATGCGATATCAAAATTCGAAGCGTCAGAAATTTTTGCAACTGCAAATTTTATAGTGGGTTTATTTAAATAGCTGAACCAAACAGAATCGGTCTCTTTTACTTCGATCTCATACTTGCCAAAAATATCAGTTATAGTTCCTTTGCCAGATGAAGTCAGCACACTTACAGAAATAATGGGATATGTTTTTGTACTATCGTAAATGGTGCCTCTCAGCTTAAACGTTTGTGCACCTGATTTTGATACGATGCAAAAACAGGTAAAAAGCAGAATTGTGTATGCTGATATTTTTCCCAAGCACGGCAAGTAACAAAAGAAAATGCAAATGGTATTCTAAAGTGTAACCAATAAATCAACGGCAGCGGGAAAATGCCTGTGCTCAAGTGCCTGTACCTTTTTTGCCAGGCTGGCGGGAGTGTCATTTTCATCGATCATACAAGTAGCTTGTAAAATGATCTGGCCGTTATCATAAACCTCATCTACATAATGAACAGAGATGCCGCTTTCTTTTTCTTTGTTGGTGATCACAGCCTCATGTACAAAATGACCATACATTCCTTTACCCCCATACTTAGGTAATAATGCAGGATGAATATTGATGATCTTTTTTGGATAAGCTTTAATAAGGGTCACAGGTATTTTCCAGAGAAAACCGGCCAGAACAATAAAATCAATGCCTGCTGTTTTCAATTCATCTACATAGCCATTGCCACGAAAGAATTTATCTTTTTCAATTAAAATCGTTGCGATATTATTTTCTTTTGCAATTTTTAAAACACCAGCTTCAGGCTTATTGCTAACGATTAATGAAATTTCAATTTGGGGAGTGTGCTCTTCCCGCTTTCCCGGAGAAGAAGGTTGGGAAGGGTAAGTCTTTGAGCCAAAATATGCAATGATCTTTTGCGCATTTGAACCGGCCCCGGAAGCAAAGATGGCTATTTGAATCATGGTAGTTATTCAAAAATAAACACTGTCACACAAAGCAACAAAGTTGTAACTTTTCAATATGATAAAATGTATTCTGCCCGTTTTACTACTTGTCATAAGCAATTTTGCTTATGCTCAAAAAGATTGTGGTGATAGGCCCTATCCCCTTCCGGTGATCAGCGATTCATTAAAAAAAGTTTTTGAGGTAAACCTAAGGTCGGCTGAGAAAAAATTCAAAACCGATAGTACAAATGATGATCATATAATATGGTATGGCCGCCGGCTGGCTTACCTGGGAAAGTATAAAGAGGCGATTGATATTTATACGAAAGGCATTAAACTGAATCCAAACAATGCAAGATTTTACAGGCATCGTGGTCATCGTTATATAACATTACGTTGTTTTGATAATGCAATAGCAGATCTGAAAAAAGCAGTTGAGATAGTCCGTGAACAGGTTGATGAAATTGAAGAAGATGGTATTCCGAATGCCCGGAATTTTCCAACCAGCACTCTGCACACCAATATATATTATCATCTCGGCCTGGCCTATTATTTAAAAGGAGAAAACCGGCAGGCATTGCTTGCCTGGGAAAAATGTCTTGATATTTCTGATAATGACGATATGAAAGTGGCTACGCTCAACTGGCTGAATCTTGTTTTGCGTAAAATGGGAAGACAAAAAGATGCAGAAAATCATTTGGAAGAAATAAGAAATGATATGGAAATAATAGAGAACTACGATTATTACGACATATTAGTAATGTATAAGAGCGGAAAAGATGATAAGCTGCTTGAAAGAACAAAAAACCAGGAAACACTCAGCAATGCAACAATGGATTATGCACTGGGCAGCTATTATCAATTGAAAGGGAATAAGCAAAAAGCAAAAGAAATATTTGAAAAAGTGGTGGCAGGCAGCCAGTGGAGTAGTTTTGGATTTATGGCTGCTGAAGCTGAATTAGCAAAAATGAAATAAGTGAAATAATCAAGCGGTCACATAACTACCGGTTTATTATTATTACTTATTTGACAAATATGACTTCTGTGACTTTGAAGACTCTTTCTCTGACCTGATGATCCCCAATTTTTGCCCAAGCTTTTTTGTATAATTTGAAAAAAAACGAAACTGACCAAAGGGGATGCTGACCACTATTACCATTATTGGCCAAATGATAGTGATAAGAATAATATACACGATAGCCCAAAGCCAATCAGCTTCAATTGTAAGTAGATTCATGATCTTTTTTCCTGCAAAACCGGTAAGGCTGCCACCAATGGCAAATACAAAAAGGATAAGTGCCAGTTGAAGAGCATTTACTTTCCATTTTTGTTTCAATTTCTCAAACATGCAGAAAAAATTTCGCTATGCGTTGAAACAACGCCTATTCATGAATACAAAAATCGTATAAATCAACAATTATCAGCGGGAAAAAAAATTTATTTCCGTAACGTTTACATTGTAATGACAAAGAGTAAACAGCTTTCGTAATAACCGTGCTCAATTCCTTTGAAACCCACTCTGGTATTGCATCAAAAAAAATTTATGAGCAATGAACTTTTGTTCACTTCCTGACTTATTTTTGCGCCGCAGGCATCCCTACGGGGCAGCCGGTTATGAGATTTTATCCACATTCTTTAGATCTAATTGCTTCTATGATTCCAGACAGATACTTCAGCGCAAAGCACTTATTACTTCTTGTTACTCTTTTTGTTTTTTCTTTTATAAATATTCAAGCTCAGGATGCTAATGCATTGGCAGGCAAAGCCATCTTCACAAATAAATGTGCTAGCTGCCATATTATGGGCAAAGATGCTACTGGTCCCAATTTGCAGGGAATAAGAAGTCGCTGGGAAAACGAAGAAAATCTCAGGTTATGGATAGTGAACTGGCAAAAAGCTGTCGCTGCAGGATCAGCCAGGGCAAATGCGGTGAAGGATCTTTATCCTGGTGTAATGCAAATATTTGAAGGGCAGATAACCGAACAGGAACTTACCGATGTTATTGAGTTTGTTGATAAGTGGACGCCGCCAGCTCCTCCTAAACCAGAAAATGGCAAACCTGAAACGGGCCGCGGAGGTTTGATCTTCGGTATCATTTCCCTCATCATGGCCATCATTGCTCTTATCCTGATGCATGTTAACAGCAATTTGAAAAAATTGAGTGATGATGCAGAAGGTATTGTACGCCCCGAACCGGTTCCATTTTACAGGAACAAAGCGTATATCACTTTATTTGCAATAGTATTATTTATTGTGGGTGGTTTTTATGTAACAAGAGGCGCTATTGATCTTGGTCGCCAGAAAAATTATCAGCCAGAACAGCCAATTTATTATTCTCATAAAGTACATGCAGGCATTAACCAGATAAGTTGTCTTTACTGCCATGGTTCAGCAATGGATAGCAAGCATGCAGCAATTCCTTCGGTAAATGTTTGTATGAACTGTCATAAAACAATTAATGATTATACAAAAGGGCCAAAACTATACAGGGAAGATGGCACCGAGGTAGATGGAACAGCTGAGATACAGAAACTATATAAATATGCAGGCTTTGATCCCAAAAATGCAAATGCATGGGATCCCTCAAAAGCAAAACCAATAGCATGGACTAAGATCCACAACCTTCCCGATCATGTTTACTTCAATCACTCACAACATGTAAAAGCAGGAAATGTACAATGTCAAACCTGCCATGGGGAGATCACTGAAATGGATGAAGTGTATCAATTCTCTGAATTAAGCATGGGCTGGTGTATCAATTGTCATCGCCAGACAAAAGTTGACTTTTATAAAATTGATAGTTCGGGCCGGGCAACGGGAAATAAATTTTACAGCATATACGAAAAATTCCATAATGATATAAAGAGCGGAAAAATGGATAGTGTAACTGTAAAAGATATTGGAGGGTTGGAGTGTCAGAAATGTCACTATTAAATGTGCAAATAAGCAAATATGCAAATGTGATGATGTCCATTTGCGAATTCAAATTTTCAATTTTTCACATTCAACAATATGAGTAATAAATATTGGCAAAGTTTCGGGGAGCTAAAAGGAAGCGAAGAGTTGGCGAAGCGGATAGAGAATGAATTTCAGGATGAGCTTCCGTTTGAAGATAAAAATGAAAAAGGCTGGTTAGATGCAACATCCCCCCGTCGTGATTTTTTAAAATACCTGGGCTTTAGCACTGCCGCAGCAGCGATTGCCGCTGGTTGTAAAACACCAATAAGAAAAGCAGTTCCTTTTGCTAATAAACCATCTGATATTATTCCTGGGGTTTCAAAATATTATGCCACTACTTATGTTCAGGATGGTGATGTATTGCCCATTATTGCTAAAGTAAGAGATGGCAGGCCAATAAAAATTGAAGGCAATAATGAATGTACTTATACAGGAGGTGGAACATCTGCAAGAGTACAGGCGTCTGTACTTGATCTTTATGATACAAATCGCTTAACACATCCAAAAAGAAAAGTTGGGGATAAGTTTGAAGAGATCCCAACTTTTGAACAACTAGATAAAATGATAGGTGATGCAATAGCGGGTGTTACAAAATCATATTTGCTTACCAGCACAATCACCTCTCCTACTACTTTAGAGATCATTAATAATTATAAAGCAAAAGGATTAACACATGTACAATATGATGCTGATTCTTTCAATGGAATGCTGATGGCAAACCAGGCCACATTTGGAAGAAAAGCGATACCATCATATGATTTTTCTAAAGCAAAAGTGATCGTAAGCCTTGGCGCTGATTTTCTTGGCACCTGGTTAAACCCGGTTGAATTTGGACGCCAATATGTACAAAGAAGAAAATTGAAAGATGGGGCTGCTGAAATGAGCAGGCATCTACAGTTTGAAAGTTTTTTAAGTACAACAGGCGCCAGTGCAGATGAAAGATTTACTCACCGTCCTTCTGAAGCCGGTGCTGTGGCTTCCGCTATATTAGCCGTATTAAATAATAATGCTCCTACATCAGCTTTAAATGATAAAGTAAAAGCTGGTATTACAAAAGCAGCTGCTGAGTTGAATGCCAACAAAGGAGCCGCAGTAGTTGTAAGCGGAAGCAATGATATAAATGTTCAGATCATTGTAAATGCGATCAACAATGCAATTGGTGCGTATGGTTCTGTTATTGATTGGTCAACCACATTGAATTTCCGCCAGGGAACTGATGAAGAATTCAATGTAATGATGACTGATCTTGAAAGCGGGTCAGTTGGAGCTATCATGATCTATGGAGCTAATCCAATGTATAATTATCATGATGTCGCAAGATTTCAGAAGGCATTGGCAAAAGTGAAAACCAGGATCTCTTTTAATGAGTATTTGGATGAAACAACTCAGCTTTGTGACTATGTGATCCCTTCACATCATTTTTTGGAGAGCTGGGGTGATGCCGAGCCAAAAACGGGCTATATAAGTTTCATTCAGCCAACGATTCATCCTTTATTCAAAACAAGGGCTTTTCAAACCTCATTATTAAAATGGAGTGGTAATACAACTCCTGATTACGAAACATATTTCAGAAATTACTGGGAACAAAAGCTGGGTTCAAGAAATGCATTTGATGCTGCGCTTGAAAAAGGTGTCATCGATCCAAAAGCTTCTTCAACACCGGTTGCAGCTACTACTACCGTTACGGATTCATTAAATACAAAACCAACAACTCAAACAGCAACTGTTCAAAAACCAGTATCAACTGGATCAGCAGGATCGTTCATTAGCACTGCAGTGGAGAAAGCAGCAGCAGATATTTCAGGAGCAAAAAAAGGCGGCAAGGTTGAATTAGCATTATATCAAAAAGTATCCATTGGAACAGGAAAGCAGGGAACAAACCCGTGGCTGCAGGAATTACCTGACCCGATTACAAAAGCAACCTGGGACAACTATGTGTTGATGAGTATGCCAATGGCAAAAGAAATTGTGGGTGTTGATCTCATCAATGGTTCAGAAAGACATATTAATAATTATGAATACTATCCCGAGAAACCAGTAGTAAGTATTTCCGTTGCGGGTAAGCCTGCAATTGAATTACCCGTATTGATTGTTCCGGGAATGGATCCAAATACAATTGCTATTGCTGTTGGTTATGGACGGACCGATAAGCTGGGTAAAGCAGCCGGTAACATTGGAGCTAATGTGTATCCTTATTCCTCATCAAACGGAACCGCCAGGGATTATTTCTTTGCGGATGTTACAGTAAAAGATGCCGGGAGAAAATATCGTGTGGCCCAGGCACAGGTTCATAACTCATATGAGAACAGAACTGAAGTTGTAAAAGAAACTTCATTAGCTACATTTAATAAAGACCGCAAGCAATTCAAAAAGTTCCGTGAGCATCTTGCAGCAGACTTTGCTCCAAAGACAGGAGATTTCCGCAAGGAAGCCACCATTTATCCAGACCATTTGCAACCGGGATTAAAATGGGGAATGAGTGTTGACATGAACAGCTGTATTGCTTGTGGTGCCTGTGTGGTTGCCTGTCATGCTGAGAATAATGTTCCTGTAGTGGGTAAACGTGAAGTGGCACGTTATCATGATATGCATTGGTTACGTATCGATCGCTACTTTGTAAGCGATGAAAAAAATCCTGATAACTTAAAAGCGGTAGTTTTTCAACCGATGATGTGTCAGCATTGTGATAATGCACCTTGTGAGAATGTTTGCCCGGTTGCTGCTACAAACCACAGCCAGGAAGGTATCAATCAAATGGCATATAACCGTTGTATCGGTACAAGGTATTGTGCCAACAACTGTCCTTATAAAGTCCGGCGTTTCAACTGGGCTGATTATAATGGTGCAGATAGCTTTGGTGATAACAGGGATCAGAAATTGGTAGGTAAGCTGGATCCTGTTGTTGAGCACATGAATGAGGATCTTACAAGAATGGTATTGAATCCCGATGTAACCGTACGTTCAAGAGGAGTAATGGAAAAATGTACTTTCTGTATGCAGCGTTTACAGGAAGCGAAACTAATGGCAAAAAAAGAGAACAATACATTGGCAGATGGAAAAGCCGTAACCGCATGTATGCAGGCTTGCCCAACCAATGCAATTGTATTTGGCAATGTAAGGGATACAAAAAGTGAGATCGCTAAAACAAGAGCAGAACATGATGAACGCCTCTTCTATGTGATAGAGCAGGTACACACATTACCGAATGTGAATTACCTGGCTAAGATCAGGAATACAGATGAGGTGCTTGAATCTGAACATCATCCGGAGAAGAAAGAAGGCAGTGTAGAAACCAATAAGACAGAGGCAGCGCATTAAATAGTAAAGAGAAAGTTGACTATATAATTATAAAAGCTAACGGCTTAAGGCTATAGCTAAAAGCTAAATAGATTATGGGATTAATCAGATACGAATCGCAGATAAGACCACCGCTGGTAGAAGGTAATAAAGATTATCACCAGGTAACGGAAGATATCTGCCGGCCGGTGGAAGCAAAACCAACCCGTGCCTGGTGGATAGGATTTCTTATTTCAGTTGCTTTTTTGATCTTCGGGATTGTGTCCGTAACCATGGAGGTGATCTATGGAGTAGGGCAATGGAATCTGAATAAAACGGTGGGTTGGGGTTGGGACATTACCAACTTCGTTTGGTGGATCGGTATTGGTCATGCCGGTACATTGATCTCTGCGATCTTATTATTATTCCGCCAGGGCTGGAGAACAGGTGTAAACCGTGCTGCTGAAGCCATGACGATTTTTGCTGTAATATGTGCAGGGCAGTTCCCCATCTGGCACATGGGCCGTGTATGGGATGCATTCTTCGTATTGCCTTATCCAAATACAAGAGGACCGTTGTGGGTAAACTTTAACTCACCATTGTTGTGGGATGTATTTGCGATCTCAACCTATTTTACTGTTTCACTTTTATTCTGGTATAGTGGGTTGATACCGGACGTAGCCACACTTCGTGACCGTGCAAAAAAGAAATGGCGAAAATTATTTTATGGTATTGCAGCATTTGGTTGGACGGGAAGTACAAAACACTGGCAGCGCCATGAAGCATTATCATTGGTGCTGGCTGGATTAAGTACACCACTTGTATTATCTGTGCATACCATAGTATCATTCGACTTTGCTACCTCAGTGGTTCCCGGCTGGCATACAACCATTTTCCCTCCTTACTTTGTTGCCGGGGCTATCTTTTCAGGATTTGCCATGGTGCAAACACTTTTGGTTGTAACAAGAAAAGTATTAAGACTTGAAGAATATATAACTATTGAACACATTGATGTAATGAATAAGATCATTGTGCTGACAGGTTCAATAGTTGGTATAGCCTACCTCACAGAGCTGTTCATTGCCTGGTATGGTGCTAATGATTACGAGTGGTTTGCTTTTGGTCAAAACCGCCTGAACCTGAACAGCCCTTATGGTTGGAGCTATTGGATCATGATGTTTTGTAATGTTGTTTCTCCTCAATTTTTCTGGATAAGAAAAATGAGAAGGAACCTTATTGTTACCTTCTTTATGTCAGTATTAGTGAATGTGGGAATGTGGTTCGAACGTTTTGTGATCATCGTTACGTCCGTATATCGTGAGTACCTGCCAGCAGCATGGTCAACTTATTACAGGCCTACGATCTGGGAAGTTGGATTTTACCTGGGAACATTCGGGTTGTTCTTTACCTGTTATTTCTTATTCTCAAAATTCTTCCCGGTAATTGCATTGGCAGAGATCAAGCATATATTGAAAAGAAGTGGTGATGTACAAAAAGAAAAAATGGATAAGCTGGAACAAGAACCGGCAGAAAAGTTTGCCGAAGAGCATTCGCATGATCATGGAGCATAAGAGTCGTGAGTCAATAGTTCGGAGTCAATAGTCAGGAAACTCCGAACTCCGAACTAAAAACTTTGAACTAATTAATTATGGCAATAAAAAAATACATAGTAGGCAGCTTTGATGATGAAGCAGTATTATTCCCGGCTGTGAAAAAGGTTCGCAAAGCCGGCTATAAGATTCATGATGTGTATACGCCATTCCCAATTCATGGATTGGATAAGGCAATGGGACTTCGTGACACAAGTTTACACACGGCGGGTTTTATCTATGCAATTACCGGTACGGCAACAGCATTGGGATTTATTTCATGGGCATTAACCTATGACTGGCCACTGAATTTTGGTGGTAAGCCATTTTTCTCTTTGCCTGCATGGATCCCCATTACGTTTGAGTTAACTGTATTGTTCTCATCAGTAGGAATGGTACTTACTTTTTGTTACTTATGCCAATTGGCTCCGTTTGTAAAAAAAGATCATTTCAATCTGAGATCAACCGACGATTTATTTTTGATGGCATTGGAAGCCACTGACAAAACAAACGAAACTGAAGCAATATCATTTCTACAAGGTCTCGGTGCTAAGGATGTAAAGATTGATTACAGGGAAGACCGTTGGTGGCTGGGACGCTATGATAAGGAATCAAAAATTTTTGAAAAGAAAACACAAGAAGCGGTAGCATAAAAGAAAAAAATTCAGGATGAAAAAAATTGCAATCATTACCGGGGTTATTTCTGTAGTTGTATTCAGCAGCTGCCGGTTTAATAAAAGAAGCGAAGGGTATAACTATATGCCGGATATGGCGTATAGCCGGGCTTTTGAAACCTATGCGGATCTCGATTCTTCCAAATTTACAAGTGATGCAACCCAGGCGGGTAAAAAAATATTTTATGACAGGATGCCTGTACCCGGAACGGTAGCAAAAGGTGAAGTATCATCCTTCCTTTTACCTATGGATAAAATGGGTGACAGCACAAATTATATCGCCTCAAAAAATATTCAGAACCCGCTTCCTGAATTAAATGCAGTTGATTACATGGAAGCGGCAAGATTATATCTTATTCATTGCGGCATTTGCCATGGTGATAAGCTGGATGGTAATGGCCCTTTATATAATGATGGCAATGGTCCTTATGCAGTTAAACCAAGAAATCTTATTTCAGATCCTTATTCCCTGGCAATGCCCGATGGGCAGATGTTCTATTCCATAACTTATGGAAAGAATGCCATGGGAAGCTATGCATCACAGCTTACAACAAAACAACGCTGGATGATCGTACATTATTTAAAAGATAAACAAACCAATGCCAATACTAAACCTGCTGCAACAAAGGCTGCAGATAGTGTAGCGAACGGAACAAAATAGATAATGATTTTTTGAAGAATTATAAAAGGTAAACTGATGACTATTCGAGAAAAATTTGAAATACCACAACGCTATAAAATGTGGTCATATGCATTGATGGCTGTGGGAATCATTTCTATCATACTGCTTTATGTTACTCATGGCTCCGTTGCCGGTCATACTCCGGAAGCTGAACATGAACGAGCAAGATTCTGGTCAAGTCTTTTGCAAAACAGTGTATTTTTCTTATTGGTGGTAAATGCTGCTATGTTTTTTATCACTGCTACAATTCTTGCGTGGGGTGGTTGGCCAATCAGTTTCAGAAGAGTTCCTGAAGCCATCGCCGCATGTGTTCCTGTCATTGGTGTTATCAGCGGGGCTATTTTATTAGCTATAATTTTTGGTGGTGATCATGCAATTTATCATTGGACACACAAAAAAGAAGAGCTTGATTCGATATTACAACACAAATCTCCATTTTTGAATAAAACCTTTTTTACCATCTGGACAGTGCTAACGATCAGCTTGTGGTCAATCCTGGGATGGAAGATCAGGAAGCTTTCTTTAAGTACCGATGCTGGTAAAATGGGAGTTGAAGAAGGAAAAAGATTTCAATGGACAAATACGGTTTGGGCAGCAGTTTTTCTTTTTGTATTTGCTCTTACCGTAATGTCAACCATTCCCTGGCTTTGGCTGATGAGCATAGATGCACACTGGTACAGCACAATGTATAGCTGGTATACATTTGCCAGTACATTTGTTTCAGGAATGGCATTGATCGCTTTGTTTGTAATTTATTTAAAGAATAAAGGTTATTTGGAATACACAAATGAAGAACACCTGCATGACCTTGGCAAATTCATGTTTGCCTTCTCTGTGTTCTGGTGTTATTTATGGTTTAGCCAGTATATGCTGATCTGGTATAGTAACCAGCCGGAAGAAACAAAATATTTTGAGCCAAGAGTAGAAGGGCCTTACCGTGGTATCTTTTTCCTCAATATCATAATCAATTTTATCACGCCGTTGTTATTATTAATGAGAAGAGGGGCAAAAAGGAATTATACAACCGTTACTATTCTTGCTGTGTTGATCATATTCGGTCACTGGCTTGATTTTTTCCAAATGGTACACCCGGCTACCTCTGGAGATCATGTGCCTATGATGTTGTATGACCTCGGCATTGGTCTCGGATTTGTGGGATTGATAATGTTTGTGGTAGGAAGAACGCTGGCTAAACATCCGTTGGTTCCAAAGAATCACCCCTTCTTTAAAGAAAGTGTGATTCATCATACATAGTGAGGTTTCAAAAGTGCTGGAAGTGTTACAGGAATTTATTAGTTAGCTTCCGGAACTTATTAAAACAAGGAAACGAACAAACGAATTGAAAAAAACTGAATAAAGAAGATATGCAAACGACTTTCATAATAGTGATTTTATTGCTTGGTTTTTTGATCACATTCCAGATAGCCAAAGCAAGTGAGTACGTAGCGGTAATGCGTGGAGAAGAAAAATCAAGAAAGCAGAGTAACCGGATCAATGCTTTTTTGTTGCTTGTGTTTCTTATAGTGGGTCTTATCGGTGTTTATTACTGCAATGAAAGATTAGGTGGAAAAATACTTCAGTTTGGAAGCGCCGCATCAGATCATGGGGTTTATATTGATAGAATGATCGAGATCACACTCTGGATCACGGGTATTGTATTTTTTATCACTCAAATAGCACTTTTTTGGTTTGCTTATAAATACCAGGAGTCGGAAAAAAGAAAAGCATATTATTACCCGCATAATAATAAGCTTGAGGTGATCTGGACAGTGATACCCGCTATTGCATTAACGATCATGGTAGGCTTTGGCTTGTATTATTGGTTTGGAATTACAGGGGCTGCACCTGAAAATGCAATGCAGGTGGAAGTTACCGGCAGCCAGTTCAAATGGGAATATCGTTATCCGGGAAAAGATGGAAAGCTTGGAAAAAAATATTACCGTGCTATAAACGAAGGCGCAAATAATCCGCTTGGCCAGTTGTGGGAAGACTCAACCAACAAAGATGATATTTATGTGCCACCCGGCAATCCTCTTTATCTTGTAGTTAATAAGCCTGTCAAACTTATTATTAATGCAAAAGATGTGATCCATGATGTTGGGCTTTCCCACTTCAGGTTAAAAATGGATGCGGTACCCGGTACACCAACTACCATGTGGTTTACACCAACCAAAACCACCGCACAAATGAAAATACAAGAGAACGATCCCAAATTTGTGTATGAAATATCTTGTGATCAGATGTGTGGCCAGGGACATTTTAATATGAGAGGAACGATCGAAGTGGTAACCCAGGAGGAGTTCGATATATGGATGGCCGGGCAAAAGCCTAAATATTATTTGGCTTTTCCTGACAGGGACCCCGATGCACCTAAAAAAGATACATTAACAAACAAAAGTCTTACAGCGGTTGTAATGCCGCAGGCAAAATAATTATTTTGAAATCTTACTTAAAAAGTGAGATTCTTAAAAAAGTGAACTATGAGTAACGATGCACATGTACATGGACATTCTGAAGTGAGCACCCATCATGATATACATCATGATGAGCATCATGTCCATCATCATAAAGAAACATTTATCACCAAATATATTTTTAGCCAGGATCATAAGACCATCGGTAAGCAGTTTTTGATCACGGGTATAGTTTGGGCCATCATCGGGGGTCTGTTCTCCGTTTTGTTTCGTTTACAATTAGGTTTTCCCGAACAAACCTTCCCGATTCTTGAAACTTTTTTTGGCAAATGGGCAGCGGGTGGAGTGATACAGCCTGAATTTTATTATGCACTTGTTACTATTCACGGAACGGTACTCGTATTCTTTGTATTAACAGCAGGTCTTAGCGGAACATTTGCTAATCTTCTTATTCCTCTTCAATTAGGAGCAAGAGATATGGCTTCACCCTTCCTGAATATGCTTTCCTATTGGTTCTTTTTTATTGCCAGTGTAATCATGTTCTCCTCGCTGTTTGTGCATACCGGCCCGGCATCGGGCGGGTGGACAGTATACCCACCATTAAGTGCATTATCCCAGGCAAGTGAAGGTTCTAAGATCGGTATGGATCTTTGGCTTATTAGTATGGCAATGTTCATTGTATCATCATTGCTTGGCGGTTTGAATTACATAGCAACCATTTTAAATATGCGTACAAAAGGAATGAGCATGACAAGGATGCCACTTACTATGTGGGCTATTCTTTTCACAGCCATCCTCGGAGTACTCTCTTTCCCTGTTCTGCTTTCCGGAGCAATACTTCTTTTGTTTGATAGAAATTTAGGAACCAGCTTTTACTTAAGTGATATATATGTTGCCGGGCAAATATTACCAAATGAGGGGGGCAGTGCCATTTTATTCCAGCACTTATTCTGGTTCTTAGGTCATCCGGAAGTATATATTATTCTACTACCAGCCATGGGAATGGTATCAGAGATATTATCAGTGAATTCACGGAAACCGATTTTTGGATATATGGCGATGGTAGGCTCTTTGTTTGCTATTGCGATACTTGCCTTTTTGGTTTGGGCGCACCATATGTTTGTTACCGGGTTGAATCCTTTCCTGGGTGCTTTCTTTGTATTACTAACCTTGCTCATCGCTGTGCCATCAGCTATTAAAGTATTTAACTGGGTAACTACCTTGTGGCGAGGCAACATTCGTTTTACACCGGGAATGTTGTTTGCGATCGGTTTTGTAAGCTTGTTTATCTCCGGTGGATTAACCGGGTTGTTCCTTGGCAACTCTACCATTGATATTCATCTTCACGATACGAAATTTGTGGTTGCACACTTTCACATTGTAATGGGAGTTGCCTCTATGTTTGGAATGTTTGCAGGTATCTATCATTGGTTCCCGAAAATGTATGGACGTTATCTGAATAATACTCTGGGCTATATTCATTTCTGGGTAACGATAATTGGTGCTTATTTGATCTTCTGGCCGATGCACTATGAAGGTTTGGCCGGTGTGCCTCGTCGCTACCTGGACCTGAGAGACTGGCATTCATTCAACAAGTTTGACAACTTAAATAAAATGATCACTGTTGTTTCTATTATAGTATTTGCAATGCAGTTGATGTTTGTGTTCAATTTCTTCTATTCAATATTCAAAGGAAGAAAAGTGCGGACCACAAATCCATGGGGTGCCAATACTCTTGAATGGACAACGCCGATCAATCCTGGTCATGGTAACTGGCCTGGCGAAATTCCTGAGGTACATCGCTGGGCATATGATTATGGTAAAGATGGAAGAGAATTCATTCCTCAAACAGAGCCTGTGGGCCCCAATGAAACAGATCCACATGCCAAGCATTAAGAGATGAGGGATGTAAAATATATGAGTAGTGAAGTAAGAAATAGTTCTTTAAATATTGGCAGTAAAATAAAAGATTACCTGAAGCTGATAAAACCTGCATTAAGCATCATGGTGGTTTTTTCCAGTGTGCTTGCCTACTTACTGGTTCCCCATATTGAAAGCAAATATGTAAATCCATTACAGATGACACTATTGCTTGCCATTGGCGGATTACTGGTAACCGGCAGTGCAAATACTATTAATCAAATAGTGGAAAAAGACACCGATGCAATGATGAAGCGAACAGCAAGCAGACCGGTAGCTGCAGGAAGAATGAGTGTAGCAGAAGCCTGGATATTTGCAGTCATTACAGGTATAGCAGGAATTTTCATACTGGGGTATTTTTTTAACTGGACATCGGCCGGGCTAGCAGCGTTCAGCCTTTTTTTATATGCGTTTATTTATACGCCTTTAAAAAAAGTAAATGCAGTAGCAGTATTAGTAGGAGCTTTTCCCGGAGCATTGCCCTGTTTGATAGGATGGGCAGCAGGAGATGAAACACTGGGAGCTGGCGGCTGGGTTTTATTTGTATTGCAGTTTCTATGGCAGTTCCCTCATTTTTGGGCTATCTGCTGGATAGCATACAAAGATTATAGTACTGCCGGATTTAAATTGTTGCCAAGTGAAAAAGGACCCACAAAATTCACGGCTTTGCAAACAGTGATCTATTCATTGTTGCTGTTGCCAATTGGAGTGGTACCTTATTTAATTGGCATGAGCGGAATGGTAAGTTTGATCATTGTAGCCTTAGCAAACCTGTTTATGGTATGGCAATGTGTAAGACTATACCGGGAAATGGATGTAAAAGCAGCAAGACGAGTAATGTTCAGCAGCTATATTTATTTACCGGTAGTATTATTTGCTTTATTAGGAGATAAATTATAAATGTGATATGGAAGCAGTGAGTATGCAACAAAGAAAAAGAATACACCCACATAAATTCACGTTGTGGATCGCAATGGGAAGCATCATTATGATGTTTGCTGGTCTTACCAGCGCCTATATTGTGAAAAGCAACCAGGTGAACTGGGAAAATATAAAAACACCCCCGGTGTTTTGGTACTCGACAGTTGCCATTCTGTTGAGCAGTTTAACAATACAAATGGCATTACGTTCTTTCAAACAAAGAGAAATGAATCGGTATCGCCAGTTAATGGCTGTAACGATGATATTAGGTACAGCTTTTATTGCCATGCAATGGAATGGATTCATGCAATTGTGGAATAGTGGAATTCAGTTCAAAGGCGTTGCCGGGGCTGGCCAGTTTTTGTACGTGATATTCGGATTACATGCATTGCATGTTTTGGGCGGGGCAATTGCATTGTTAGTGATGCTGGGCAAAGCTTTTTTTGGTAAAACAAAAACATATGCAAGCACAGGAGTGGAAGTAATGGCAACTTACTGGCACTTTGTAGATATTCTGTGGATCTATTTGTTTTTGTTTTTCATAGTGATAAAGTAATGAGTAAGGAGCAGAGAGTGTAAGTGTCGATGATCAGAATGAATGTTGATGGCAACATAAAATAAAATTGACAAGAAAAAAATATAAGTAACCAACATGGCTTCATCTGCAACAGCGCAACAGACAAAATGGTGGAACGGAGGGAGAAGTCCTTTCAATGTAGAGTATGGAAAATTGATGATGTGGTACTTTTTAATGAGTGATGCTTTTACATTCGGAGCATTTCTTATTTCATATGGCACCATTCGTTTTTCTCAAAACTTCTGGCCCGACCCGAACGTTGTATTCAATGCATTTCCGGGTGCTGGACATGCCAATCTTCCGCTTGCATTTGTGAGTGTAATGACGTTTATACTGATCATGAGTTCTGTTACCATGGTGCTTGCTGTGCATGAAGGCCACCGGGGCAACAGGCGGGGGGTAATAAAATGGATGGCATGGACAATTGTAGGAGGGCTTGCTTTCTTACTTTGCCAGGCATGGGAGTGGCATCACTTAATAACTGGTGCGCATGCAGTATTGGTTGATGGAAAGATTGACCTGGTGGGACAAACCATGGGAGGTAATCCATGGGGTCAGCTTGTAGAACCTGCCGAAGCACAAAAAGCATTAGCAGCCAGTTCGCCGGATGTTCTGGCTCATCTTGTACAGGAATATCCTAAACCAGGAACTGCATCAGCATCAGTTGACCAACTGGCAAAGATGCCGGCAAATCAATTGATCGGTATGATCGATATGGAGCATTTACACATTCGTGAAAAAGGTCCTATTGCATTTGGCGGATATTTCTATGGCATCACTGGTTTTCATGGTTTCCACGTTTTTTCCGGAGTGATCATCAATATCGTTATGCTTATAATGACATCAAAGGGTGTGTTTGACAGGAGAGGTCATTACCTGATGATCGAGAAGGCAGGGTTATACTGGCACTTTGTAGATCTTGTTTGGGTATTTGTGTTCTTGTGTTTTTATCTTGTATAATATTTAATAAAAGGAGTTTTCAGATATGGAGCAACAGCATACATCAAGTGAAGTAACTTTTCACCACCATGTACCCGGCGAAGAGAATGTAAAACGTATATGGAAAACATTCTGGGTTTTACTGATCATTACGGTAATTGAGTTAGGTCTTGGTTTGCTTTTATATGCTACAAATTTTCCCAGCTGGGTTAATCTTGCTATTAAAGGAGTGATCGTTATTTTATCATTGGCAAAAGCATTTTACATTGTATCTATTTTTATGCATTTGGGTGATGAGATAAGAAACATGATCATGACGATCGTTGTTCCCCTCATGTTGTTCATTTGGTTCATTGCCGCATTCTTGTGGGATGGGAATTCATACAAGAATCTTCGCAATACGTACGATAAACACTTCCTGGAAAGAACGACAGAGAAAAAAGGCGGGCATTAATAGTAAATATGTATTGAATTATAATTACTGTCTCGCCTCAGGCGAGACAGTGTTTTTTATAAAAGACATAATGAATAAAACAGCTTTATATGCATTGATACTGGCAGTACTGATACCGTTGATAAGCTATTTTATCATCAAACAATTCAGTATTGCCGATATCCCTCAACCTGTTTTTGCAGACACAACGATTTCTAAAACGGTGAAAGGCAAGATCATTAACGAAACCATTTGGCATAAGATACCTGATTTTACTCTCACCAATCAGAACGGAGAAAAAGTTTCATTGCATGATATGGTGAGGATAGACCCGGAAACCGGCGATACTGTTCCTAAGATCATTGTGGCCAATTTCTTTTTTACTCATTGTGCCACTATTTGTCCAGGCATGACAATGAACATAAAAAAACTGCAGGAATCAATAAAGAAATCTGCTAAAGTAGGTGACCGCACCGCCGATTTTGTACAGTTCCTCTCTTTCAGCGTTGATCCTGGCAGGGATTCAGTGCCACAATTAAAAAAATGGGCAGACAGGTTCCAGATAAACCCGGAAAACTGGTGGCTGCTTACAGGCGATAAAAAAACGATCTATGATCTTTCGTTAAATGATATGAAACTCTGGGCCCAGGATCCACAGGGAGTAGATACAGCATTTGTACATACACCTACCATTGTTTTATTAGACAGGGAAAGAGTAATAAGAATGAGAAGAGATGAAAATGGAAATCCGCGGACATATAACGGCATGGAGCAGGATGACCTGATCAAACTCTCTGAGGATATTATTTTGCTGATGCTTGAAAAGGACAGGAAGAAAAAAAGTTTTCTTGCCGGTAAACTTGAGCTGATCGGAGTTGTTTTTTTAATGGCACTGGTGGGTTTGGGAATATTTTTGATCGCATTAAGAAAATCAAAGAATAAACAATATGCTGGAAGCAGTTTGGAAAAAAAATGATAAAAAAGCAAGAACACTGATCATCCTGTTTTCAGTTATTGTGTTTGCAGCAGTAACTGCATTGAGCCGGATAAAAGTGGATGTGGATCTGGGTTTTGATCTCCATCTGTTTGCAAAAGCAAATGCCATAATTAATGTTTGCGTTGCTGGGTTACTGGTGGCAGCATTGATTGCAGTAAAGAATAAAAAGTATCTGGTTCATAAAAGAATGATGTTAATGGCCATGACCTTGTCATTTCTTTTTCTGATCAGTTATATCTGCCATCATTTGTTTACAGGCAATACAGTGTATGGAGGAAAAGGTATAAGTAAAACCTTTTACTATATTATTCTTGGCACTCATATTCCGCTGGCCGGGTTAATTCTACCTTTTATTTTATTTACAGCATACCGTGGTCTTATT